>Ga0209755_10005052_pt1 | contig 15238 bp, 7 predicted proteins | sample TergutCo191P1_FD_187301 | JGI IMG/M metagenome (GOLD analysis project Ga0209755, IMG submission 187301) | Cornitermes sp. P1 segment gut microbial communities from Petit-Saut dam, French Guiana - Co191P1 (SPAdes) (version 2) | ecosystem: Host-associated > Arthropoda: Insects > Digestive system >... | reverse complement strand
GAAGATGGAACAGCTGATTTAATATTATTACTTTTGGCCTCCATTGAAGATCTGTCAGTGTTGCGGATATCACTTAAATTTGATGGAGATATATTTCAGAGAGGTGGAACTAAAGTCATACCTTTGCAGCCCCAGCTATTCCACAAGGTTACCATGCTCAAGTTGTTCATGGGTTTGTGGAGGAACTAGTTGTCAATGATGATCCAGAGTACCAGTGGATAGACAAGATCCGGACACCACGGGCATCCAATGAGGCCAGACAAACTCTTTTCTTTAAACTATCTGGAGAGGTACAACGTAAAATTGGACTGAAGGCATTAGACCTAGGAGGAAATGCAGTGATTGGGTAAGCTTCTTTGTGAACATTAATAATCACTGTAACACTACCATTTCATAATAAAATGTAGTAAAATATGGTGTGGTTAAATTGAAACAAATAAATTAAAATAGTTAAATGGAATATATAAATTAAATTATTCAAACAAAGCCATAGGAATTAAAGAGAATCCTGCCTTTTGTAAAATGATTCTTCCTTCCCAAGAATATATAAGGGACATGCATATGTGTGTGTGTGTGGTATGTTAAAACTGTGGTATTTATAGTAAGGCTTTTATTTGAATCAGCTATATGATATGGTGCAACTGAAAGATCTAATGTCACAGAAACATGAAAACTTGCTGCTGTATCCTGTTTTGAGCCACCCATTTAACCCTTCGGTGTCAGAATTAAATTCATCGATTTAAGGGGGTGGGGAGGGAATATTCTGATTAACAAACTTACCTTCCCACTCGAGCAAAGATGGCTACATATATGAAAACACTATACGTTGGCAGAGCGCTGTACACATTCTGGGTAATGATTGTAGTTATGCTTTGGTTTTCTGAGTATGGCACTGTGCAATAACTAATCATTTGGCCCTAGAGGGTTAAGATCATAACCTAATAGCCACTTTCCCATCATATGACTGGCTTAACACACTAAACGTTTTGTCGGACAGCAGTACTTTATCATGCTGTTCTAATTCCCTTGGCTGTTTGGACTCTCCATAATAAAGAATCAAGCATGCTAGGTATGAATAAAGATTTTTTAACACTGCTTGCTCAAAACAGGCAGGTGCTGCTCTTATTGCTCCAGTTCAACTCTTAGAGTGCAGCAGCTAACATAGTTCTTCCTTCAAATTAAATAATATAGGAGAAACAGATGTGATCTGAAGCAGTAAATGAGAGTGAAATAGTATGTGAGGCACAACATGGTATCGTCCAGGTTTCATGTAATGTTACATCACCGTGGCATTTCTAGCTATGATTTCCGCAGAAAACTCTGCAGTTGGTTCCTTTATATATATGTATCATATTGTAGCTGGAGAGGTATACTGTGAAATCGGTTGTGTTGAATATTCATGCCATGAAATTAAAAAGGTTTTAAGAAACAACTTGATTGATGTTATTGGCAAAGTACTACACTGCACTGCTGACCAAAGCATAGGTACTGCTTCACTTTGTAAGGACACCTGCCATATGGTATGGCTGTCATCCACGAATACTCACACATTCACAAACCAGAATGTTATGTAAAGTAGATTTTCACAACATATGCTTCACTGGAACCTCATGTCACCAGTTTGCTGTCTAGAATTTCAGACAGAAGCTGCAACTATGGAGCATATTCCCCATGTTATTTTATAAAAAGTACTCTAGAAATGCTAAGAAAGTGGTTGTTAAAGCATAACTGTGTGCAACTTTGTGTTTAATTTGTATATTCCAAAAGTTATAATTAATATAAATACATGGCCATTTTAACAACATGATTTGTGTTAATTAATTGCTAAATATCGTCTTGTGTGAGGATGTTAACTACCAGTCTTTTGTTCTGAATGTCAGGTACAGTCAGTGTTTTGACTTGGAAGGAGAATCTGGTATTGTAGTGCGAGGGATTGGTACAGCTGTCACGTTAACAAAACTGCAAGAAGTTTCATCCCAGCCTCCACTTCCCCTTGATATAACAGCGGTGGATGAGTAAGTGCAGTTCTAAAGTTTTATATGCAGATATTTCTACTTTTGATTATTCTTATCAGTGCATCTTATTGTAGAATTCAGATAAGCCAGCTTAAATATTTTATGTGTTTATATTGACATCTGATTAAACTTGAAGATATGCACTTGAAAGCTTCAGTAAGGCTGTTAGATCTGACATGACAGCTTAAACTTAGTGGATGTTGAGTTGGTTGCTGTAACATTGATGCTATAGGTTGTATTTGGCAGGTGTTCATTTTGAATCTTGGCTTCGCTATTGGCTATTCTGAAAGGTTTCTGTGACATTCCACAGCCTCTCCTTGGAGATTTTGTGATAGCTTCTTGAAATTTGTCACAGCCACATCTGTAATCAGTTCCTCTTTCATTCATTACTGTGTAACTTCTGTTGTTGAAACAGAAGTGTCAGTTAACCTGAGACTTAATCACTTTATATCAACACAACAGAGGATAGTTTGTTATTGTTAATAAATACATGGAGTAAGCAGTGTTTCACTTCTATGCAGTGCATTGAATTCTCGTTAGTGTTTGAAAGTCAATATTTGTCATCAATGTTATGGTTAATATTTTAGCATTAAAAGTTAATCTTAATTATATTTAAAGATTCAGTTTGTGCTACAAGTAAACATTCTCTGTGTTATAAAAACCAATCATTTAATGTTGTGTAGGGAAATAGCTAGTGTTTGTTCTGGTATACACAAAAACACTGTGGGCGGCAGTGTGTAGAATTTTTGGATGTTACGTGTGTCATCTGGTGACAGAGGAAAGAAAATCATGTGCCTGGTATGCATTCTGAAAGTGATATTTTGTTGTCAGTGTGAGTTATCATCAGACTTAGGATAGGTGTCGTAGTTTGGACAGGGTACCAGTGAATAAAGAAACACAGAGTACTGAATGTAGGAAGGGTTTGTGATAGCTGTTCTTTAACCTAGGTTACTTTGAGATATTTTTAAATCACTAAAGAAAGACAACCCATCGATGAAGTGGAACAGATTTAATTCTAAGATAACACTCTGTGTTCATTGTGGTGGTTAATCTGATTTGTGGGTGCCATGAATTGCTAAATATTTTTTTCTGTTTATGTACTGAATATTTATTCTCCATAAACTTTAATATTTTTGTCCAACTGTGTCATGGATTAATTTGAAGTTATTCTGCAGTTACTTGAGAGTTAGGAATTTGAAACTGCTGCATTTCTGCATGTAGAATGTTAACTGAACATCATAATGAAGCAGTAAACAGTAGTAATGTTTGTACATTTTTCTCTAAAGATCATGTCTTTAATCTCTGTCTCCATGGCTCTGACATGTTGTGCTCTGTCCTTTTGATGCCATGCTCCATTATCAGTAAAAATATTTCTGCTGTTATCAACATCTTTAAAATCAGTATTGATGTCATAAAACCAGAATGTGTGACAGTGGGTCATGGTATGATATCGTTACATAAAAACCCCTCTGGGTAGTGTTGCTCATTTCTTACTCTGTTTCTGTCTGTCTTAGGTCTATTGAGGCAGGGTCATTTGATTTATTCATGAAGGGGATTTCTTGGAAGTATGTTCTGCTGCATTTTCTGTAACTGGTGTGGTTAGAAATGTCCTGGTGTTCACCCATTCATTGATGTGTCCGTTTGATGCCATAGTTTACCCCTAATATAGTGGCTGTTTAACATCCTTGTCCAGTGTTGGGCCCAAGATTGAGTGTGTGTGTGTTTGGAACATTGCTTCAGTTTCTTACATATTGTCATATGTGGTATTGAGGCCAGGACTAACTTTTTTACAGTGTGGTATGTGTTTTATGATGTAATACAAATAGTACTGCTCTTGAACATTTTGAGGTTTGCACAGCAGTGTAAAGTGGGGAGACTGGTCCATGTAACCCCTGAGAAGGGAGGTTGTATTCCCTTTAAATGTCTGTAAGAACTCGCCCAATGATGCAGCTTTACCTCCTGGAAAATGGGAATCCTCAGGTTTGAGATTTTTTCTGAGTGTTCTATTTATAGAAACAAATGTACGTATATTACAAATTTATGTTAATAAATAATGTAACTATTAAAAAAGTACTTGAAGCACATAATATATAGATCACTTATTAAGTAATGATAATTTATTACAGTGATTGAAAAAACACCTTTTGTGTCACTAATCATTCCTAATTAAAACAACACACTTTAACAGTGAAGAAAGAAAACCAGTAATGGAAGTTATCACACTTACATGAGTACAAAAATATTGATTATGGCCAATATAAATGGTTAAGGAAATTTTAGATGTAAAAAGAACTTTTTGCAACTTGATGTAGCAAGATTAAGGCAAATTATACTGTGTATACCCTTGTCAGGAATTGAAGATGACTAATTAAAGTCAATACATGTTGCAAGAGCTAATGTCACAAGTTATTTAATGATGATGATGATGAAAGTCATGTTGACAGTGTTTAAGTTCTGCTTATCAAGATAGGTAGATAACACGAGGGGATTCCAAACATTAACATCCAAATTATGGAAACAGGTCATCAGTGTTTTTTCCTTAAAAAAGCATAGGTAAAGCTAAAGCTATCCCATTACAGGCCTGGCCAGCCTTTTAGGACTGCAGGAGGTTGAGGCTTCCAGATTTTATAGACAGTTGGCCCATGAAGGTGGCAAGGTTGTTAGCCCTATGCAATGGGCTCCTTTATCCCTAGGAGATACCTCTGGTACTCACTGCTGTTGGAGTAGGCTGAGTTGACCCCAGGGTCATAGTGCATCTGAGAGGTTTAAGTCATTGAAAAATCTCAGTGACCCCGCTAGGAACTGAACCTGCGACCTTCCAGCTTGTAGCATAGTGCCTCAGTCAGCTGCACTGCCATGTACCGTATTGTTTCTTGGTACTGAGGAAGGAAGTTAGAGGGTTGCTCGGAAAGTAACGCACACCTCTGTTTTTCTGCATCAAAGTGTACTGCAGAGAAGTGGACCTTGCTCATGAAACTAGTACATGTATTGGTTGTAAGTGAGGTGCTTTTGCTCATAACCCCGTTCTGTCGAATCACGTAAGCAGTTGAGAGAGCAGATTGTGTGCCCATTGATACAGAAAGTGATCTGCTAAATGGAGCCACTTATTCCATTCCTTGATTATGTTTTTATACAAATTAGGGGCACAGATGGGATTGATAACATCTTAAGAAGTGACAGTTGGAAGTAGCAAGATCAAGTCTGAATGGATCCATGGCAACAGGGATTTTGACATTGTTACAGTATCATGACTGCAGAATAACTATGATTCCTTTAAACTTGTTCCACTTTTTCTTGTTCTGGTATTGATGTTTTTAATGTATTTGGGAATGTCTTTTCTGTTTGAATTTTATGATTTTAAAGTGAGATATTCCAGTCTAAGTTCTGTGTAAGATTCATTATCATTGCTCAGATAATAGCATTTAACTCGCACATTTATTTTTCTTCATTAGTGAAAGCTGTACTAATAAACATGAGAGACAGAATTCAGGGTTAGAATTATCATGTAATTTTCATGTAATGATGTTTGCATTATGCCCGTATGCTTGCTCTGGCAGTTTTACATTTAGCCATGTTTCATTGCTATACTAGGTACAGGGTACTGCCAACAGCACATGAATGCTTACAGTTGGTTAGTTTAGTCAGTTTATAACCAATTTATATCCATGCCATCACTCCACTACCTGTTTACAAGCTGAGGTGAAATGACTGAGCTTTCATCAGAAGTATCTGCAATGCATCTGTCTGCTGTATATGCTGAGGCACATTGCATTTTATTTTAAAGGAACAGTGTGTAATGTAGTGAATGAAATTGTATTTTGAAGGGCAGAGTGCTGCAATTTATAGCAGTTTTCTTCTTACATGTGGCTGTGGCATGCTAAACATGTAGCAAGTTAGTGTGGGGTTTGCAGGTTCATTCACCCAGTCACATTTTGAAATGGGCCTTGCATCTTGTTTGTATATCATCATGGTTCACATCACATGCCTCATCAGTGTGGTGTCTGAGGAGCTGGGTCAAATTCAGACCTACTTTGGCAACAATCCCCTGGCTTCCACATTCTTATGTGGCTGTTAGCATAGAAAAACTAGACACTGTTATTGTTATGTGGGAACCTGGCAGAACAGTTAGTCTGTTAGTTCTGGGCAGCACACAGCAGGTACACAACCACCAGTAGTACAGAAGAAGTCTGTAGAGCTAAAGATCTTATGGTTTTTGGCAACTATTCTGGTTGTCATGGAAGTGACACTGCTGTACTAGGTGTGTGAGGTGGATTAGTGGTGTTAGGATAGGCAAGATCAGAGAAGACTAATGGAACAGGGTAATTCAGTTCCTCGCAGAGAAGTAGAGACCCTAAACACTTATGTGTTTTACACTAACATTATTTATTTGTTTTTATGCACTTTGTTAGTAGCTTTTATAAGGGAGTATATAACGGTTTTACACTAATCCTCTAACCAAAGGCATTTTACTGGCAAGGATACCAGCCATTCTGAAAAAAAGTAAAGTTCATCCTATAACAGGCTATGTAGGCCCAGAGGGGGAGTAGTGGTATACCTCTACTCTTTCTTTTAAGCTTGGCAGTAGATGGGGTGGGTGGTGAATGCCACCACCTGGCCACTTTACGCCTGGCAGAGACACCCAATACCTGTTGTATAGGAGGTTGGGTGGGCCCCAGGGCCTGTCTGGACAGGTGCAGGATGTGTTGCCTCCACCAGGATTGGATTGCCGGTCCATTCCAGCCCACCAACAATCCTAAATGAGTTTTTTTTTTTGTGGTTTTCCTCATTTCCTCCAAGGAAGTGCCAGGATAATACATTCCATTTCCTCATGATCACATCCTTTCCATGTTCTTTCCAGTTTATCACTTTGTCGTTGTCCTACCATCAGCATTTTTGTCATATAGTGGCAGCATTGTAAAATAATTTGCAGGAAAGACCTTTTTGGTGGTTGTGCTTGATGGTAGCAGTTACCAAGTTCTCTTTAATGACACTGAACTTGGGATGACCATGAACCACACCAAGCTGTGTGGGGAGGCACAGTTTACAGCCCATGGTCAGGCTTACAGTGGCTCCTGTTCTTTGCAGTGACTCCTGCTGGCTCGTATTGCAACATTTTTCTTTTTGTGGTGATGGGTTGAGATATGGAAATATGTAACTTACATGTGCAGTTTGCAAAGACATTATGCGTACAATACAAAGTGAGGCACTCAGTATGTCAGTAACTTCAGCGGCTTCATTGTACTGTTGAACTTGTGTCTTTCTGAAGATTTTTACTTGTTACTATGGTTTAATACAGAACACTTTGTCATTTGTTGCACTGATTACTTGCCGTTGTTAATGCTTAATAAAATCAGCATTGACCATTCATAACAATACACACTTTGTGTTGTAATAAAGGAAGTCAAAATCTGAGTCTGCTGACAGTCATTTGTGGCTTGCTTGGCAAAGTGTATGAGAATGTTCCGCATTGAACAGCCTAGAAACATATTGTTACATTTCATGATCCAGGCAATGGCTATCTGAAAAAGGGGTTGTTGGAAATACATTCTTAAAGCAGGACATAAACTCTTTGAACAAATAAGTAAACTTTGGGTAATTTCAGGCTTCCACAGTGTTGTAAATGAGGTATTTATTCTTCTGGGATGTTCTGCTGCTTACTGTTCCAGAGGAACAAAGACTTCACGTAAACTATTAATTGAAGTCTCTGGTCTTGTGAAACAAGATGCAGTTTCATTTGGTACCACCTTTACCTGTGAATAAGACAAGAACTATAACACTGTTTTGTGTTCTGTGGGGAAATTTTTTGTGACAATTTAAGATTGTGAAGGGGTGAGGGGGTATCAGGTAAGTATGGTAAATGGCTGGTGAATAGAGGAGGAGCTTGCTGCCTCCAAGGTCTATAAACAGTCTACTGTGGACTATTTACCAGTTGACATGGCGGGATATAACAAAAAGCATGGATCTTCATCAGCACCGCTTTGAGAACCTCATATCTCACAAACTGTGAATCACTTTTACCATTGTCTTGTAAAAGAAACTTAATTTTATTTCAGTTCTTTGTCTTAAAAGCAGAAACAGTGAGAGCCTATGACTGTGTGTGTGTAGTTTTTTAAATGGTGGACATGCCATAGTGTAGAATTCTGATTTAAGGTTTCCTAATCTGATTGATTGTTTAATGCATTTTGCATTTTTTGTGGTTTTTGGCCAAAGCCCCATGCGAATAATGTATAATTTTCCCCAGTTAGAGTTTCTTGTTTTAGTGTATTACTCACATTTAGTGAATGAAGATCCAATTCCTACATGAACTCTACCTGTCAGTGTGGTCCTGGTATTTACATTGTGTTGGTGTTTGGTCAGAGAGACATTAGGTAAATGTGTCATCCTGTTATCCTTGACAAAATGCATGTGGGCATAGTGAGTAGGAGCAATATGCCAATGTTACATGTCTTTTGTGTACTTTGTTTATCTCCACATGTAATTTTGGTATCACATGTAGTTCATATTTGAGAGAAGATTTTCTTATGTTGAAATTCATACATAAAATTATGTATTTACTAATTTCTGTGCTCATATTGTGAATCTATTGCTGTTAAAATTTGAACAAACATGGGGACAAGAAGCTGATTTTCAATAGCAAATTATGTGTGATTGCACAAGGGGAAGATAATGTGAATATGTAGTGCACAGAAATGGCTGTCATGGACCTGCACTGGTTTTTCAGTTCAGCTTGGCTCTCGAATGACAAAATAATGGAAGGACAAATGAAATGTGTGCATGATAAAAAAGTACAAAAAAAGGAAGAATGTGAAACTTGCAGAACATGTATAAAAGGAGAAAATTGAAGTGGTTGCAGAAAATATGTGATAAAATGCCCAGAGATGGGCCTGTCTCTTGTGAGAAGACCAGTAAATAAAGTCTCAGATGGTTGGCTGCATATGTGTAATTTGAGGAATGATGTAGGATACAAGACCTAATTTGGAGAGTGTTGTAGTGTGAGCCAAGAGTCTGTTGATTGCTAGAGTGATGAATCACTACCTGCTGTTTTGCATGGTATGAAGAGAAAAGCACTTTTAATGCAGATGAAACAGCACATTCTACTACTCATGCCAGGCAGTGGTTAATGCAAGAAGAAATTGAATGAATAACTAACAGTACTGCTGTTCTGCTGCCCAGAGGTTAGGCCTGCTGGAAAGATAGAGCCCCTTGTTATTTCCAGAATTGAGGGATTTTAAGTGTTAATTTTTTTATGAGGTGAAAATAGATATTTAATGAACAATTTCTGTGATCTCAGATTAAGCTATTTCTTGATTTAAGGTAAGAAATATAATCCCTGTGGTGAACATCAAATGGAGATTTCATTGTAATTAGTCCATCCAGTCCCAGTGAATATCTGTTCATGCCTGTAGCCCTCCTCACTTAAGATTGTGTTTTTTTGTGATGAGGTATTAAAGAAGATTGTCTTTTTGTATGAGAGTGTTCTGATGATGTATGTGTCTTCATTTCTCCGTAGTTGATATATTTGTAGATTGTTCTTGATGTTAAGGTGGCAGATGTTTGATTATTTGTTTTACATCTGGATGGCACTGAATGTTTTGTTCAAGTGTTTAGCACTGCCACTTCATATTTTGGAAGTTCTGGGTTCAAATCTCAAAACAGAGGCTCACAATCCTGAGGTTTCTCTTAGTTTTCCTCAGGGCATTCAAGTAACTGCTAGTATAGTACCTTAAATTAGCCATGACTGCTTCCTTCCGTGTCTTTTCCTAACTCATTATTCTTTAATTATCCTATCATTGGACACTGTACAGTTTGAGTTACTGATGTCAACATGGAGTAAAAAATAATTAAACATTTAATAAGTCTCTTGAAATTGTTATATTAACAGAAGCCTAGTCTGTTACAACTGATATTTCAAAATTGACATTATTTATGTCTTTTATGTCAAGTACTAGATGGTACTAGATTTGTATACAAGAATATGTAAAGAAGGTCATTTTTTGGTTCATTACTTTGGTTTCAGTTGCAGTTGTTAATACTTCTTTGTCAGTATTGTTAATATTTCCTTTATAACCCTTGTACATTGATTCAAATCAGAAACACAGAAACAGAATGTGATCACACATATGTGTTGAACAGTTAAATTCATAGTTTCAAGGAAAATTACAATTATGTTCTTGCAGAGCTGTTCACAGTCAATACCCTGTTGTAATTAAGAATGATCTGTTTATTCAGGTACACAGTTTAAATAAGTATCATTAACACTGTGTCTGTAATCAGTGCAGTGGATTAAAACATGTCTTCTGGTTTTTCTCTTTCTCCCCCTCCTTCCATTTCCTTGTCACTTTAGTGGCATGGTTTCAGCATCAGCTGTAGATGATAGATGCTTTGTAGAAAGCAGTGAGAGTGGCTTGCTGCAAACCCTTGAGTTGTATGTGGCTCCTCCTTCACCCAAGCTTTGTGTTACCCCTCCAACACCTAATATTGTCTCTCCTACATCTCCTCCACTGTGTACTGAACTTTGTAAAGAGAGTCTTTCACCAACAACAGTTGGACCAGGGTTTTCAGGTGTTATGAAGCTGAAGCCTAAAAAGAAGCAGGCAAGGCATCCGGTGTTAGTTGTACCTCGATATTTAGCTGCAGGCACAAAAGTAGACCATTCACGGACACAGCATCACCTCATACCACGTCCAGACTATGGACGTCATTTGTCTCAGCCTGCTGCTGATCTGCGTAGCATTGCATCATCTTGTAAGAAAATAGGTCGATCAACACAGAGTTTAACAGGTACACTAGAAGAATCATCATTCAGAAACCTACTTCAACAAGAAGATATGCGTGCAGAGGCACAGCATGGAAATAGGATTTCCAGGGGACTGAGAGCAATACGATTATTTCCCCAGAACAGATTATCCAAAAAACTGATAGCCCTCAAAACAAAATTGCAGTCTGAGTCTTCAGTGGATGAAGAAGCTCCTGAACTTAATAATGTGGATACAGGGGTTGGTAGGATTCGAACCCCATGTACTAAGAAGGCACGGGTGAATTTTGAAAGGCGACACAGTAGGTCATCAAGTGAGTCAGTGGCAACGGCTATCATAAGATCGTTAATGGAGAGTAACATGACTGGTTTGGATCGAGTTGTTGAGGTTAGAGAGAGTCCAGGATCTTCTCCTAGTTCACCTTCAAGAAGGGAAAGTTATACTAGTATTGAACTTGCCAAACATGCTCCTGGATTGTCTGGTAAGATATCTGAATATGATAGCTCACCAATTGGTGGTGGTCCTTCTAATGTTCACATAACTGTCTCCGAGTCTTTTCTTCGCCTTCCATCGAATGATGATGGTCCAGAATTGAGATATGTTGATGGTCATCTTATTTCAAACACGTCTTCGAATGTGTCATCTACATCAGATTCATCAACCTCAGAGGAGGATGCATCAGAAGATTATTCACTTGATGTTCCAATTATGGATAAGCCATTATTGCACTGTCCTTTTCCCTCTTCTACAGTTACGTCTGAATTAAATGTAATGAGTACAGTCACTGAACATACTGATCCTGATAATATTGGTGAACTTAATTTGTCAGTTGATGGTTATGAAGCTGGTATGACACCATGTGGTAATCCTCCATTTATGGAACTAACTACAGCTGACAGCCCTCAGGCAGTAAATAGACTAGCTGGTACAGCTGGCAGTAAGCAAAAGAGTGCCTGTTTTGATGAAAGTGAAACAGTATACCAGCAACCAAGTCGAACCACTCACAGTTCTGCCTTTGTGAAGGATGGAAATCTGTTGTCAGTACTCTCCCTGAATGGGGATGTACCTTCCTCTTCAATACAACGAAACATTGATTTAGAAGATGTGACTTCTTTTGGTAGCAGAACTGCTGACACTGGAACTAACTTTGCACAAAACTACAGTCTTTCTATACCAATTAATGACAGTAAAAAGATACAGGTTCCTTTAGCAGCTGCAGATGATAATGTGTCTTTTACAGTATCATCATCAAATTATAATTTAATGCCATTTATGCATACAGAAGAGATGAATCATACTAAAGAACATGTAGATTTACAAGATTCTGGTGTTAAATATGACCATCCATCTAATGCATCACTGTCAGAATGTACTACCATCATTCAGGAAAGCACATCTGTTTGTAAGGAAACTGTGCAGATGTTAGCAGTAAGCAGTCTCTCCAGTCTTTCCTCCTTGCCACACAATGAAACAGCTTCCATTGCTACTACAGATCCTGGAATCCCTCCTGATGTGTTGCCTAACCAAGAGAATTTTATATACATCTCTGCACCAGTTGAGGAAGGGTCCAACAATGGCCTGTCAGCTGGTGATAGTGTTTGTGTTAGTCCTGTTGTAAAGACAGATAGTAACAATAGTGCCTGTACATTAGATGTTGTACTTGATGTTTGTGGTAGTTGCAAGACTAATAGTGTGATTGGTATGCAGAACTCACCTGTTGGGAAGTTTAATGTCATTGGTATGCTAAACATCCCCACATCACCCCTTCACAAGAGTCAAAGTGCAACCACTCTGTGTTCATGTCCCACTGCTACTATCAAGCATGATACTAATGATGAGCAAGCAAGCCCTTGCTGTGGTGGAGATTTGCAATTCCACAACATCAAGCATGGTCCCTGCTTCGTCCCACCCAGCAGGCAGCAGCAGCTCTTTTCTGGTGGAGAGGAAGACAGACAACTGGCAGGTTCTCCTCTACAAACTGGACCTGTGTCTGCCGCTGGCTGTAAGATATCACCATCTCCAGCCAAGTTGTCCACCCTGCCTGGCATTCACCGGAGATCATCTGATTCAGATCTTAGCATCACACCTAAAGGTCAGTACATATTTAATTATTTGGTAAAATAAGCCTGATTATATTCTTTGCCTGATGTTGCTATGATGATTTAATTAAGGCGATGAGCTGGGTGGGTCATGTAACATACAAGGGAGATCATAAATGCATAGTGTATTTTTGATGGAAACCCAGAAGGACAAGATCACTTGGGCGACCCTTGTGAGGATGGCGGGGTAATATTGAAATGAATATTTGAGAAATAGGATGCGGGTAGAGATGGACCTACTTCCCTAGACTGAACCCACCAACATTGTTGGTGGGTTTTTGTAAGATGGTGATGATCCTTCAAGTTCTTTATAGAAGGAATTTCTGATCATCTGTTGAGGGAAGACCATGTACTTTGGAGCCAAATATAGTTAATTCAGATTCTGTATTTAAGAGATATACTTCGTGGTAGTTGCATTACAGACGATAGTGGAACTTTTGAAACTAAATATCGTCGCAGGAAGAGGGCAGTTCCAGGTTTCAGTAACTGACAGATTAATTACAAGGAGCAGGAAGCAAGTTTGATGTAGTCACTTAATTAGGCAAGAAATTTTTGCTCTATGGAATGTTATGTTGCATTACCATGTTTCTGTCACTCTGGCATTATAACCTGTCCTCAGCCACGTAAGTGTATTCCACATTGTCACATGGTGTTTCTCTTGAGATCCATGTTATTTTCCCATCTATGTTGAGGTGTCAGACATGCTGAGATCTTTACGTATTTATGATATTTTCTAGGCATGTTTCCAGTTTATATTACTGGCAGTACTCAAAGTAACCGTCAAGTTTTTTAAGTGGTAGCAGTTGCTACCATTAACTTCATAAATAAAATCAGTTACATTATAATTGAATATATTACCAACTAGTCGAAACATGCAACCAACCACTAGGCCATGGGTTTAGCTTATAAGGTCAGTTCTCCAAATGATTTTGGGTTCAATCCGGACTGTTGCCACACAGAAATCCATCACTGTAATGGTAGTGCTTCCTTACTGCAGGTGAGTGGTCAGCATCTTGCTCTGGTAACTTTATTTCAATGGAAAGGTCCTCTGGTACACATTAAATAGGAGGAGCAAGGCTGACTGTGGTGGTGAAGAGAGAAATCCCTGACCCTATTGGGAATTGGATGTCCAACCTTAAACAGTCACTTCACTGACTGAGTTTTTCCATACCTATTTCTTAACCTTTAAATGCTGTAATAAATACCCCACTGTTAGGCAACAAGGAAATTTACTGTTTTTTAAAACATGCTGCATAATCTCTTTTTTTATTTTTGCAAAAAAATTCTGTGTATTTCATAATTTTATCTTCTTTTGTTCAAATAATTAATTTTTCATAAAGTATGCACAAAAATTTAAATACCAACTAGGTCAGATAATGGTTAAATATGACATGGTATATGTCAGTCACTTTTTCTTCTTCACTCGTCTTGAATCTTAAAGTCTAAGAGACAGTCAGTTGTCTTAAATCTCCATTTTGAAATCAGAAACAACAATGGCAGTTCTGATCACATAATTTTCTCAGAGCATACATTCTGTTGGGGTGACTAGCCAGAGGTATGGGATTCAGTGCTTTTAGTGACCTTTGAAATGTTGAGGGACAGGTTGATTGATGTCCTGAAGCTGGCAAATGCTGTTGTTCTGATGGTTTTGTTTTGAATAGGCACACAGTCCAAAGAACAATTTGAATTAAGACTGACACTGATTGCAAGTGAAACCAATTGCACTGGCTTCTTCTGAATGCTTTGGTAGTGGACACATGTAGCATAAATGATGCTGAGTGAAATCAAACAAAGGAAGTTCCAAATTGTTGGAAGTTTGTTCTAATTAAGTAATGTTGATTAATGACTGATTGGTTATTATCCATACAGGTTAGGATCTTTAAATGTAATGAATGAATTAGAATTCCTATAACCTAAATTTAACTTTACTTTGGTAGGTTTTCCAGTTTTCTAACTGCTTCCATACATTATCTTTGACATGTTTGTTGAATTAATTTGGATCACTGAATTCAGATACCACAGGAACACTGCTCACTTGTAAAGCAACTTCTCATTCATGCTGAAGGTGTCTTATGTCTGAAAACCCATTCCTATTTTCTTCCAGTTCACATTAAAAACAGCTGAAGTATATTACTGTCCCTTTTTGCCTCCTTTCAGATCTGATTCAGTCCGCTTTGATTGCATTGATGCAAACCAAAAAAGGTGAAAAAAATGTATGTGCTAGAATTCTGACCAGTTCATTTGGTGTGCAGTCATTTAATATCATGACTGTGTACATTGCGACTTCAAATAGTACCCCACTTCTTTAAATATTTCAGTAATACCCTTCAAGTTAAATATTACCGTTTTATTTTTTTTTATGTATTAT
>Ga0209755_10005051_pt1 | contig 15238 bp, 15 predicted proteins | sample TergutCo191P1_FD_187301 | JGI IMG/M metagenome (GOLD analysis project Ga0209755, IMG submission 187301) | Cornitermes sp. P1 segment gut microbial communities from Petit-Saut dam, French Guiana - Co191P1 (SPAdes) (version 2) | ecosystem: Host-associated > Arthropoda: Insects > Digestive system... | reverse complement strand
CAATTGTGCCGGAATGTGCGCCAAATGGCAATTTCCAACGATAATACCTGTAGGGGCGACCGTCCCCGGTCGCCCGCCAACGCATGGATTACAATATCCCGCAAAATACACAAACAATCCCACGTAGGGGCGGGCCTGTGTGCCCGCCCGCGATGCCGGGATTGCAGTATGCGTTGAATCAAACGCAATATCGCAATTCCGGCACGGGCGATCGGGGACGATCGCCCCTACAAAATCGTTTTGTTTCCGATGAACGTGTCGGGTAAATTCCCATTTACCAAATAGAACGGGTGTAGAACCAAAAATTTTGCGCTTACCCAAGCGCGATCAACGCTTTACCGCCTGTTCCAAATGCTCCAGGGCCTGTTTAAGGACGGACCTCGGGCAACCGATGTTAATTCTTTGAAATCCAATGCCTTCCTCCGCCCCAAACGTGGTACCGGTGCTTAGCCAAAGCCCCGCTTTTTCCACGATCAACTTGTCTAACTCCCTGTGGGGCAACCCCATAGAGGAAAAATCCAGCCACGCCAGATAAGTCCCCTCAAGCGGCACCGCCCTTATCCCCGCCTTCCCGCAAAAGTCGTACACAAGCCCCATATTTTCCGAGAGATACGCCAACAGCTGATTCAGCCACTCCCTGCCGCAGCGGTACGCGCTCTCGCACGCGATAAGACCCATTGTGTTCAGCTGCGAATACCCGGACCTATTGTACTCCTTGACAAATTTTTGCCGTAACTCCCTATCCGATATAAAGATATTGGACGCCTGCAAGCCCGGCAGGTTAAATGTCTTGCTCGGCGCTGTGGCCACTATCGATATTTTCTCGAATTCGTCCCTAACCATAGTAAATACATGGTGCTTGTGCGGTTTGTAGACAAAATCGCAGTGAATTTCGTCCGAGAAGACTAAACAGTTGTATTTCAAGCAAATATCCCCCATTTTCTCAAGCTCTTCGCGCGTCCAGACCCGGCCGGCGGGGTTGTGGGGGCTGCACAGGATGAACAGTTTTACGCCGTTTTGGCGGATTTTTTCCTCAAAATCGTCAAAATCAATGAGATACCTGCCGTCCTTATACACTAATGGATTGTTTACGAGCTTGCGGTTGTTGTCGAGGATGACCTGCCCGAACGGGTGGTACACCGGCTTTTGGATCATCACGCCATCCCCCGCCTCCGTATACGCGCGGACGGCCAGCGCAGTGGCGAAGACTATCCCCGGGGCCTTGACGAGCCATTCCGCTTTGGGATGGTAGCCAAACCCCTCAGCAAACCACCCGCTGACGGCTTCCCAGTAGCCATCCCCCATTGGCTCCGAGTACCCGAAGATACCGTGCCTCGAGGCCTTAACAAGCGCCTCCTCGACCTCCGGCGGGGCCTTGAAGTCCATATCGGCAACCCAGAGCGGAATCAGCCCCTCCGGCTTGCCGCATCTGCGGTGGCCGTCGTGCTTGAGGGAATTTGTGCCTTTACGGTCATAAACGGTGTCGAAATCGTAAGTCATAGTTAAGAATTATCCTGTCTGCGGTTCTAAAAAATCCTTTGGCCAAACACCCTGCCTGTCATATAACGCCCGGTTCCGGGGTGGTCACAATTATCAAGACATTAATAAATATAGCATATTCGTATATGGCCGCGCAACCCCTAACGAGATTTTCATTGCAGCCAATGAGATTTTCATTGCGGCCGTGATTTATATTATACATAGCCGCGGGGGGTTCGAGGCCAATGGTGCGGCAGGCGGACAAAGCCCCCTGATTTATACCGGCCCGAAAACAAATTTTATTTTTTCGCTAAAGTTGAAACAAATCCATGCCGATATATATCATAATAATTGGAAACTTTCAGCCGGGCGACAGAATCGCAGCGGTTCAAAGCTCCAAAAACCGCGATTCTGTCGCCCGGCCGTAATCCTAATATATAGGACCAAATATGGCAGGGCGTGATACGTAATCCTACTATATAGGACCAAATATGGCAGGGTCGGGATAAAATTAGGGAATTATACGCCGGACGCCGAACGAATGACGCGCACCGACACAGCTTTTTACAATTAATCAAAGGAGTGATTTATGTATCTCAAAAGAGTGTTGGTCGCTGGGATGGCGGCTATGGCGCTTATGGCGGGGGCGGTTGATGCGCAGACACCTAATCCAGCAGCAAGTATGCTTGATAGTGTTGACGTACTAAATGGCCGTTCCGGTACAAGCGGTGCCATGACGGTTAGCTATAACCTCTCGGGTGTTGCGAGTTTGACCGTTACGCCACTGACTCCTACGAGAACCGCGTTGAACGCCATCGCTCAGGTAGGGACAATTAGGGTACTGTGCAGTTATACAAACTGGGATGTTTCTCTTAGGTTTACGAATGGCGGACAATTAAAAACGACGCCACCGGGTTCTGGTAGCACTCCTGTGACACCTGGTGTAACTCCACCTAGCTTAGGGTCAGCTTTGAGAAATGTTAGTGGTGATTCGGTTATTATATTAGTAATGGTGGGGATACAGCAGCAAAGTGGAGGTACGGTCGGTACTGTGGTGTTAAAGTCAACGGATATAACAAAGGCTGTTGATGTAAATAACGCAATATCTATGGCGAAAGCTATAGGGGGGACAGCTCCTTTTTCTACTAACACATTTACTCCTAATAATACGGCGACGGGTCGTACAGGCAATCAAATCGCAACATCAGGTTTTCCCGCAACTACTGAAACTGCGGCCGACGCAGTAGTTTTCTTTGTGAACGCAGGATTGAATTATACGGGGACGCCTCCGGCAGGTACTCCGTTAACTCCGTCAAATACACCGAGTGGTAATCCCGACGGAGTCTACACCGAAACCATAACCGCGACTCTACTAGCCAGTTTCTAGCGAGCCGGACCTAAGAACTGGAACAATTTTAATGGCGACCTACCGGTTTTTTTGCAAGCCCAATAAGCGCCGGTCCCACGGGACCGGCGCTATTTGCCGTTTTCGGCGTTTCCCGCTATTTTTGGCCTGTTTGGCATTCTGCGCCTACGCGCAGTTCCCGTCATCGTCATCTAACACATTGTCGCACGGCATCTCCGATCTCGTAGGCGAGAACATGGCCCGTGCCGGGGGCGGCCCTAAGGTAGGTTTTACGCGAATAGGTACGTTTACCATTACGAATCCCGCGCAGGAGCCGTTCATTTTGCGCGTGACATTCGACAACGCGGCGGCGCTGCGTATGGTTGACGAGCAGCGCCCCTGGGTCCGGGGGCGGCGCGGGGATCCTGAGGTTGGTTTGGCGAACCTTGAATTGCGTTACCGTAACAGGAGCGAGGTTCAGATCCGGCGTCAGATTTCGGACCACCGTGTGAATCCGCGGCGTGCGGGCGCGCGTCCGGCGCGTTCCGGGCGTCCAGATCGTCCTGAGGGCGCTGTGCGTCCAGATCGTCCTGATGGTTCTGTGCGTCCTGATCGTCCTGAGGGTTCCGTGCGTCTAGATCGTCCTGAGGGTTCCGTGCGTCTAGATCGTCCTGATCGTCCCGACCGTTCCGATGGTACAGTTCATTCCCTGCGTTCCGGCCATTCGGGCCGTCCCGATGGTACCGGGGTCGGTCGCGGCCGTTCCGAGCGTGCTGAGCGTCCCCGCGTCCACGTTTACGAGGTTGAGTTTTTGCAGGAGGAGATGCAGCCTGTCTACAGGATGGAGCTGTGGGCGCTTCTGAACGAGGACGGCAGGAGCCCTCCGGGCACGTATCAGGAGGTTATAAATTTCGAGGTGGAGCCCAAGTACCCGGCAATGGAGGCGGTGGTGCAGGAGGCCAACGGCGCGGACGGCGCGGAGAAGCGGCGCCAGAAGCGGCGCGCGCGGCGGTAGCAGGCGTGGTTTTTACCACCGATGGTACCGGAATGTGCGCCAAATGGGAATTTGTCCGACACGTCCACCGGAAACTCAGGGGGCCGAAACCGGCGCCCCTTTTTCTGCGTACTTTCCAAGCTGCATGAGGGCGACTTTGGGGTTGGTAACCACCGATGGCCCGGCGATGCAGCCGCCCTGACAAGACATTACCTCAATGAGGTTCGGCGTGTCATCCTTCTGCGGGAGTTCCCCCGCGTTTATTTTGCCGAACTCGGCGAGGCGTTTCATGCCCGCTTTATCAAGGCCGTCGATGACCGCTTCCTTGAGCAGCGACGGGTCTTTGAGCCGCGCCTTTACCGCCATTGCCACGCCGCCTGATTTGGCGAAGTACCTGCCGCTCGCGGTGGGGAGCTTCTTCCCCGTAACGGAAGCCGCTTTCGCAACGTCTATCTCTTTGGCTATGAACAGCGCGCCTATCTCCTCAATGGAAATTACGTAGTCAACGAGGTCGTCGTCCATGCCCTCGCGCCGTTTGGCAAGGCAGGGCCCCACAAAAACCGTAACGCAGCCAGGGTACTCCTGTTTGGCGATTTCAGCGGTATAGTGCATTGGGGTACGGGTTGTGGAAATGCAGCCCGCAAGCTGCGGCACGTGCAGGCGCACCGCGCATACATACGCCGGGCAGCAGGAGGTGGTCATCATCTTTTCACCTTTTTCAATGCGCTCCTCGAGCTCTTCAGCTTCCCTGTCGGCGGTTATGTCCGCGCCGAGGGCAACTTCTACCACGCCGGAAAAACCGGCCTCTAAAAGCGCACCCTCAAGCTGCCCGCATTCAACGCGGAATTGGGCGGCTGCGGCGGGCGCGTACATGGCCACAACGTTTTTGCCGGCCATAATGTGCTTTAGCACGTCTACCAGCTGGCTCTTGTCTACCAGCGCGCCGAAAGGGCATTCCCGCATGCAGTTTCCGCAGAAAATACATTTGTCGTAGTCAATGCGCTCCTTGCCGTATTCGTTTTTGGTTATAGCGCCTACCGGGCAGGCTTCCTCGCAGGGGACCGGGATTTTAATGATCGCCTTGTAGGGGCAGTTTTGCGCGCACAAACCGCAGCTCACGCACTTGCTGTTGTCAATCCGCGACCTGCCGTCTATGATCTCAATCGCCTTTTTGCCGCAGTTGGTCTGGCACGGGCGGGCAAGGCAGGCCTGGCAGGCGTTGGTTACCATATAGTGCGAGCGCACGCAGGCGTTGCAGGCTTCGTCAATTACCGTGTGCATGGGCCATGTAGGCTTTTCCCGCGCGAGGGCGTCTTTGGCGTATTCGGCAATCAGCTTTGTGTCATCGTAATTTTCCAAACTCCACCCCAATCGGGCAATTACCCGCTGGCGGATTATTTCCCGGTCGTGGTAGATGCAGCAGCGGATTGGCGCGCTCCCAAGCGGGGCAAGTTCGTTGGGTATGTTATCAATAATGCTGTCGTCTAATTTACCATCAAGCTGGGTCTTGGCGATCCTTACCAATATTTCGCGTTTGAGCCGGTAGGCGTTATTGTTTATGTTAAGCATGGGTTATATCTCCAGTGTTTTAAGGCAGGCAATGATTTTTTGAACGCTTGCCTGTTCTATCACCTTGCCGTTCACCTCCGCGAAAGGCGCGTGGTCGGCCTGCGCGCCGCTGTATTCGGAGCGTTTGCAGATGCCGGCGCAGGGAGAGCCGGCAACATCGGTAACTGCTTTAAGATCGTCGGGAAGCTGTTCTTCTAAGAGCAGCAGTTCAGACCCGCCCATAACGAAACAGGCGGTGCCGGTACATATAATTACTTTGTGCTTCTTCATCGTTTCACCTTTCTAAAAATATCGTATTTGAATTTCCTTGCGGTATTTTTCCTTAAGTAAAGACGCTATGCGCTTTATTACGTTGCGCCGTATCTCAAGCTCTACCGGCATGGTAGGGTCCTGATGGGCTTCGTTGATTTTGGTGCCCACTATAAATGTGATGCGGTCGCTGTCCATAAACATGTTCACAATGCGGGTCACGGCGTTATCCCGCGATGCGTACGTGTCAATCTCGCGGTGCCGCTCAAGCATTTCCGAAACCGCACCCAACGTGATAATCCCTTCGGTAATCATATCCGCCCCTTCCATTTCAGACCAGGGGGGGATGTTCTGGTCGTAGCTTTTCATATTGACTTTGACTTCTCTGCCCATTTCGCGGCTGATGATGTTGGCGGTAGTTCCGCCGGACACTACTTTTTTGCCGGGGAAAGAGGCGAATATGCCGGCGATCTCCGAATCGCTTTCCTGATGTACCGGAGGGCCTGTGAGCACCAGCATATCTCTGGGCTCGCGGAAATACACAACGCCGCAGGAAATATCGTCTTTCGGCTTTCCTATATCTATTATTGAAGCCTGCTGGACTATGGAGTGGGCAAGATCGCGGGCGCTGATATCCGGGTTCCGCAAAACTTGCTCAAGGGCAAATTCCCGCGCCTTGCCTGCGGTCCAGCCGAAAGGGTGCACCCTTGTGCCCATACCTGCCTGGCTTACCCCGTCGGAGAAAAAAATCAGCCGGTCGCCGTGCTCGGCGGTAAAGCGGGAATAAGATACCGAGGTGTCGCTCTTCGGCCCGGTCGCCTTGTCGAGCCGCTGGAAAGCGGTTTTCTCTTTTTCGAGCTCCACAACCGTCTCATGCCTTATAAGCACGCAGGGCGGGTTGTCGTACTCCAGTACCTTAACCGCCGCGTCCGGGGAAATATCAATCAGGGTAAACGTCGCGTAGCTGATACCCCGCTCTTTGCATACCGGCAGGGTATTCATGATGATTTCAGACGCGCGTTTTATGGGAATGTTGAAAGAGATGAATTTGACCGCCATTGTCGCGGTGAGGCCGGCAAGCACCCCGGCCTTTATCCCCGAGCCAAGCCCGTCGGAAAGGGCGGTGATCACCCTGCCGTCGCCGGGATTTTTTTCTGTTATGAATATATCACCCGGCGAGTTCTGGTTGTGTTTGCACAGCTGGGAGTACTCAACCTCGATGAAAGTATTTTTCATCATTACATTAGCGGCGCTCCCGGCAAAGCTCCCTGTGGAATTATTATGTGCAAATGCCGCTGCTTCAGACATCCTGCTCCTCCTCCACGGTGTACGATTCTATGATGGAGTTGAGGATCGCTTCCGATTCCGCCGCGTTTTCGCCCAACAGAAACGCTATCTGCTGGGTAACGGTGGCGTTCTTTTTGATGATCTCCCGCGCACGTTCAACAGTCTTGTCTATGCGCACCCTCGGCTCGGTAATGTCGTCCACTATCCCGGCCGCGGTTTCGCCCTTGTCAATGGCGAATACCTTGATATGGAATATTTTTTTGCCTTCCCGTACATCGCAATGAATCTGATCCGGCCCGCCCGGTTCAATTACGGTGGTAAAATACGGCGCAATGGAGGTGATTTTGGTCAGGTCCGCCCCCTCCAATCCCGGATTGATGGCAAAGAGCGCCTCTGTTTCTTCGCCCATAAGGCGGGCAAAGGGTTCATTGCAGTCCATAATCTGAAGGGCCTTGTTTACAATGACCGCCCCCGACGGGGTCGATTTCATGAGGCCGTTGGTTGTTTTATTGGCAAGCTTGCGCATGTTTGAGGCGCACATCGATTTTTCGGCCCAGCCGTTCAAGAGGGCAACGGCTAAATCCCGGCAGGTGTCATAACCGCAGCTCGCGCAGTTGTGGCGGTCGGCAAGGTTTGATTTGCCCACCAATTGGAGCGCCTCGGTAATTTCCTGCTCCGAATAAACATTCTCGGAGAGCGCGCAAAGCGGGTAATCCGCTTCAACCGGCGGCGAGAGCGACAGGGTAGAGGCGTCGAGGGTATCGTCCGCCGCGCCGGCATAATTCCTGAGACGTGTATTACGGATAATCCCCTGCACCGTGCCCGATATGCCGGGGCCGTTAACGCAGCCGCCTGAGCAGGAGAGCAGCTCCATAAACAGCGGCTTTTCAAGTGATTCTGGCGCAAAGCCCGCCAAAAGTTCCTGTACGGCCTGAATGCCGGACGCGGAAACGGTATCTATTTTTTGCCCGGCCGCGCCGGATACGCTTTTTGACATATAGGCGCTGAAAGCGGTTATCTCCCCGCTTTCGATGGGGAAAAACGCGCCTTTCGCGCTGCGGCGCGGCTCAAACACGCAATCAGGCGCGGCGGAAACGCTTTCGGGCGTTATCTCTTCTTTTTGCAGCCATTCGGCCAGTTCGGAGAATGTAAGCGCGGCGTCGATATCGCTATCATACAAGTCAGCCTCCTGCTTTTTGGCGAAACACGGCCCTATAAACACGACCGCTGCGTCCTTTCCGTAGTGGGAATGCAGGAAGCGGGCGTGTGTCAATAGCGGCGACGCGTGCGGAGATACAAATGGCGCGAGGGCGGGCCTGTAGAGCTTGATATACCCTACAATGGCGGGGCAGGCCGAAGAGATCATAAGGCGCGGTTTGTCCCCGTCCCGCGTCAGGTCTCGCGCTATTTGCGCGGAAAGGAAATCCGCCCCCAGCGCAGTCTCGGATACTGCGGAAAAACCGAGCTTTTTCAGGGCGGCGATAATCGTTTCTGCGGTCCAGCCGGGAAAGTCGGAAACAAAAGACGGGGCAAGGGAAACTACCGCCTTGCGGCCTTCCGCGATAATCTGCTTTACATTTTCAACATCGCTGCGGTAACGCTTCGCGTGGGTGGGGCAATTAATTACGCAGCGCCCGCAGCAGATACAGCGGTCGTACATTATATGCGCCTGCCCCTTTACAACTTTTATAGCCTTTACCGGGCACTTGCGGATGCACTTGTAACAGTCGTGGCACTCTTCAAGTACCGTATGTATCGGCGCTTTCCTGTTAAACGCGGTCATAGCGCAAGCCCCAGTTCCTGCACAATAACCGCGCCTATGCTTTGCTCCGAAACGCCGGAAATGAGTTTGTCATTAATCTTTATATTGGGGCCGGCGCCGCAGTGGTTAGTGCACAGGCAGCCAGCCACTTCTATTTTATCCTCAAGCTTATTCTCCTCAATAAACCGCGTAACAGCGGCGGCAACGGTCTGATTTCCCTTGCCGAAACAGGAGCTCCCCATACAGACAATGATTTTATCCATCCAACCCCCAGGCCGCCGCAAGGCGGCGAAGCGTTTACAGTTCTGTTATATGCCGTTATCCCGTATACCGCTATTTTATTGAATTCATTAATTCAAAATAATATTTAGTTTCTCTTGTTTTGAAAAAATTGTACCATGCATCAACGGTATTCTTTTCCATAACATCTATTTTTTTTAATATTTCATAAGTAAATTCCAATGGCGCCAAACCGGAAGCGGTTATTAAATTATTGTCTGTTACCGCGGGAATGTTGCAATAATTTTTTTCTCCCGTATAATTTGGGCACATCATTTTTAATAAATCCAAATTTTCGCTCGTATGTTTCACTTCATTCAATAAACCATTGTAAGCCAAAGCGATTGCCGCGCCGCAAATTGCGGCGATAGTTATATCCTTGCCGATATTGTTCTTCAGAAAATTTAATATTTCGCCATGGTTTTCGGTCTGCCAGGTGTCTGCTCCGGGCAATATTAACAAATCGCCCTTTTGCGCCTGAATTTCCTTTACGGTTATATCAGGAGTAATTTCAATACCACCCATTGTTTTTATCGAATCTGAATTTTTCCCTACTTTTACAATTTCAGGTTTTTCAATACTTTTCTTTAAGTATCTTCCGCTGTTGATTTCTGCCGTAATATAGGCGATTTCCCAATCGGCAAGTGTGTTTAAAACATATACGAATACATTCATTGCGTTTTCCTGTTATTTGAAATTATGGATTACATAATCAAATATAACGCCTGTACCATCCGGCACAGCGTTACGGCTGCCGGATGGCGCAGGTATAATTGTGTCTTCAATGCCTTATTACGCCAGCTTTTTTACGATTTGTTCCTCGAAAAAGGCTTTTGTGTCTTCCGGCGTGAGCGAATGGTACGCGTCGTCTACCGTTACCGAGACGCCGGTTTGACATTTACCCATGCAAAACGCGCCGGCCAATTCGACCTTATCGCCGTAATTTTGCTGGCCTATAAGGAACTGCAGCTCATTCACTATTTTTGCGGCGCCCTTCACGTGGCAGGCGCTGCCGATACAAACAGTTACTTTCATGGTACGCTCCTTTATACGTATTCTACAACGTTTGTCCAGTTCAACAGAAACTCTTTTTCTTCAGCCCTTGCGCTTGGCAAGCGCGACGCCGCGACAATGGGAAGCCACCCCTGCACGTACCGTTTAGGCGTACCGCTCTTTTCGCAAAAGATAGCTAAGTACTTGTCGGCCATGCTAATGTTGCCCGCCAGCCAGAACAGGAGGTAGGTCTGCGCCGCGTCGGCCAGAGTGTTGCCCTGGGAGGCGTGCGACCAGTCTATTATGCACACCTCGTTATTTTCGCCGATAACGATGTTGCTTGGGTTAAAGTCGCCGTGGCAGAGCTTGTTGCTTTTCGACATGCCGGCAAGCCTCCCCATAAGCTCGTAGCGGCAGGTGGAATCAAGGTCGGAGGCCTTGATCTTCCGCTCCAGCTTGTCGGCAAGGGACGGAAGCCAGCTGGCGCTGTAGGTGTGCATGTTGAGCTGGATGTCCACAAAGCGTTCAAGGTAGCTCTGCGCCCTGTCTTTGTCCTTTTCCATAAGGCGGTCAAGCGGCGTGCCCTCTACGTATTCCCAAACGATAGCCCACTTGCCGTCGATCTTCGTAACCTCAACCATCTTTGGGACCTTCAGCCCCGTTTCGCCCACCGCGGCGAGGTTCAGGGCCTCAGACAGCACGTTCGGCGCGGAGTACCCCTCGCCCATAAGCTTAATAACCTTGTCGCCGTCCCGGTAGATTGTTTTAGCGGTACGGACGGTAATTATTTTTTCCAATTTGTATTCAGCCATTAGACTTTCTCCTTCTTTCCGTAGAAAGCGTTGAGGTACATCTGTTTGATTTCCGAGATAAGCGGGTACCGGGGATTGGCTCCGGTGCACTGGTCGTCAAAAGCCTGCTCGCTCATCGCGTCCAAACGGTCGAGGAAATCCTTTTCGTCGATACCGTAGTCCTTAATGGTCTTCTTGATGCCTATCGCGTCCTTGAGCTTCTCAATGGCGGCGATAAGGTTATCAAGCTTTTTCGCGTCGTCCTTGCCGCCGAGGCCAAGGGCGTCCGCGATTTCCGCGTAACGGCTCAGGGTTTTGGGGTGATCGTACTGCGGGAAAGTCCCCATTTTGGAGGGAACCTCAACGGCGTTAAAGCGCAGCACCTCCGCTATCATCAGGGCGTTGGCCACGCCGTGGGGGAGATGGTGGAACGCGCCGAGCTTGTGCGCCATGGAGTGGCACACGCCAAGAAACGCGTTGGCAAAGGCCATGCCCGCAATGGTAGCGGCGTTTGCCATTTTCTCGCGGGCCACAGCGTTCGTTGCGCCCTCGTTGTAGGCTACGGGCAGCCACTGGAAACAGACCTTTAACGACTGTATCGCCAAACCGTCTGTGTAGTCGGTGGCCATTACCGAGGCGTAGGCCTCCAAAGCGTGCGTTACGGCGTCTATGCCGGATGCGGATGTAAGGCCCTTCGGGGCGTTCATCTGCATATCCGCGTCCACAATCGCCATGTCAGGCATGAGCTCGTAGTCGGCCAACGGGTACTTCATCCCAACGGTCTCGTCGGTGATGACCGCGAAAGGCGTTACCTCGCTGCCCGTCCCGGCTGAAGTGGGGACCGCTATGAAGTATGCCTTTTCGCCCATTTTGGGGAAAGTATACACGCGCTTGCGGATGTCGGCGAAACGCATCGCCATATCGGCGAAGTCTACATCCGGGTGCTCGTACAGAACCCACATGATCTTGCCCGCGTCCATGGCGGAGCCGCCGCCCAGGGCGATTATAACGTCGGGCTTGAAAGCGCTCATTTGCGCCGCGCCGATTTTCGCGCAGCCCAAAGTCGGGTCCGGGGCCACGTCAAAAAAGGTGTCGTGAACAATGCCCATGCTGTCTAACTTATCGGTGATGGGCTTTGTATAACCGTTATTGTAGAGGAAGCTGTCGGTAACGATGAACGCCCGCTTTTTCCCCATAACGTTTTTCAGTTCGTCGAGGGCGACCGGAAGGCAGCCTTTCTTTATATACACCTTTTCAGGTGCGCGGAACCACAGCATATTTTCTCTCCTTGCTGCCAGTGTTTTGATATTGAGCAGATGCCTCACGCCGACGTTTTCCGACACGGAATTGCCGCCCCAGGAGCCGCAGCCCAAAGTGAGCGACGGCCGCAGCCTGAAGTTGTACAGGTCGCCGATGCCGCCGTGGGCCGCCGGCGTATTGAGCAAAATCCTGCAGGCTTTCATGCGGCTGCCGAAAGCCGTGAGCTTGTCGGAGTCGGTCTGCGGGTTGAGGTATATGCCGGCGGTGTGGCCGTAGCCCCCGTCTTTTACAAGCCGGTCGGCCTTATCCAGCGCCTCGCCGAAATCAGCGGCCTTGTACATGGCCAGAACAGGGGAGAGCTTTTCGTGCGCGAACTCTTCCGACAGGTCCACGCTCTCCACTTCGCCGATTAGTATCTTGGTAGACTCCGGAACGGTAACGCCGGCAATCTCCGCGATCTTGGCCGCTTTCTGCCCTACGATTTTCGCGTTGAGCGCGTGGTTGACGATGATCGTCTTCCGCACCTTTTCGGTCTCTTCCGGATTAAGGAAGTAGCAGCCGCGCTTTATAAACTCTTTCTTCACCTTATCGTAAACAGAGCCCACGGCGACTACAGACTGCTCGGAGGCGCAGATCATGCCGTTGTCGAAAGTTTTAGAGTGGATGATCGAGTTAACCGCCAGTACAACGTCGGCGCTCTCGGCGATGATTATCGGGGTGTTGCCGGATCCGACGCCGATTGCGGGCTTGCCGGAAGAATACGCCGACTTGACCATGGCCGGGCCGCCCGTAGCGAGGATGGTGTCGGCCTCTTTCATAATCATATTTGTCATTTCAAGGCTCGGCTCGTCTATCCAGCCGATAATCCCCTCCGGCGCCCCGGCGGCTACCGCGGCATCCAATACGATTTTCGCCGCCGCGTTGGTGCTGCCCTTGGCCCGCGGGTGCGGAGAGATTATAATGCCGTTGCGGGTTTTGAGGCAAACGAGCGTCTTAAAAATCGCCGTGGACGTTGGGTTGGTGGTGGGGATAACCGCCGCCACAAGGCCAATGGGCTCGGCGATCCGCGTATAACCGGCGGACGGGTCGTCCTCTATAACGCCGCAGGTTTTCTCGTTCCGGTAGGCGTTGTAGATGTACTCGGAAGCGAAGAGATTTTTGATCACCTTGTCTTCCACAACCCCCATGCCGGTTTCCGCCACCGCCATCTTGGCCAGCGGAATCCGCTCCTTTGCCGCGGCCCGGGATGCCGCGAAGAAGATCCTGTCCACCTGCTCCTGGCTGAAAGCCGCATAAGCCTCCTGGGCCTTACGAACTCTTTCGATGCACAGGGACAGGCTTTGCGGGTCTGTTACCGGTTCATACTCTGTATTAGCCATCATTCTACTCCTTTTGCCTCAAAAGGCAATTTATTTGAGCTTTTTCAAAGACTCTCCTAAAACCGGGAAGAATTAACCAAAATACGGCTTTTCAAACAGCTATCCCGGCCCTGCGCCGCTTTAAGTTCCGCCAACGCCTGTATGTACGACAGATTTATAGGAATAGTATAGAATAGCGGATTGCAATATTTCAACAATTAATAAAAAAAAAAATCATTAAAGGACGCCGGCAAGCAAAAACATCTGTATCTAACGTAATATCAATGATTTATGATGATAATACCACAAAAAAACGGTAAGGAACAGATATTATCTCTATATTTAACAATACGTTTGAAGTACGCCTCGGTGCCGGAATCCGAGCTAACAGGCTCCGGCGCCCGCTGCCGCCCGCAGGACGGGGGCCAGTATGGGATGGCCGCATTGAGAGGGCAGGAAAATCTGTCAAAAATGCTGAACCGCCTCAGTATTTTTAATTTGCACATTGAGCCACTTTTTAGTATATTTAGTTTTATGGATATAAAAGATATTGCTAAACTGTGTGATGCCCGGATGTTGCGCTGGACAAGCCATATCCTCGACCGGATTTTCCGGCAGAGTGGTCGGGAGATTACAGGCAAAGGAGGAAATCATGACCTGTTTTATGTGCAAAGGGACGGTGCGGGATGGACTATCCGTTTTTACCGCCAATCTGGGTGAATGTATCGTCGTTGTCAAAAATGTCCCGTCTGGCGTGTGCGGCCAGTGCGGGGAAGCATCCTACAGCGACGGCGTGGCGCACCGGCTTGAACAGATCGTTCAGCGTGTCGCCCGCTCCATCGCGGTAGAAGTCGCCGTTGTCAGCTATTCCGAAAAGGCCGCGTGAGGCGGCTTGCGGGGAGTGGAATCAATAATTTAAAAGAACAGGGGAGCAATAATGCTTTGTTTTAACTATGAATTTTCTAAATCTAATGGAAAACCAATTAAATACAAGGATTGGGAACTTATTGGAATAGACCGAATCCCTGTACAAAAAAAAGTTTTCAGGGACGTTAAAAATTATATCAACCAATTCGGAATGGAAACAGGCAGTATGTTTAGATTCAGATAAGGGGGGTACGTTGGCTATGGGTTCTCAAAAGCAAAAAAGATTTCTTGTATATGCAGATGATGTCAACGATGATGTCCTTCATTTTGAGGGGACTTCAAAGGGGTTGCAATTGATAGTTTATAACGCTTGGGAACAGTTTGATCATCGCAATACACCGTTTTTGAATTATTTTGGAGGTAATGCGGCAATGATACTTGAGATAGATGGTAACACCAGACGGTATAGGTGCAACGACAACAGCCACATGGACGACAATTTCGACTTCGACGCCATAATCTTTGAGATAACCATTGACGATTGATGACCGGCGAATACGGTCTTTGGATAGAAAATGGCAAATATTGGGAGATTTAAACAGGTAAAGGAGCAGACAATGATTAAAAACGTATTGTGCATCATATTTCTAAGGAGTGTAAAACATGAGTAAAATGCAATACTATGAAATGATAATCGATGGCGGCCCAAAGCGCCAAAAAGACATTATGACCAGACCTCTTGTTGATGTAGAGGATCCGTACATATTAAATAAATGCGCTATTATAAATGACTGGGATAACAATATGGTCTTTGAATATGACCCTAAAGAAGGTGATGTTATAAATGATTATTTAGTTAACGTGTATGGTTGGGTGACGTTTTCTGAGAAGGCAATAAACCTATTTGGCGATCTTATCAGTAATGATGTTCAATTACTGCCTATTAAGGTTGTTAATAAAGATACCGGTTTGGAAATAGATAAATATTTTGTTCTAAATGTGCTT
>Ga0209755_10005050_pt1 | contig 15244 bp, 8 predicted proteins | sample TergutCo191P1_FD_187301 | JGI IMG/M metagenome (GOLD analysis project Ga0209755, IMG submission 187301) | Cornitermes sp. P1 segment gut microbial communities from Petit-Saut dam, French Guiana - Co191P1 (SPAdes) (version 2) | ecosystem: Host-associated > Arthropoda: Insects > Digestive system >... | reverse complement strand
TTTTTTTTTTTTTTTTTTTAGAACAGGCTAAATACCCAATGTGTGAACACTGAAGAAGAAATTATACGTATACACATGCGTGATTGTGTACATGTATGTAGTGATTTTTTCACACACGCACACACACGTGCACACAGACTATCTGCTCTGTCTCCCCCCCCCCAATCTCCTACCAGCTACAAATTAATTTTGGTAGAAATTCAGAAAAAAAGACCCTTTGGTATGGGAAAATATAAAACTTTGACTTTTGCTGCTTGAAGACAATCAATACCAGGAGAGGTGTTAAAGAATGTGAAAATCAAAAACTGTATGTAATAAGCTGGTAAATTTGTATGCTGGTTGGAGAAGATTCTGACAATGGACCTCTGTGTGTAAATTATGATGTTGAAAGCGCTTTTTATGGTGACATGGAATAAAAAACTTGTGTCAATCACAGGATCAAGCAGAATAACTGAATGAACAGACTCACAGGTGAATACAACACGTAATTACAATTCAAAGAAGATGGAAATTCTCATAAAATGAAGCAAATAATAAGTGTGTACAAAACTGAAATGGAAGTATGTATGTGGGAAATCAAAGCACATATGGGATGAGAAAATTAAAAAGAGCTCTAGTGACGTTTGACATAAGGTTGTGAACTACAGGGAGTTGGTCCAACAAAGACTGCAATTGTAATTAAAAAGTGACAAGAATTCTTCCATAATAAATTAGTATTTCTTGACAAGCTCAACAGTTAAGACATGCCTAGAAGGAAGGAATTTGTATCAGACAGAGATGGACAAAGACAATTCAAGAAAAAGCATGATTTTCTTACCACAAACGCAAAAGATAATTTACAAGAATGCAAGCTTCAAGTTCTTCATATGATTTCATGATCACTTCATCAAACCTGCAAAATAAGTGAAAACAATGTAAGATACTGCCTGTGTATTTAACAGCAGAACCAACCTTAATGTACAAAACCAGTACTCTCTTTACCTTGCTATGTTCTTTACAAGTTGGATAGCTTCAGGTTCTTGAAGAACTCCTGAATCACACTCCAGAGGAAGAGAGGCACCACAATTCTTCTCTAGATTCCACAGTCTACAGTGTGTGTACTGTAATTTCACTCCTGTGTCACCTTGTACCTAACACAGTGAAACAGAAAGTATATAAACATGGTATTATTTTAATGTTACTGCAAAAGATATGTCAATTAGTAGAAAATAAGCCCTGCCTAATACTGTAACAATTCAGGACACCCAAGAACACGCACCAAGAGACACATGCATGTCAATTCTTTGTATCTTGGCATCTTGAGCACTCCTTGCTTTTATACTGATTTGTTTCTGAAAGTACATGTCTATTACATTCATCTTTATTAAAACTGCAAGCCCTACAGCCTTATGTAAAGACCATTAATATATATAAAACTGCAACAGCATTGCATTGGCTGTATTTACCAGTGGTTCTGAAAGAAAAAAGAACGAAGACTTAAGTCAATATGTATGTTCGTAACATATTGCCACACTTCTACACTTTACCTGAAGAGCTCTGTTCCAATCAAACTCGTAGTCTTTGTAGCGCCTTTGTTTCAAGTCGTTGATAATTACAGCGGAAATACCAAGAATATCAGTTGTTTTCTCACTGTGTTCACCCAGCAGTGCTTTTGTAGCTGCAAAAGAGATGTTCAGTGTAATACCTGATGCTACTCCCTCATTATATAACATCTTACTGCAAAACTAATTTGGTGAAATAAATGTACTTCCACCTTCAAAAATTTTATATGATCCATGATCTGTGCATTAATTAAATATATATACAATAATGGCACCAACAAAGGCACACATGTATACTAGAATTCATTTACACATACAATGAACTCCTACATGTTTCAGCCAATTATGTGGCCATCAGCAGGGATATTAAACACAGAGGTTTAATATACTAAAAGTACATGAATATGAGTCATACATTAACACATTCTTATCAAAATAACTCATATTTATGCCCTCTCTAAACCACTGCTCATAGGACTGTCATTGTACCTGTACATTGGTTCTGACATACTTTATATTTTTACATTTCTGTAATTTCATTTCATACTTCTAATGTATCTAACCCATGTACTTTATATCCCTGATGATGGCCACACAAGTTGACTGAAACATATAGGAGTTCACTGTATGTGTAAAAAATTTTAGTATACATGTGTTTATTTGTTAGTGCCATTTTCAATTACACCTTCAAAAAATATTTGTATCCCTTACACCACCCAGCCAGAAAATGAGAAGTACATATCCTCTCACAGTTTCAGAAAACAAATTTAGTATGGTTCGATAAGTGTACGAACTTACGTACTATGTGATTCTTGTTGCTTTGCTGCCATGATGTCTTGAATTTCATCCAAGATGTCTGTAAGAAATACCACAGACCCTTTACGTGTACTCATTCCGCGAATCCGCCCAAACTTGACATGTTTTAGTGAAGAAGCCCAAGGTAACTGCATACTAGACAGAACCCCAAAAAGTGCTTTAAAATGGTCAAACTGAGAACTGTCCACGACATATAACATTTCAGTGAAGTTATGGCGGTCATAGCGATCCATGGCAGCAGCAATATCTCGCATCAGGTACAAAGTTGAGCCATCACTCTTCATGACTGGCACCTGCCATTGTTGGTTAATTTCTACCACTTGTTTGCCATCACTTTCAGTCTTCAAAATCCCTCTTGTCTTTAATAAGCGTAAGATACTGCCCACTTCTTTGGCACTATATTCAGATTCCCAATTATATTCATCAAATCGTACACCCAATCGCTGATAAACGTGCTGCAGTTCTTGTTCAGTGTACCTCCGGAACAACTGCCACTCTTTCATGTTCTCCATGTTACCTGCTTCTAGGCAATGGAACACTTCTCGGGCTCTGGCAGTGACACTTGGATCAATTTCTGCTTTCTTATTAGCTTCAACATAAGCATTGTACAAGAGCTGCATAGGGTTTTGTTTGATCATGTCCTCAGAGTAATCACATAATTCTAGTCCCACTTGCAGTAATCCAAACTGTGTTCCCCAGTCTCCAAGATAATTGATTCTAACAACTTTATGGAACATAAATTCATGTATATTTGCAATGAAATTCCCAATTATTGTTGAGCGTAAGTGACCCACATGGAATGGTTTGGCAATGTTTGGTGAGCTAAATGTGGGGGGAAAAGACAAACATAATAAATGACATGATAGAACACAACATGCAAATGATACAATATCAATAAACATTGTATAGTTAAATACTAATTGTGTAATATTTTTTATTCTCTGACCAGTTTACAGTTCTTCAGTAAGGCAAGAAAGTACCAGCTTCTATACAAAATCTGCCACTGGAACCTAAATTGAAACAGTTCCGTCCATTTTACAAATTCACCCCTTGTTTCTCCAAGATCCCTTTTGACATGGTACTCCTGCCTACACCCAAATCTTTCATGTGATCTACGTTGTATTTCAAGGTTCCATAATCAAAATTTCGAAAACAGTGAACTAAATTCATACTATATGTTACCAACAGCTTACCTTACCTATACTCTATTATAACTTTCTTTTCTTCTGAATGTGGAAGTAGACTTTGAACAAGTGTTTTCCTCCATATTACAGGATCACTACCTATACCCTGCAATATGTCTTTAATAAACACATTTCTGTTTATTTCAAAAACAATATTGATATTGTTTTTTATTGTCTTTTCATGTATTTGACATATGATGCCATCTGTGACAATATTCTTAATCTCAAACATATTAATTTGCTTATCTCCGAATGAAGAGCTTAACACCCTCTGCAATGACGTTACTGGCAAGTGAAATTCAATGTTTGTGCCATTCTGTGCTTTTCCAATTGTGATGTGATTAGACAGAAGTGTAGGCATAGACATGTTCTGATTACATTTCAGTTTTAAAACTTCTAGTATCTGTAACAAAATTATAAATATCAATTAGCACTACCAACATCATGGAGTACAGCCTTCCTGTACCCTACTCTGTATAAACGTGAGAAAAAAGGAACAGCCCAAATGAAATCCTGATGACAATTTACATTCTTCAAATTAGTGTTAGTGTCATGTTCATAAACAGTTCACCATGAACAGTTTACTGCAAGAATTTCATAAATTCAAACACCATTTAAGAGCTCATACATAGAAATGATATATGTACTGAAGAAGAAGAGATTTAGATCTTCTGCAGTAAATAAATTACAATACACATACACATCAATTAAACCATTCTATGTAATTCCATGCAGAATTTGTCATGAAATCCACTACCCCTTGTATGGAAACATAAGGTTCATAACCATGTTCATAAGAGCCACCTCTGGCTCATACCCTGGGCCAGCTGAATCCAGTCCACACCCACACATTCTATTTCTGCAAGTTTCAGTTTACTATTAAGCTCTAATTCAAACTTAAATCTTCCAAGTTGTCTCTACCCTTCAGGTAAATGAAAGTGTTCTAAACAATTTACATTTATCAGTGAAGTTTATGACAGTACAACATTCACATGTGTGGGAGATTACAAAGAGAGCTGCATCATATGTGCTGTCCCAGACTGACGTGGGAAAATTCAGTGCTTTATGTATCAATAAACAGGTATGAATAAATGTTTGATTTACAGGAAATCAAAGCACAGTGACCATGCCACAGAGGTCTACTCATGCAAGTGCCCTATACTTAGGTAATTCTCCCATAAGGGTGGGAGATTCAACTGTCCTTAACCAAACTAAAAGTCTGAACATGTTTCTAATGTTAGCAAGCAAAGCGGTCTTGTCACTGCCATAAATCTCAAGGTCTTGTGGTTACAGGGCAGCTAGTTAAAATGTTATATACTCATGAGACAATCTCATGATTCTGAGCAGCAACCAGCCAGTTACAGGCCAGATATGTCAGGTTCACAATGATGTATGTACATTTAAATTCTGCATAGTTGGATGAACTGAAGTCTCTTCACCATTATTTTCCACGCTGAGTTGTCTACACAGACAGTCCATGAACCACAACCCATGTTGTTATTTTTTAAACTTTTAAGCCCTAGGAGTTACTTTATGTACCATCACATTTAAAAACGTTTCAAAATTCTGCATTCTGCCCACACATTGTATTTATGTGCTTTGTATGTATCTTAGAAGAAACAATGACTTTTGTCCTATACAACATAAACAGACTGGTTTTTATAACCCAGGTGAACATAGTTTACTGTGTGGTATGAACTGGGTCTTTAAATAAAGCAGATTATGTTTCATCCTTAAATTATTAAATGATAATTAAAGCTTTTCAGAGTCATGATCCCTAAGGCACTTTACTAAGCAGTCTGTACAACACACACTTGAGTTAACTGTAATGTGACATATTTAAATAACCAGTTCAATAAACTGTAGAAACAAAAGTTAATACCAAATTGTGGGTGTTTCCTAAAGTTACTTGTGATGAAGTTTCACAAAATCCATTCACACAATTTATGATGATTTCTTTACCGTTATAAAAATAATCTATCTGATCAAGTCATGGTACTACATATATATATATATATATATATATGAACAGCTGAATGATAATCTCTGTCACTCAAAATTATTTGGTCTCCTGATAACGTCTCCTCTCACACGTCATCCATTTCAGGTTAAGTTCCAACTCCAAAGACTATGGAGTATAGTTTAATCATGCAGTCAGGTACTAGGAAATAAAAGCCACACTATTTTCATGAAGTTGAGTTCACGTATCAGGTGGTCTCACATTACAGACTATTATTCACCCTTTATGGAAAACACTAAACTCTGAACCATCATATCTACAGTAGTTTCTTCTAGACTATTATCACGAATTCCTGATAGCAGCATACATATTATCATTCATATATAAGGCATGACCATTCATGATCAGGTTTCAAACACTTTACCAAGAGTATTTTTTACTGAGCAAATGTGTTCAAATTAATCTGAATTCCTAAATAGTCTGTCTTGTAAGAATTTCAGACCTTTCACCTTATTATTAATGTAGATGATAAAAGTGTCAAACACTTTGAATAACTTTTCACTACCAAGGTAGATGAAATTGAGTTTGCATTTCAGGATGTAACAACTAATGATGCATACACTACGTTTTCAAAACACCTGATCCAATGGAATTTAATAAATAAGTTCTAAGAAGAGGGAAAAGGTAAAGGTAAAATGTTCCTGTCAATGCCATGAAGAAATATGAGAGATTGAAGGTGTAACTCAGCTTAACCTCAACACTATAACAGAGTGATTGGTCAGCTTCACACCACAGCGCTTTACCCCAGGGAAAAGATTATGTCTCATCTCCCACAGTCGCAATGAAATCCTGTTGAAGATATCGTACGTATCAGGTCAAAGACTGAAACATTCAAGAGCACTCCCCATAGATAGGTTATGTTATACACTTACACGAGAGCAAACATATCCTTTTAACTTATGCGTCATTGTTTGTTCTTTTATTTCTTTCGTATCCCTGTAATAGGAAGTATTTTCAGTACTGAAATTTTGGGATTTCTTACACGTAATTTCCTAAACACCTTCCTTCCTTATTCTACACAATTGTTACGTTCCATGCAACGAAACCATTCACATTCCGATTAAAAGTCGCTTAAAAAACACCGCAAGTTTATTTGTAATCAACATAGTGTGTAGGATACTCAGATGCAACAATGAATATTATTACTTTCTCTTACAGACGTATAAATTAAAATGAACATAAAATACATAAATGATACTCTTCTTAGGTTTCCAACATTGTAACGGAAGTTACTTGCATAGGATTAGACCTTGCGGAACTAAATGCAATAGCGATGGTAGTATGCAATTGATTACAGTGAAGACATATACCACGTAATAAGTAAAATACGTAGAATTTAATTTATTTCATTACTTTTGAACCACTTATTTGTATAACGTATTTGAATTGACACAAATTTACTGACGTCACCACCTGTCTCGCAGTCGCCATTTTATCATGTTATAGTTACTGCCGCACAGCTGACCTGTCATTGTGAAGTGAAATTCCTCTGGTGATTAGTGTTGGAATTGGGGGTTTCCACACCCCATTGTGTGTGCATAGTAATATTTATTAAAAATGAGTGTAAAAATGGCAGGACAGACTATAAACGATAGGTTACTGGCTGCCAGACACAGTATAGCCGGCCAAGGATTGGCAAAATCAGTATGCAAAGCAACGACAGAAGAAATGATAGGTCCCAAAAAGAAACATTTAGATTGTGAGTATTACATTTGGCCTGTCTGTAGATGTTCGTATGGTAATTACGTTAGATGCTTGGGCATATTTAATTTTGTGAGGGCGTAGGTATTTGACTTTGATACAGACATCTTGTTTCCTTATTACCAACTGTCGCTTAGTGTTCGTACAATATTGATCGATTAAAATTACGTTTCTAACGTTTCGTGAAGGTGTATTTTCCCGATATGGAAGGGTTTCTGTGACGTTGCATGCCAAAATCAGGTTATGAAACTGGGCTAAATAGAATTTTATGATTGATATAGGTTTACCGAAGTCCGGGTACATAACCTATTTTGTAACCCTGTGCTTAGTGTTTGTGACATTGACTATCTAAAAATGCTACAAAGTGTTTGAGATGCAAGAACTAGGCAAAGATTCCGCTAGGTGTAAGAAGAATTTTATGTAGCCTACATAAATCATCAATATACAAACTGGTTAAAATGGTGTAATGTGGAGGAAAGTGATGTGTGTGTCTTTTATCTGAGGATCATGGACTAATTTTGGCCCTAACGCTGAACTGTTTTCTGTAACTAAAGCGTTATTTAACTATGAACATGCAAACATAGTTGTGCCACATGTCTTTGCTGCTGCCTTGCTTTGTTCCCATTTCATACAGTTGATGGCTTATTAGATCACTGGTACCGAAACACATTCTGCAGTTGGTAACATACATAAAGCAACAAAATTCTTGAACAAGGTATTATTGTGTGTATGTAAACCAAGGTTAGGCTTGGGTTTGTACATGCTAACACCAAGGTTACTTTGGATTTGTTTATAAATAAGGCTGCATAAACCACTTTATTGAACAACTTACTGTCACCCTGTTAGAATAGAGATTAGGGTTTTGGTTTGTGTGCAGGTTACCAGCTGTTAGTGTAAAAACCACAATGCCATTTACTGTTAGTATTTGATCTGTTACTTGTCTTGGCAAGGGTGGTTCCCATCAGATGAGATGTAAATAGTAGGACACAAATTCAGCTATATTTTATCATTTTATAGACATGTTTTCCCTGTATTGCTTCCATTCCATATACATGTGCATTCAAGGTGCATGTGGCAAGGATTTACAACTGGTTCAGTATTATGGGGGGAACAACATGAGCTTCTCATATGTGTTAGTTCCTTTACTGAAAATCTGAAATACTGGCATGTCAAGGAACAGTATATAGAACTGTACTATTAAGTCAGGAAAACTGGTTATAGTATGTGGTTTGAAGTTGTTGATGAATATTACAGTCCTGTGGGACATGATGCCACAGTGATTGGCAATTTGTTACTGGGGTGGAACTTGTTGCCTTCATCTTCGGGATAGTCAAAGAGGTATTTTGACTTTTCTGAAGTTGGAAGTGCCTTGTGAATTATGGAACAGCGACACATCATTTGGAGCCAAGTCTGGTGAATATATTGTATGACAAATATTAGTATTTGTGTTTTGGACAGAAAACAATTTTACTGAAAGTTCTGTTTGGGAAGGTGTATTATAATGGTGCCTTATCCAATTGTGTGGCTGGAGTGACTTCTTTGTGTGTGGGGGCCAGGGCACAGATATGTTATCATAAACATATCAAATTGAATGCTTCGTTGACTATTTTGGAGGAACAGATTTGTAGTTGGTATGCCCTTTGTAATAAGAAAACAAAGTTGGTATGGTTTTGGTTTTTTATTTTGACATTTTTTTTCATAAGGTTGGCTTCATGCACTGGTCATACTATGTAATAGTGTAGCTGAACATTTTTGGTATATTTGCTTATTCAGTAGAGCGATTGCTGGCTACCGCCATCCGTTATAAATTTAAACTACCAACATACATTTAAGAACCGTTGGTGATGGGTAGGAGGGGTTACATACAGAGATTTAAAGGAGAAAATGGTTAGCAGCAGATAATGGACAGGAGTAAACGCCAGAAGTCGTGTATGAGAGTGGTGTGGGTGAGGTGGTGGAGAGTGTGATAACCTATATCAACAGGTTACAAGTTCAGGAATTAATTAACTGTTTTCCTTTAGTGAGAGCATGATTATTATTTGATTAACTGAACAAGCTCCCACGTTGCATCTCAAATACAAATAAATACATACACATAGTGAAGACTATGTGTGGATCCATTGAACCCCACCTGTATCCCAAAATAAGTTCTACCAGACTGAGCCTGTCAAGACATGCAAGTTACAAAGGGTGATCATGTATAATAGGTTTGAATAGTTTTTTCTCCCTTATTTACTCATTTTGTGTAACAAACTGAGTGATGAACTCTGAGTGTAAAGGGAATTATTGCAGTGCAGGTTTAAGAAGAGTGTATCATTGCGTATGTCTGCAAGCTCATTAAACTTCAAAATGGTGTTGGACACAACAAAATGTACGAGCATTTTTCTTTGTAAGTGTACATTTTGTATGTTGCAACTCAAATAGACTTTTGGACAAGAGCAAGTGCGTCAGTAGATACAAATATTCAGTGTCTGTCGGAAGGTAGTAATATCTTTTGTTACTTCTTCATACTTGGTTCGTTGTACAGTAGATCTTTAATCATCAGCACTCACTTTGCAGTAATGTGTCCACAGAGCTTTGTAAAACTGCCATATTGCTTTCACGGTGCAACAAGATGAAGCGTCTCTACATACAATGAGTACATGGCCAGTTTTCAGCAACTGACATCAAAGGGACTGGGCACAAGTGATTAGCTGAGCTTGAATTTTGAATATATGTAAATTATTATCAAGTCCTCTTTGCTTTATCTGCACATGTTCACACCAAGCTCGAGCCTCTGACAGGCACAGTGCCAGAAGTGACATGAGGAAAATTGTGAAGAAACAGTTTTTCTACATCTGCCATATTCTAACATTACTGATGCTCTTTCATATTTAGTTGATATCAGTTTTTCATTTGGATAGTCCATGGAAGCAACAGATTTTTTAAATAAATGTCGAAGAAACATCATAAATATTATATTGGCACTGACTTTCACATGTTCTAAGTCGAAATAAAATGACTGGAGATCTCTGTATTTTGCCCCTTCAAGGAGACTGAAAGAATAGTTCTACCATTGCTAGCCACTGATCAGCCAGAACTACTGCCCCTCTCATTATGTTGCATGTGCAGTGTGCAATAGCTGCATAGGATTTTTGTGCATGTGTAGCATACTGTACGTGCAGAATATTTAATTCTTTGTGCATGTGTAGCATACTGTACGTGCAGAATATTTAATTCTTGGAGTTAACTGCCGTGTGCCATGTCCATGTATAGCCTGCCCTCCTCGACAGTATTGAAAAGAGTTATGAAAACTCATCTGTTTTAAGTGGCTTGTAAACTGCTACTTGTAGCACTACTTTTGCTTTAGATTTGCATTTTTTTGGCATGTACTCTGGGCTGTATTATTCTTGTACTTATTTTTGTTGTCATTTTTGCCAACTGCCTGCCGCTCTATTCACCAATCATACAGACTGCAGTGTTGCACCTCTGACAAATCCCACAATATGTGTTCTGGTCAGAGATAAGGCGCCACATCACACACAAATACATAGGCCACCGTTTTCACGAATAACAGTAGATATGTTATTGTGGAATAATATTTCAAGGGACATACATTTTGGGGTGACTGTATCTCCAAGTATGCCGTCGTCAGTTTTGTTACAAAATCCCTTGCTGAAATCGAAGTAAACGTAATTGTTCGCAAAGTTATTTTGTTACTTTCCCGACCTGCCTGATTACATGACTGTTTCTCTATCTTCCTGTTAAGAACTTTTCCTTTCAACTTTTCGAAGAGCCTGTTTTTTGCAAGCGTGACAGAGGTAAATATTTAACGCGCAAGGCCGACTTACTCGTAGTTAACTAGAGCATCTCAACCACTTTGTTTTTGAATACTGGTGCCTCACCACACATTCGAGAACAGCAGAAAAATGGGGCCGTGGCGGCAGAAAACTATCATGTCGGTTGTTTGGCTTGCTGTGTGTATTGTGTGCTGTTAGTGCCACTGTTTACTCTCATTTTGTGCGCCGACAGCAATAGTGGTAGCGACACAGGATATTATTGTGAAAGATAAGACGGTTAAGGAGCCGAAGGCGTTTGCGCTCTTGCCTTTGTTGTCACCCCCCACAGTAAAATAAAAGCATCCTTTATGTAGTGCTAAGGAACTCCCAGTGGTTACATAAGTGTACGCATTGTACAAGAGACCCGGGAGCCAGGTGTTATCCTCCTAGGGGCCGTCAATTGTGAAGTGTTGCCTCTCACGCAGGGGTTTTTTTTTTTTAATCGGTAGCTGTACGGGATTTGTTGCTACAAGTCTCGTTGGAAAGGGCTTACGACACTGGAAATAATTTCGTCTAACAAAGCCCTGGTACTACGTAGATAGACCGCGTTTACCCGCGTCTGTCCTCGTCTACCCACATTTACATGCTAAATCTCGTATTTTGTGTTAGTGATCTGCGATGAATGGTGCTCATGACGACAGATTTCGGGGTTTTGTAACGGAATAGGGTGGGTAGGGTTGGTCGTGCTGTAACAGTTGTAATCGGGAGGTAGCCACAATGGTTGTCCGTGCTGGCTGAGGTGTTTCGTGACTTTCCTCAGTCTTCGGGTGAATGTCAGCTTAATGCCTTGAAATAGACCGTGCTTACAATTTGGCATCATCTTACCAGTTTGCATTTTGTAAACCCTACATCAGAGCGCGTCTTCACTTTTCAAATGATGGAGGATAAAAGTGTTCAGGTGAAATGATGGCCTGACAACACGCACCGTACTGTGTAGGTTACTGGCCTGTGTTAACTGCTGTGTCCTGAAGGTAGTGGCGTGCCTGACCGCCGTGGGAGCAATATTGCCCCTTAACCTTAATTCATTGTTTATATTTCTCTCATGTTTCTTACGTAGGAAAATGGAGCAGAAATTCGGGGAACGGTGGTTTGCGATCGTATTAACCGGTTTAGTCTGTTTGGTGTAGGTTTAGGCATGTGTTTTGAATTTGTAAGGTTTTAGGCAAAATTTTCAGCAAATGTGGCAGCCACCGCAAATGTTTCTTCCCCAGCAGGATGCCGTGAAACACGTTTCATACTGAGGACCACAAAATACTGGACGCCATCGTACAATATTTAGTCGCTTGGCGTCCGGGATTTGTGCATCCATTATTTTAGGTCTTCTTTAGTTTGGTGAAAAGTGTATGTTCACGTCTCGTGAGTATAATGCAGGACAAAACATAACATGAAGATAGGTACTGAATTCTGTGCAAGTGTAGCGAAGTTCAAATATTTTGGAACGATACTAACAAATGAAAATTACACTAATTAAGAAATTGAGAGCAGATTGAACTCAGGCAATACTTGCTAACAGTTGGTCCAGGATAGTTTGTGTTCCAGTTTGATACCAAAAATATAAGATTAAAGTATATAGAACTGTAATTTTGCCTATTTTGTATGGGTGTGGAACTTGGTCTCTCACTTTCCAGCAAGAATATAACTAGAGGATGTTCAAGAATATGGTGCTTAGGAAGATATTTATACTTAAGAGGGACGAGGTAACAGTGGACTGGAGGAAATTGCAAAGTGAAGACCCCGATGGTTTGTACTCCTCGTCAAGTATAATCCGTTTGATCAAATCAAGAATTGAGACGGACTGAGTATGTGGCACGTATGGAAGAGAGGAGAGGCGCATGCGGGGTTTTGGTGGGGAAACCTGAGAGAAAGAGACCACTTTGGAGACGTAGGCGTAAATGGGATGATAATATTAAAGTGGATCTTAAAGAAATTGGTCGGGAGGGCTTGAACCGGATTGATCTGGCTCAAGATGTGGACAAGTCGCGGGCTGTTGTGAACGCGATAATGAACCATCGGGTTCCAAAAATTGCGAGGGACTTCCTGAATGCCTGAGAAACTATTAGCTTTTCAAAGAATGTATCTGCTGCATAGAGTCAGTCGGACATTGTTAGCTCTGTGCTGGTTAAACTCTATGCTTATTGAATTTTGGGCATGTATTTGAGAATCGAATTTTTACTGTGATTTTTCGGCGTTACTTATTTCGAAAATGCGGTGTTTTAGAAAAAGTTACAATATGTTTACGTGTAAATAAAAACTTTGCTATATACAGAGAATCCTGATCTAGAAGTTGCAGCCTTCGGGATGTGACGCTTTGTCGTCGGGCGAACAGTTGCCGGTATTTCGAAAAATCCTGGTGACTTCTTGTACGATCCTTCTGGAACTACACGGCACAGCGTCACGGACTAGAAGGCTGGAATATACATTAATATGAGAACCGCAGATCTCGCAGCCCTTCATTCACGTTTTTGTCATGAACGCAGAGGTTTTGTTGGTTTTGTAAAATGCGTCCAAATCTGATTGCGAAAATAATGCCGTCAGCTCCATTTGGATATGCCAAACCGGGCGGAGCTTTCATAATTAGAAGGAGTGTTCTGGCATGCATCTGCTAGTATTTAAATACTTTGTAAAGAGCAGTTCAGACAGGTTTGAGTTCTATAAGTGCTCCATTTGTTTCCCTACATACAAGACGATATTAGTATACCTTCCAAACATTTGACAGTAAAGGCTAGTTATTTTTGCAAGCACTGTTCGTAGTCGATGTTACAGCTGTTCAGGTTATAAGTATTGGAGGAACATAAACCATATCTTTCACAAAGTCCCACAAGGAAAAGTCGAGGGCCATCAGGTCTGGGGATCGTGGAAGCCAGGAAGTGGACCCGCCTGGCCCGAACAGTTGCTTTGACAACCGCATTTTCAAGAATGTTTTCACCCCTGTGTGGATGTTTGGGAACGCTGTAGCTGGTTTAAAACACTTGGTTTTGTCTTCAGGTAGTCGGGGCATAAGAACAACTGCAAACTGTCACGGTAGGTATGGCTGTGTTAGGCGCATTCGTAAATATAACGACTATTACCTTCGTCATGTCTGCTCTTCTGTCGGTCTGCCCTGTTCGCATGTATCAGCGCAGCTGCCACTGATTTTCGTGAAATCTGATGTTAGAACTTTTACTGAGATTTGTCGAGAAACTCTGAATTTGGCTACAATCGGGAACTTTACTTGAAGACCTAAATGTGTTTATGTTGTTCTAGTATAATACGGGGACAGCATCGCCATTTGGGGTCAGGAATTTTAGGCGGCTTCGCTTAAGTCGCGAAAAGCACCGCTGGCTTCGTCATGTCTGCTTGCCCGCATGTGTCAGCGCGGCTCCCGCAGGACGGATTTTCGTGAAATTGATATTGGGGGAATGGGAAGGGGAGGAGAGCTGTACAAAATTGTATGTGGAAACTCCAGATTTGGCTAAAATCGGACAAAAATATCGTAGCATCATGATCTAAGTGTGCTTCATATTGTTGGCAGCGACGTTTGTAGCGTAGAATACAGAGAACACATTGCTGTGCTTTCGTGACATCGCTTGCGATACTTGTTGCAGCAACATGTATGGCAACACAACAAAGGGATCGCATTAAGGCGTTAATTATCCAACCAAACACAACCATGCAGATCTGCTATGAGTCTTTTATTATGCACTAAAACATGTTTTGGCTTTCAGATCAAGCATCATCAGGTAGATGTCGCATACACAAAAATAATATAAAGGGAGAGAGGCCTCTGTCTACAGTGGTACAAATTATAAAAAAATATTATTCCAAAAGCGGAATAATAGGGTTAAAATTAATGCATAATTATTGTACAGAATTCCTTAAGTATAATCATTGTGAAACTGTAATATAAGTGAGATAAAGACACGGTAAAATATTGTAAAAAGGATAAAACGTAAAAAAAACAATGCAGGCAATGTATGTGCAATGTGGCATAGAGGCACGTTCTTGCAACCATTGTTGCAGTGGAAAAGAAATAAGTGTTGCATATTTTGAGTGAGTGTGTGTGTGTGAGAGAGAGAGAGAGAGAGAGAGAGAGAGAGAGTGTGTGTGTTTGTGTGTGTAGCCTTAGTTATCCAGCATGCAATGCGAATGTTCCATATTGTCTTTGTGGCTTGCATTGCTCTACAA
>Ga0209755_10005049_pt1 | contig 15245 bp, 10 predicted proteins | sample TergutCo191P1_FD_187301 | JGI IMG/M metagenome (GOLD analysis project Ga0209755, IMG submission 187301) | Cornitermes sp. P1 segment gut microbial communities from Petit-Saut dam, French Guiana - Co191P1 (SPAdes) (version 2) | ecosystem: Host-associated > Arthropoda: Insects > Digestive system... | reverse complement strand
CACTGTTCCTCTACCATTTCGTCTTCCAAATATTCATTTAGTCTGTTTTTTATTATGTTTGCAAATAATTTGTAAGCTGTAGGCAGTAAAGTAATTCCTGTATAATTTTAACATTTGCTTTTTGTTCCTTTTTTATGTATGTTTATCACCATTCCTGTCTCCCATTCTTGTGGCATTTGATTTTTGTTTATTATTTTGTTAAACAGCTCTAGTAAGTGTATTTTTAATTCGTTTCCTCCAAATTTCCACAATTCCATTGGTAAGTTACCTAATCCACAACTTTTCCTGTTTTTTGCATGTTTAAGTACTTCATTTAGTTCTTCTGTTGTTATCATGTCTTCATTGGTGTCCATTCCTTCACTTCTCCTCTCCTCTTCTATTCCTTCTTCACCCTTACTGCCTTGCTCATTCCAGAGTTTTCTGTAGTATTCCTTCCATTCCGTTTTTGTTATCGGGTCGATTTTGAGTTTATCTCTTTTTGCAGTTGTAGCTGTTTAAATATGCACATGTAAGTAGTATACAATTAATATTAAGTGATTTTATTAATAATTTTATACTACTTACATGTGCATTAGTTGGTGTAATAATAAACATTACTTAATCAAAATGCACGGTACAAACATAAAAATAATTTGGAACTTCGTTTAGCCTGGACAGGAAATTGTACCGTTTCTGCATAGCAGCTTAGAAGGGACAGAGAGAGTGAGACTGTTGAGGTCAGGTATGGTAAGCTAGTATAGTCATTGTATGTCAAATGTCATAATTAATAGTTTTGGGAACTTAATGTAGCAGTTAAAATTTTAAACATTGACAGTTTTTGGGTATTTTAAATCTTGCAGGGGTGCACACCATAGTCACATTTGCACATTAAAAAAACCAGATGGACATGTGTTGGGGTTCATATGAGTTATGGCACGGTAAACAGTGTTAAGTCGTTAGTATTCAATGATTAGAAGATATTAAAAATTTTTTTGCGCCTATTATTAAGTAGTGAAATTTGACAGTCAGCCAGGTGGGAACAGTCAGAAAATTTAATGTGTGGATGAATTTTGAAAAGCGCAAGTTTGAAAACCAGTGCCCAGCGTTTTGTACCTAGACAGTCAAAGGTCACATTTATGTTAACACCCATTTTGATAAACTGCTTACTTAATTTTAAACTATAAATGTATGAGTATTTATTTACATGGAGCCATGTGGTAAGAGCAATGAAATTAAGCGTGGTTGTTAAAAGGGAACATATTTCACCATTTGTAATACTTGCAAGCTAATTGATAAATATTTGTAAAGTGGTTCTAAATGCAGACATGAGGTGAATAAACTTGCAAGGCCACTTCCTGGCTTCCACACAAACATGTGCAAATCAAATTTGATTCAATAATACAAGAGGAAATTTTACTGTGGCCAGTTATTTATACAACTGTACTTTCTTACTTACTCTGTGGAGTAGATTCCTTCTAGAGAAGCTAACTGGTTCTGTGCTAGTCAAGAAATTCTCTGCATTTTATGGAACCCTAATGTTCATTTTACTGCATTCACAAGTGCCCTACACTTGTCCCTATCATACAGTCCAGGTCCGAGGCACATGTGTATGTTTCATGACACTACATTAATACAGCTGTACCTACGCTATTTAGAAATACTTAGATTCCCTGAAATTAAGCCATGTTCACCAACTGTAAATTAAGACAGTTCATAAAATTCAAGCAGTATTTAATAATCTGTTCACCAAGTGTCAAGAATGTCTGAGAATTGAAGGAGGTTATTTCCAACACACACTCTTAACATATGGCAAGTCAAATTTAGGCTAGTTAATTGGTAGTGGTTTGCTATTGATATGGTAAGTTGTATTATATACATTTGAATTGGAAATATAAGGCTGTTACATTTGCTGTGCATCTGGGTTTGATTTTCAGTTGAACTACTTGTATAAATGAATTATCATACTTCACATATTAACACTTTGCCATCGGGTTGCATATAAAGACATGATTGCTATGCTTTGTGTTGTCACTGGGTCACATCTTTCAGCGTTTTCGTACATAAAATCCTATACATACAGCATGAATCATGATGTATGGGTCTCAAGTTACAAATACATGGACCATTCCTGACCCCAGATTCTTAGAATCACACAACTGCATAATGTGACCCCACACATTCAGATACCCTGGTTGTTCCCTTTCATAACTTCACCACAAATCATGGCTTTGTGTAAGAGTGTTATGAAAGATGATACTTTGTGCGAGTTATATGCAGATACATATTCCGATATGTCTGATGATTGTGAAACTGAAATTTTGGACAGTGAGAGTGAAACAAGTACAGTAAGAGGAAGGAAGTAATGAACTGCATAGCTCTGATAATAAAAGAAGCCAGGAAATTCAAGATGCAGGGAGGCTATTCAAAATATGAATATTTATTACAGAAATTCAGGTCAGTTTACAATCCACACAGCTGTCACTTGATGAAGCCAGAATCTCATGGTGGGGCCACCTGAAATTTAGGATGTAAGGGTTGCTTACTCTCATATAAAGATATTTAATAGTCTACCGTCTGATACATAGAAACTTTAAAATGATAAATAAAATTTTAAGGGTGCATTATGAAGGCATATTATTACACATACTTTTTAATCTCTTGACATTTTTTTTCTCCCTGCCAAGATGTCTGCTATAAATGTTGTTTTGATTCTGACTGTGTATTGCTGAGCTGTACTGTTTATATTGCTATAATGTGTTTGGTTGTCTCTCTTGTGTGTGTGTTTGTGTTGTCTAATACTGATATTGACTTGTTCCATAGTCACCTGTCTATTGACAGATTTTGGATTAGTGAAAGGTGTGTGTGTGTGTATGTGAGAGGACTAACAAGGGGCATTACACCTCACCTGAACATGAAACCAACCACATAACCACAGTGCATTCAGGGTTCTGAGGAAAGGTGACATAGTCCAACTGTGAATGGGCATAGATACTTGTGTGAGTGACAGGTATGATCGAAGACACAACAGAAGTGAATGCAGGAAGGAAAGACATAACAGACCTGGAAATAAAGAAACCTTACACTCTTTTTCAATGCAGTAAATTCATGAAGGGCATAGATAGGGCAGACAAGTGCCTCAGTTATTAGTCAGTTCTAAGGAAAACTGCCAAATGGCAGAATATGCCTGCTAAACTGTGCTCTTCAGTGTATTTTTGTGTACAAAACACTAAACACAAACAACATATAAGAACTTCCTGCACAAGGTAGCAAGTACCCGGATATCAAAATTCCAGAATCTAAATGAGTTGAGTTTGGATGAATTGCATCTGCCAGGGATGCCAGGGGGCCTATACAGGACTCACCAGGCCGACTCTCTGGGGATTTTAGCAAACACGAACTGGACAAAATTGTTGCTGGTGGGAGGGTCAAGTAGTATCATTCCAGACAGTGTAAAGTGGACACTACATATGAGAAAAGTGAAACAAGATGCGTGTCTAAATTTTCCATTGTTCCACTTCACCAAGGGTCTTGGTTTAAGAAATATGACTCCGTTAGGAACCACCAGACTGTCTACATGCAGTTTCTTCAGTCCTGGGTTCAGGACTTTAATCAGTACATTCAAATTGTAAGTAAGAATATTAATGAGGGGTTGAACATCCCATTGACATTTCCACAGACAGTATTCAAATACAGTCACAAAGCAGAACATTTTCAGGCTACACACTTTTGAAAATCATACAGTATGAAAAAGCATATCTTTGGCTAATATGAACCTTGTCTTCTGGGGTGATGTAGCACATCTTTGTCTTCATGTGAAGTGTTTATAATTTTATCTTCATGGTATCCCAATATCTCAGTTTCTCATGCTGTCTCACAGATATCATCTGGCTGTCATTAGTCCTTAATTCTCAGAACCTAGAGCTAGAAGTTTCAACAAGTAGGGATGAGTATGAATTACTGTAAGTGATAGGAATATTAAGACCACTTGGGAGGCCGAGGCATGGATGGGAGGATAATATTAAGATGGATCTCCAGGAGGTTGGATGTGGGGGTATGGACTGGACTGGCTCAGGATAGGGACAGGTGGCAGGCACTGGTGAATGTGGTAATGAACCTTCAGGTTCCATAAAATGCTGGGAATTTCTTGACTAGCCGAAAACCAGTTAGTTTCTCAAGAATGACTCTGCTCCATGGAGTAAGTAAATAAGTAAGGAAGTAAGAAAGATAGGAATATTAATGAATTGTAATGCATATCTGCAGAAAGATGTTCACATTTGCTTCTGTCCAAAACTCCATGTTAAACAGTTAAGTGCAATCACTTTTAATGACATTTACTATCAAGTCTCCCTGCCAACATACAAACTGTGACAGCACCAAGATAAATATGCTAATCCTACTTAAAAATGACAATATACTCTCAATACTGGAGAAAGGTCCTGAACCAAATACAACATTGACCACAACTTCAGAATCAAACTACTGGACTTGTTGCTAAGATCATCACATACTTCAGGAGTTATTTTTGTGGTGTGAAGTTTTCGATATCTATACTATTAAAAGGACAACTGCCCAAAATCTTTGAAAATGATGTTAATTTTACACATATGCACAAGTTTCAACTATGCAGTGTGTGGACTACAGGAAGTAGAATGGCATTTTTACTGATAACAAACCTGCCTTTTATAAAGTAAAATATTCACGGAATAGCAGCTGCATCAGGTGACAGAATGGTAAGTAAACCAATGTTCGAGGACCACTGGCAGTTGGCCATGTCTTTGCATTTAACTTTTCTACAGAATTCCACATACCAGCAGAGAAAACATTTTTTTCTTTCTTTCATAGAAACCACATATGACACAAAAGATTCCCACTTTGTTGTATGTCATACATTTTATTCCAAATTTACTTCCAAGGCCACCCATACAAACAGCAGATTGCATTTACTAGTATCTCACACATTTCATTCCCAATTTAGTTCCAAGACCACCCATACAAACAGCTAACTCCATGCTAATCGAAAATATAATTCTGTGAACAACTACTTATTCCAAGTTGGAATGGAAAAATTTTAAATATACAAACACAAATGAGGAAAGTGAAGGGCCTAAACTCACACCTACAGTTAGGTTGCCAAACCAATATAAATCAAAAAGTAAACAATGAAAGGTGTTTGACATATAACATAAAATATGTAACCAAATTGTCACTATGATTTTAATACAAATAAATACAGTACTGTAAATATGTATGAGGCTCTGTATATTACAGTTTTATTCCCTCAAATATAAGACATGGTAAAGATTTGTCCATCTTGAGTGTAATCAACATACCTCTAAAAATTAAAAATCTGAATTTGTCCTTGTACTGTGTTATAAAACAGTTTTAATTCTCTATTCATTTTTGTATATTCTTGTTAAAAAACGTAATATATCCTTTACATAATCACAATAAGGAAGAACAAGTATGCCTACCCTAAGTATTTCAGTTTGAAGTTGAAAAATGTTTGATTTAAAAATAATACATCTAAAATACTTCAGTTTACATTTGTACTAGTGGTAAGTTTATAACTTAATACCAACTAGAATTCTATATGATAAAGCTACACACAGGTCTGTTGCCTGTCTTGACAGTTAAAAAATGGACTAGTCTTCAATAGGATGTTGTAGTAGCTTATCAGGTAAGGATGCTCTATTGCTATCTACGTGAATTTGGCAGAGATGACCAACCGCCATAAGCTTCAGTTCATTTATCCATTTGAGATCATTAATGTTGCAAAAGACATGAGATGTAAGTACATTACAACAGTACTAAATGGCTCTAGTTCTTTACCCAAGCCTGAAAGACAGAACACTGACAAACTTAATGTGACTGTGTTATAGACATCTTGAGACTGCTTATGAAAAATTAATGTGTCCAAGTCATAAAGTAATTGTCACTGGGTACCATTAACAGCAGTGACTGTGTGAAAATTTAAAACTTCTGTACCACAAGCTAAACCAAGGCATGAGAGAACAGTACAAAGACATGTAACAGCACCAGATTTGTTACTTTTCCAACTAGTACTAATTGCAAATGATATGATGTATTTTTTTATGCTTCTGAGTTTATAATGTATCACACATTTCATACACTTACTATGAGTGACCTAAATGTATTATTTAGTTACCTGTTTTTCATTTTCCTTTATGGAAGTTGCAATTTTTTTTAGCAATTTTATTATCACACAAACCTGCTGAATGTTTGACAATACATGTTGTTCCTAACTCACACATTTGCGTGGTCATCAATCAGATGGTAAGAGTGAGTGAACAATATTGAGACGTGGGTCACTGAAATATCCAGTTAGGCATGTAACTGTATAATATTTATGTCTGTAGCTGGAATGGGGTGTATGAAAGGCAGACACATGCAGCTCACTAATAGGGTCCAAAATTAAGGGAGGGGGGCAGGCTGTATTTGGGTCAGAATTGTTGGTGTTACATAGAAATTCATAATTCTGGGACTTCATGCATTGGGATGTTTTTATTAAGACTAAAAAGCTGATGCAAGTTCAAAATTTCCATTAAGAAAGGAAAAAGTCTCCATGGGAATAATTCAGAGATATGATGCACGCAGACTTTGAAACATTAATAAAAAAAATTGTTTCACTATCTTTTGTAAATCCCCAAACATAAACTTTCCAAAATACACTTTTTATCACATCACTAATTTTGATTTGAAGTAGCTGTGGTATGTTGTTACACTGTTTCTTCATACAAATTATTTGTATATACATTTTAATTCAGTTTGCCTTCGGTTTTGCTTGCAACACCACAGACCTGATGCAAAGTGTAATGCTTAAAAAATGCCACACAGCATTCAGTTGGCTATCCCACCTCTGTATGCCATTTTACAAAGAAATATAATGTAAATGTATTAAAGTGGAATCATGTTTTTTTTTTTATTTCATCCTAAGGCAGTCTCTCTGTGTATTTGAAAGTGAAAATGAACACAAGAAAAACAAGATTTACCACCATTTGCGGCTGTTGGTTATTTCTTACAGCATGCACAATGCATGACAATGAGTTTAGCTTTCACGACTAAGTGAATTTAAAATAGTTCTTGGAAGTCGCATGCATTATTGCACATTCTGCAGCATGAGAAGTAGGAACTAAATGTATAAGGACCATGCAAGATTTGAGGTTTCCACAGTGGCTTTGTTGAGGATTCAGGTCTTCTGGGATTATTCTGTGTGTTTCTGACCATTTCAGACTAACACAATGCCTTCAGAACACCAAGCAACAATGACACAGCATCATACTGCAGAAAACTGGAATTCTCTAAAAGAACCACATCTGGAAACCTCTTGAATTATGTCTCTATTCAAAGCTCCTACAGTGCACCACTGCTGAAATTAGGTAAGCTTACACTATAAATAAAGTAAAATGACACCAAGTACACTGCAAAGCAGAATGATGTAGAAGCACAGAATCCCTGCAACAGAACACAAAAGATTAAAGAAATGTGGTTTGCTCTGTTTTATATGGCAGAATTTACTGACCATGACTCCCAATTTCTTATTCCTGATCCTACTGTAAAAGTGACAAAACTCCAGGTAAGCCTTGTGGGCAGTCTGTCCATCCCTTTCATAAACACACAACTGTGATGGTCAGGACATTTATGTACCATATATATAATCCTCAATACTATATAACACATTGGCATTTGAATCTCGCAGTGAAAGACCGTACTAGTCTCCGTGAACATGAACTACACGAATGTCACATAGTACTCTTCATGACATCCATATATTACTAAAGTTTAGGAGTCCTGTACAACTTGAGATGTGAAAGGGATAGGAGACACCTTCAGAAGCAAAAGTACTCCATCGGCATTACAATATTCTGATACGTACTGTAAGAAATTACTGTGTTTACCTGGCATAAAACAATAAAATTTCCTAAACCATTGCCTGAGAAATTGGGGATTACCTTATAATTGCACTGGCAGTCAAACACATTGTATTTGGGAATCTTTCTGAAAACTTAAGTTTGTAAGGGGGGAGGGGGTGGTGATTGTCTTACATTTGGGTAAATTCAGTAATTCTTCCAGCAGAAAATGTGTGGTTCCTGTTCAGAAACAGATGCCAATTTGAATGGTGGTAACCAATTTTAATAACGTTAAGTGTCTGAGTCACTTGGCTATTGGAAGAGTTTGTATATTGCACTCTAAAATTGCATACTGCTTTCATATTTAAACATAACATTTATACCTTGGTAGTATAAGAAAACTGTTGCATAAGGTACAACAGAAATTATCATATGAAAAGAATAGTTTCAAATTAAGCAGTACAAATAATAATGCTCTGAGACATTAAGCATACATTATTCACATACAATTCAAAAGGGCATTTTTATATGTATATTTCCTAGCAACTCCAAAATAACAACAGAAATTAGCACTGAATATATTCACTATAGTGATAGCAATCATGAAAATTCACAATTATTAATCAAAATCATATTTTACTTATACAACTCTGATCCTTGGTATGAAGGGAAGATGTATTTTATTTCTGTTATGGCATACAGAAGATGTGTCAGTTCAATCACTGCATTAAATATACCACACTGCAGTAATTACACCATACACTTTTAAAATAGTAGAGACACAGGAATAAATAAAGAACATAATTTGGTGGAGTAAATAAGTGCGTTGCTATTACTCCTTTCTTTTTAAAGGTTTTTTTTTGTGCTGGAGATCAGCCACACTTACAATACTGGATATGAAGACACATTTTGATCTTGACAACTTTAATGGCAGACCAAATGAAACAATCTCAACAAGTAACAAAGCTGGCAGTATCAAGATCACGATGTGTTTTAATGTTTCTATGTTTCTCAGTCAGCATGGTTTTGCATTGCTCCAGACTGTAGCATGTGGTGGAGTATTAAAGAAAACTTTGACAAGTGCCAAAGTTAATAAAATACTGATACTTCACATTTGTGATTTCTGGAATGAAAAGTGTTTAGTGCCATCTCTTGAGGCCTGCAAGTGTTAACACAATACACCTAAAATTCTTGTTTGAGATACTACTGTGCAGCACACACAAACACACACACACATACACGAGGGAGAATCAACTGAAAACCTTAAAATTTAACACACAATTATATTACAATATTTAAGGTTTTTATTTGACTCACCCTTGTGATTATATATAAACTGCATCCAATACCTGTCATACGGTTCTTGACAGTGGGACTTGGTCACAAAAATTGTAATATCACAGTTACAGTAGTAAATGTATTAACTACCTTTCCTTGTTACAGTTATGCAAGTTTCAGAGAACCCCACTGGTTACATACTAGAAGCAATATGTAACCTTTGTTAAGCTCAGCTTTTATTCATGGAGTAAATTAGTAGTATCTTATTTATGCTAAAATTTCAGAAGATGTTTGTGTTCAGTCCCATACATACTACTATTTTGAGTTATCACGTTCTTAAATATGTTTTTATTTTTCATTTTTAAATGTAATGTATTATATATATGTGCAGTGTAAAAAAAGAAGCTGAATGAATCATGTTCATTTGACCAGAGTTACCCCATATATTTTTGCGATGTTTGCTTTATGGAATATAAAATACAGGTGACCCTCAGTTTATGATAGAGGAGAAACTGTTGCAAAGCAGAATTGGTGAAAAGTGAACCTAATTACACAACGTTAAGTCAACGGGAAGTGATGCACATTTCAGGCCCCTCTCAAAATTGACAGAAGTAATATAATTTTATTACTACATTTAAAGCTCTCCTAAAATAAATGCTATGAATGTAAACACAGCATTCTTATGGATATAAATCAATGAAATGTAATATAAAACTGCATTAATAAAATTAAAAAAAGAAACAATTTTGTACACTTTGATGTGCTCAAAGCCAAAACTGATAGTTTTTGTGTCACTGTAAGGTCCCTGCATTGACCTTTTTTGATCGTGGCATAGTGCAGAGATTTGACTTCAATGATAAAGTCCCTGATTGATTATCTCCCCTTGTTATGAAGAAAGCATGCAGTGTTGAGTGTCAAGATTTCTCCTTTCTTTGAGAATCTCAGAATTAAGAGCCAATGGATACCACTGTGCTCTGTTTCACTTTCCCACCTTGCTCCGAGTCGCGATCATTGTCACAGCTCATCAGTTGTGATCTCCATAGCTGAAAGGACATGCTATTGATTGGTTGTTTTTGTACATTTTAGAGAAGGCTCTTCATCTTTTTCTTCTCCTCCTTCTGTTGGCTTAGTTCTTTAGCCATTTTTTCCAAGTCTCCATTGAAAATCTGCTGTCCATGGCTATCCAGCAGCTGCAATGTCATCCAATACTGCCTCTTGTGCCAGCCTAACATTTTCGATAATGATCTTCACTGGCTCAAATCCTGTGAAGTTGTGCATAAATTCTGGGAGAAGTTTCTGCCACACTCAATTCAAACAGTTCAATGACACTTCCTCCCAAGCTGCGTTGATGTTATTAATTCCTTCAAAATGTTGAATTAGCAACAATAATCCCTGATAGTTATGTCTGACCTGTCCTAAACCCTCACCACTTCCAGGAAGGTTTGCAGAGGTAATAGGCTTTAAAGGTTGCTATTTACCCCTGGTCCATTGATAAAAAAGTAATGTGATGTTTGATGGCATGTAACCAACATAGATGTCCTGAGGTGTTCTGACTCCAGTAACGTTTGCAGGATGGCCAGAGGCACTGTCCAAAAGAAGAGCGTTGGCTGGTAACTCATTCTCGTGACAAAAACAGAGCACACAAGGGCCAAAACAGCTTGTGTATCACTCCAAAATTTCTTGTGTCTCCCAATCTTGGTAATTTAATTAACCTCATTCCTGCATGGCTTAGATGGTAGATAGGGATAGCTCTCCTCTGTTTGGCTGTGCTGTTTCTTTATATTACAGTGGATATTTATTTATTTATGCACATTTTTTAAATTTCTTAGTTATTTTTTTATATTTTTGGCCTTCTGATTTCCAAACCATCATTATTGTGAATTGTCACAAACAGAAGGCCACCTGTACTGATTTAAACTTCTTCTTCTTATGTTGGCGTTACAACCCACTATTGGTTTTAGCCTTCTCAGCGATTTTCTTCCATTCCGTCCTTTCCTTTTTTCCATGAGGGCAGTCCAGTTTCATTTGCTAAGTTCTTCGCAACGTTTTAGTTTTTACAGGGCAGGGTTGTCAGCCCTGCGCCCAATCCCCAACCTGGAGGACCAGGGTATCCCTTTTTGTGTGTCATCAGCCTTGACCTGTCTGGCATGGGAGGCCCTGCTGGTAGCATTACGCTACCGCCAGCATAGCTCTTGGGTTCATTTGACCACGCAAGCCCCACCACTACGTCAAAGTAGGGATACGTACTGATTTAAACTATGCTGCCTAAAACAACAATGTATATATACATAAATAAATAAGTATATACAGAAAGTACTGATACATTCAACTAAAATGATTTTTTAGAATGCAAACTGAATGTAAATTGACTACTTGAACTTGACTAGAGAAGATATAAATTCTTTGTTTGTTATAATACACCTACTGTATCAGCCCCTATACAGGCTGTAGCAGAGCATCAATTGACATATCCACACCAGCATGTAATAATAATATTTATTAACTGCAAATGGGTAGTCACCTGGTGGCAGTGGTTATTTTACATGTACACAAAATTTGAAACTGGTTATTAATAAACTTAAGTCAGGAGGGCTACATGAGAATCATGTAGTGACAACTTGGAATTTTGGGAACATCTCAGCATTTGCTTATAGACAGAGGGAAACCAAGAAAAACCTGTGTCGAGGTGGCTGATTGCAGGACCTTCCGAATACTGACTTCTAGCCAGTAGTCCAGCATTTAAAAGCCAGCAGGCCTTCAAATAATCCCACAAAAGTCAACAGTATGAAGGTCTAGAGACTAAGGTCACAGGTCTAGGCCTCTGTAAGTAATCTATCAAACTGTAACATTAGTGTCCACTAAATTCAGAATATAACTTTGTGTGTGTGTGTGTGACTAGTAAACATCCTTGCAGCAACACTGGAAGAGAAGGTACAGTATGATACAGTGATATGGCATTCAGACATAACATTAGAACCAATGACAGAATCTCCCAGAAGACCATCTCAGATGTCACGATTGCAAAACCTGATGTGTCCACTTCTGGGTATGTATAAATGAAAGTTGTGTGAAATGTGCCAATTCAAGAAAATGTTTTGCATGTGAAATTGCCATTACTGCCTACAATCAGCAGTCACCAGCAAATCTTGCATGTCCCACACATTTGCTACAGCTAGATTTACTGAAATGTATACCAATGTAGGCGTAAGTGCACCAAAATTTCTTAAGACCAGCCCCTTTCAAACTTGAGTCAACCTCATTTACCTGGTATGACATCATTCTCAACAGGAGTAATCCAATTTTGCTACATGGGTTCAGGTACCCATTTTCATAAGAAGCATGAGAACTATTTATGTCAATCTGGATAATTTTAGACAATAGATTCCCATAAACAAAATAAATGTAAAACACATTACAATTTGAAACCTTATTTCACAAATATCTTAGGCTCTGATATCTGCATGCCACTCAACAAACATTTACAGCTGAGTTCCTTTAAAGTCGCTACTGATAATCTGGCACTCCTGACAGATTGCCACTTGAGCAAAATAGTCCCAAGACTGTTTTTCCACTGGCAACTTCCACTACATGGAGAGATTTTTAACTTTAATTATCTTGGGTTGGCCGAAATTTATTGAGCTCACTGAGCCAGCACAACTGCCTCAAAATATATGACAATGAGTAAACAAGGTACTGCTGGTGAGAGGAAATGTGTAACTTTATAACACTTCCTCAGAGTCTTGAACTAAGTATGAGGCTTGCCAGTGGCAAACGCCAAACTGTGGTCGTGGCTTCATACAAAACTGGATCATTGAGTGTCTATGGCATAAAGAACAGAAGGACCAATGATGATTGTTCATGGCATCAAGCAAAAATTTTAAGAGCCTTTTCAAATGACAGACAGTGCAACCACCTAAATTAGCACAACTAGACAAAATGTTGTGTACGTTGTTTACAGCATTGTGTACTGAAGGGAAATCCATGACAGGGACTTTGACAACTGAAAACCTACATCTTTTTGTGATGAAAAAAAGATGAGAAACAAGTGCACATTCTCTGAGGGCTGGTTGCAAAATTTTAAAAACCCTGCAGCTTAAAGAGATACCCACATGGAATACTCCTATGATTAGTTGTACAGCCCAAATATAGGAGCAGTAACAAAAAATTACCTGTAAGAACAGGTCAGTATCTGTACTGAGATCTTCACTCTTCTGGGATGTCATGAAGTGCAGATTTGTATTCAGTTACTGACATTTCAGCACAACCTACTAGTCCCACCTTCAGGGGTCAAGCAGTCCAAGAACTTGGCCTCCTTGACCCCTGAAGATGGGACTGATGGATTGTCCTGAAATGTCAGTAGCTAATTACTAATCTATGCTGCTTAACATCTCAGAAGAGTGAAGATCTCATTTACAGGGTGGCAGAAGCCTCAAATCATGCACACTATACGTACTGTCTGATAATGTGGTACCTTGCCAGTCCCATGGGTGCCAGATTAAAGAACTTATACTGTAATCAAACAGAAATCAAAGTCATATTTCCCAGCAGGGATAAATCATCGATCCATCAACTATTCACATTATCTTACCAATTTATGTGCAGACTCATTTTTCAAATTCGTACACAGTACAAATTTCATGTATTAATGGTGTATAATTTTAAATTTGTATTGCTGTTTTAGTTTAAACCAGTACCATCATGGTACAGGCTGCTAAGGTGTGAAACTAACAAAGGTATTTAAGATGGGGCATCCCCATTGTGCTTATACAATACACGATGAAAGAAATACGACCCGTCAATGAACAACTTTTGTTGTAATGACTGTGAAGATAGCTACATGTAGATTTAAGCTACCCTTGCTACACCCATCCATATTCTTCACATCTTTTCACATTTCTTGATTTTTAATTATCTGATATCATACATGAATGATTCACCGCTTCATTTCTTATGCTTGCCACATAAACTGAGTACTATTCATCAACCTACATACAACAAAAAAAAAAGAACTTTTTATCAAAGTTTTTAACTTTACTAAAATTGTCTCACCTAATTATTGATAATTTTACAATACTTTTTATATACTGTAAAAAGTCTGCTATGTGTCATATTCATATATACCTTATGTAAGGCCAAGCCCTTGTCCATTAACATTTTATAATTGTGTGTAAAGCTACAGGTATATAACTTCCCTTATTAAATCTCTGATAAATGCAGCCTGATGATGGCTACTTTACATAGCTAAAACACAATCACTATAACAAAAGTTGTGTATTCACAGGTTGTATTTCTTTCAGTGTGACGAAGAATTCCCTAATATGCAACAAACCGTCATCAATGCTACATATTTTGTAAAGCCAGTAATAGTTTTTATTTTGTTTCTTACAATATGCAGAAGACACTACCCCTGTCCTGACATCACCACACTGGCCTCTGCAAAACTAGAAACAACAAAACAAAACAAAACAAAACACACATGAAACTGGGAATTAGAATGAAAGCACACTAGCTGATGTGTGTCAATTGCATGCATGCCTTTAACAACCTAAATTCATGTATGCAAACGTACAGAAAAAACACCCCTATAAATTAATTTTATATATTTAGGCAAGTCTACAACATTTTCAAGACATGCTGCGTTATCTCTGTTTCATTTTCCACAAAATGTCTTTTACTTCATAACTTTATTTTCCTATGTTCAAATAATATACTTTTCATAAACAATGCAAGAAATTTCAATACCAAGCCAGTCATTGAAAGGTTAAAAGGGCTTGAAGGGACCACAACAGTGCCTGTGGTTTGGAGTGCAGATTTTGTTACAATGAAAAACTGTTTCTTTGAAAATGCCATGTAAGAAGTAACTTAATTATTCAAATATTCCTCTAAGAGTGAACCAGTAAAGTTTACATGTGGTGTGTAATTTGTGGCCGTTTTGTTCAGTCTGTATATTACATATAGTGTAAAATTCTTGAAATGTGATCAATGCGCCTTATACTTTGACAGTACATAACTATTACCAGAGCACCTCATAGACAGTGGCACACTTGTTCATTCATCTATTGTTTCCCAGGAAACATTTCAGTTGATGAGGTAATATTCAGTTAGAAGAAATAAGTCGGA
>Ga0209755_10005048_pt1 | contig 15246 bp, 10 predicted proteins | sample TergutCo191P1_FD_187301 | JGI IMG/M metagenome (GOLD analysis project Ga0209755, IMG submission 187301) | Cornitermes sp. P1 segment gut microbial communities from Petit-Saut dam, French Guiana - Co191P1 (SPAdes) (version 2) | ecosystem: Host-associated > Arthropoda: Insects > Digestive system... | reverse complement strand
AAAAGGTTTTTGCATATAACAGCTTACTTTCTTCTGTGCCATGGATGATAGCTCCTCATTCAGATACATTTTGTGTTTTGTAACTCCCAGGCATTTCAGGTGACTTCTTGTCATTAGATATGTTCATGTTCATGACTGCTATTGCTGTACCTTCAGCTGCATCAACTGTCATGAATTTTCTTTTTATCCATCATTTGTAATCACTACTTATTTTGGCTGTAACAACAAGATGTGTTTTTAGTATGTATAAAAAGAGGTATCATTGTTTTTGTGGTGCAAAATGATCAAGATCACACTATATGTAAAAAATTATTTTTTCCGTTTGTGTTGTATGTGTGTGCAACAATTTGTTACTGTGGGAAGCACACTCATTTCACATACAAGTGTTTGGAAATAATGTGCCAGGCAAAATACTGTCCCATAAGAGGCTGAAGTAAATCAGCAGTGTACGGTGTTCACAAAACAAAACGCTGTGTATTTTATACAGAATTTTGATGAGGATCCTCTTGGAAAATGAAACTGTATTTAATGTTTATTAAAACAGATATAGTGAGGATTATGCAGGATGTCGCTGAGCATGGGATGTCCAAGGGTATGCTGTACTCTGAGGCATAATAAAAGGGTTGCCCTGTTTGTTGGCACACCTTGCTCTGAGTGCTGTTAAATCTCTGGCTGTGTTGTCACATTGCTGTATTATTTGCTACAAATTCATTGCAGTCCTCTACTTGGGCTACCCAGACGATAGAGATAGCAGCCTCCTCCAAAACATAGTAACCCTCCACCAATTGGCATGGTGTCATACTTCAGGAGACCTGCATTGGTTGTGTAGGACACTGCATTTGTCAGGCTCTGAACTTTTTAAGTGTGTTGTTTAGCAGTGCTGTCAACTGCTAAGGTCATATAATGTTTATGCTAGATGAATGAATGAGTATGGTGGGTTGGTGGAATGATAGTGACAAGGGACAGCTGAAGTACTGGGAGAAAAGCCTGTCCACTTGCCACTTTGTTGACTGTATGTTTGATATGGGCTTTCTTGGGAAATAAACTATGCCTGTCTGAGTCATGGCATGGCCATTCTAAACTTAGTTTTACATAACTTTAACTTTGTTAGGATTTGTCACCCTAAAACATTTTTTGAAGTAATTGTACCTTTGATTGATCAGTATGTCTTTTACAGACTCTGCAGATTGCAACAAATGTGACTGAACAGAAGCACCATGTGTCACGAGATAAGAGAGGTCAAATTCTCGGAAACCTGCGAGGTTTCCGGGGATGTACCGTGTGGTTCACAGGTTTGTTAAAGTGGCTGATCCAGCAAACATTTAGTTATAATTGCATGTTGTGAAAGTATATGAGATTTGTAAAGTGAAAATTGATGTGGTCCTTAAGTACTTGTAGCAAAACATACAGATAAATAACAGAATCAAATGACCTTGGTGCAGAGATGTACATACATAACTGTTCTTTTTTGAAAGCAAATTCTGCAAGGTGTTCATGACAAATGTTACAATACAGTACATCCTTTGTTTGTCAGTAATTTATGTATTTGTAGCTCAAGGTCAATTTCAAAAGTAATTGAACCCCTCAGAGTGTCTTTTTAGCCTGGATTATGCTGGTCCCTGTCACCAGGCCATAGTGTCTCTTCATGTTGTGAATGGAGGGGGTGATCTCCAGATAGAGAAGGAAACAGCTTATATTGAACAAGGTAACCATTGAAAGATGTTCCTTCAGCTGGGTTTGGGAAGGAAGTTGAATTCTCCTTGCCGTGAAGTATCAGTGTGTTACAAAATGTAACACAGGGCCACAGTTTTTAGGAAATGCATACAAGATTTTGGTGCAGCAGTGTGAAGGAAACTTGGAAGGCTTAGGCATAGATAGGAGGATATTATTAAAATGGACCTTCACGAAACCAGTTGGGTTGGCATGGACTGGATAGATCTAGCTCAGGATATGGACATGTCACAGGCTGTTGTGAATGTGGTATTGAATCTTTGGGTTCCATGAAATGTGGGAAATTTCGTGGCTGGCAAAGGAATGGTCGAGCATTTCAAGAAGAATTATGTTCCATGGAGTCGGTTAGTCAGTCATTTAGTCAGTCAGTCAGTTAGTTAGTTAGTTGGATGTTTGGTTGGTTAGTTAGTTAATTAGTATGGCTTGTAAGGCCTAAATGGTGGGAGGATAATATTAAAATGAATCTTGAAGAAGTAGGATGGCAGGGCATGGAGTGGCTTCTTGTGGCTCAGGCCAGGGGCAAGTGGGAAGCTGAGGAACTATTAGCTACATGAGAAGGATTTCCACCTTGGTAGGTAGTTAGGTATATCTCATTAATTTTCAGATGAGTCTTAGCAGGTGCATTAAGTAGAAGTCAAGCTGCTATTAAACAGTAAGTACAGAAACTGTGACTGTAACTGAGTGATGCCAGCCACCTGTACCAGCTGTGACTACTGTTTTGTTCTGTTGCAGTTTAGAGTTCTGCCTCCCTCTTCCCTTTTCACCTTGTTGCTGTATACAATGTATGCTTTGTGTTGGAATGACAAAGATCTCTAAGCTGCTTGGTTATAAAATAAATTCATCTGTTTTTGATGACGATGATGAGTGAATACTGGAACAGAAAGATGTGAGAGGTAGTGATTGTAGCCTAATTTTAAGTGTGTGGTCATTATTGATGGGTTCACACACTTTAAATTGGCGCTATCAGCACCAGCCATGTTTTTCTGATGTTTCCAGTTGGGTGCCATTGAGGGCAACATAGAGCTGTGCTTAGTTGGCACGTTACAGCCTCTGTGTCATTTGATTGTTTTATACAGACAGCTGTTATTGCTTACTTGCCATCAGCTCACTTAACTTACAAAACCTTTGACATGCAGTGAGTGGTGTGTTTATTAGATGTGTTGCATGTCTGCGCCCTGAAGGAAAACATTTCTTGCATCTTATTTGGTAAAAACTTACTAACTGCCATACACTGAACCGAAATGTGTATGTCTGAACTCATGGCAGACTGAAATAGCTGTGAGCACTGCACTGCCTACTGCCATGTGAAATAGTCTGAATGAAGTACTGATTCCAGTTGTTATACAATAATTTTTCTTTTTCACTTTCATTCTTTAATTATAATCTGACTTACTTCATTTGTTTTCCTAATGAACTTTTTTATGTAGGTTTGTCTGGAGCTGGGAAAACATCAATAGCATTTGAGTTAGAAGCTTTCTTGGTTTCACGTGGTATCCCTGCATATGGACTGGATGGAGATAATGTCAGAAGAGGCCTCAATAAAAATCTGGGTTTCTCAAAGGAGGACCGAGAAGAAAATATTAGACGAGTCGCAGAGGTTGCCAAGCTGTTTGCTGACAGTGGTGTTGTGTCTCTGTGTAGTTTCGTGTCTCCATTTTCAGAGGTAAAACAACACAAAAGTTATTCAAATAATTTCCACATGAGAACTGTTGTTTTCTTTAAACCATTTAGTTAAAGTGCTGCCAGTTCGTAAGAGTGTTTGGTGTTGGTGAGTATAGAGTACTGGCAGAATGATGCTGACAGGCGAAAAATGTGGTCCTCAGAGAAAAACCTCTTGCCATTGGCAGTCTGCCACAAATCCTGCATGAACTGGCCTGGGATTAAACCCAAGCCCCCACAGTGAGAGGCTGATCACTAACAGCCTGATCCATGGCATGGCATAAGAGTCACTTTGTTGAAGAATTTCAGTATCTGTTCTGCATGTGACTGAGCTGCAGCAGTATTGGTAAATGCCTCAGTGCATTGTTAAGCTTTCTTTGTAGTAACTGATAAAAACATGATTCTTGTAACAAATTGTGCGATCAAAATTAATAATTTAGAGATTCGTGTCAGTGATGTCTTGATGAGACTATACGGTTTTTTGCTGTTACATTCGAAGTTCTGTGCTGAATGATGTCTTTACAGTAGCTGTAGTGTATTGGTCTGATGAAGCTAAACTGGCCCTGGTGCTTGAAGGTGTCTGCTGTGATGGCATATGGGAGAGAAGGGGTGTTGCTTCACACATTCTTTTCTTAAGTTTGTTGTTTAATGATATCAGTTGCTAATATTATATAGCATCACTTATAGATGAATGGATATGTATGGAGTATTGATGGAATGATACTGTCAGGGGAAAACTAAGTACTGGAAAACAAACCTATACCACTGCCACTTTGCCCACCACAAATTCTGCACATACCAGCCTGCCTTTGAACCTGGACCTCCACAGTGACAGGCAATCAGTTAACTGCTGAGCCATGTTATGGCCATCCCACCAATTCTTATTTTTAGATGGAGGTGAGAGGTCAACTTCATGTGTTAGCCAGTTACTGCTGGTACATATGTATGACGCAGGAGGCTGCTGTAAGACTGCACGCTTTTTCAGAATGGAGCTGTGTGGCTTAATAACAAATAATTGCATAATTTAAAGGAATTAAGAGTGATGACGTTGCAAAGACAGTAGGGAACCAGTACATGTGAAAAGTGATGAGTCACACCATAAAGGGTTATCTTCATAGTGTCACCGTGAACTGGGTCACAAACATTGGCATTGAATTGGGGCTTGTAAAGTCATGTACAATAAAGACAGCATTAAGTGCAGACAGCAAAATAAAAAGTATAGATACATCAATATTTTTTGTTTTGTTAATTCTGAAATTTAGTGTTCTGAGTTAGTATGAAATTTGCCAACTGATCTAGAAGAGAACCCATGTGTTTGGTATGAGAGTTTAAAATATATATGTATTGACAGTGTCAGTTGTTTGGAGAGAATAGCATGAATTTTCAAGGTACTTAACACTGCCTGCTTTCTTGTTGCATAAATTTATAGTTCTGCATATCTATAAGCAGCCCGTAGAAGAACTCAAAGACACAGTCCGGTTTTAAGCAGGTGAAGACAGTGCAGGTTGCTGCAATGAGAGTTAACCGTGTGTGCTGCAGTGCAGGTGGGATGATACTGGCTGTAGTGTCTTGTTACCAAAGGAGCCCACATCGACCACCTCTAGCCACATGTGGAAAAACTTGGATACTTTGTAGCAAATAGCGTTTATGTGTTACTTTCTGTCCCATTGTCATGCCATTAGTGAAAAATTATGAATTTAAGCACAGGCAGGAGGAAATTTTGAATAGTGGGAGACATGGTTGTAGTAAAAGTTGCTCTGTATGTGCTCAGTAGGAAGTTACAGGTCCTCCAAATCACCCTGTCTTATTGCCCTTATTTTGTTTTGTTTTGTTGAGAATTTATTAATACTGAGACTCCAAAATCCAGCTTGTGTTAGTGCACATGTGTGTATGTTAACCACTTACAGTGACTCCACAGCTCTCTTTGGGTTTGCAGCCCACAGTTAGAGTACCCTGCACCGACCTATATTTATTGAATAGACAGTAAAGTTTTTCTCTTCACTGTTGTTAGATACGCTAAATGAAAATTAAATATGCATGTACATCCTCAAAGACAGTGTATTCAAAAAGAAGGATTAGCAGTGGGTATTTCCTCTTCTGCTGTTTTTGTTAAAACATTATTTAACAGTGCTTTCGCTTGCTAAGATTGTTAGCATTGTTGGTAACTGGGTGAGTACTGAGCATGGGTGGAGTGTTACTGGCAAATGAGAACTGAATTACTCAGAAATACCTGTTTCAATGCCACTTGTGTTTTACCACACATTGCTAGCCTGGGATTTTCCCTCAGACCCCATGTTAAGGGATGCAGAGCAGCATATTCAGTGCAGTGACTATGCTACAGCCATAGTGAATAATCTGCAGGCTGGATGGTCTGAGGTTCGAATCTCAGTAGGGCCAAGAAATTGTTCTCTTCTCCAAAAATAGCTTTGAGACCCACCTAGCCTTCTATTCTGTGGGTACCAGGGTTCTTTCCCAGGGCTAAAGTGACCGGGGCATGATGTTAAGCACTCACCTCCATCTGTTGCCAAGGTTAAGAATGAGTGGAGCTGTACATTTAATCCCCATATATTCCTTCATGACATGAAGAGGGAAATTTTGCATTTACTTTTACCCCCTTGTTGAGAGGCCAGCAAGTAATGACCTGAGCTGCTGCATGGCCCAGACTCTTATTATTTCACCTTTGTTCCTTTCAAGATGACTGAACAGAAGGAAGTGAATGTTTCAGAATTGTTATGTTGTGCATATATTACGGAAATTGTTGTCCTTCACTAGGAGAATCTGTAGAAACAGTATGAGGGCATGTAATTTTGGGAACCTGACTGCAGAATTTGAGTCCTTATGATACAGCCTGTTTGTATAATAATTTAATCACAGGGCTGTGGATATCACGTATTCCCGTGGGTCATGCCTGCATTGTATGTAGTGGCATACAGTGTGACTTTCTGCTTAGAGAGCCTGCCAGAACTGCCATTGCTCATGTGGCAGTGGTGGCACAGGTGGAAGTCAGGTCATTAGATAGTGTGACTGGTAACTGATGTACTGCGGCTAAAAATGCATTGGGCTGAAGTGCAGCTGTGTCTTGTGTGTGTGTGTGTGTGTGTGAATTAATTCTGTTATTTATGTCGTCTGTCTGGTTAGGGCTGTGCATAAATTTTACTTCATGCTTACTGTGAACTGAACACCTAACAAGTGATGATCACTGGATGGTGACAGATATAGTGATAGATACTTCTGTTTTTGATGGGACCTGTCTGTTTCCTCCATGATGTTAGAAGGGACCCTGCTCACACCATCAAGGTCAGAGGTGTTCTGGTCAGTAGAGGACAGTGTAGCTAGTGTGAGTCCTTAAATTCTGTTCAACATATAACAACTGCCAGTGTAATTGTTTCTAACTGAATCTTATTTTTGGTGCATGTGTGGTGGGACAGCATGACCACAGTAATCAAAACTGCACTGTTGCCAGGATGAGCGCAGCTGATGGTGCACACACAAGGAGTGTTAGCAACAGCAGCTATGTGCAGTGAACAGCAGGGTCAAGTATTGGTAGTATGGCTGATAATATTCCTACCTGTAGTTAATGGCTTAATTCATGGGTGAAAGCTGTGTGGGAGGTTCATACAGTTCATAGCATTACAGTCAGTAATCTTAGATGACAGGGAGTGCAGTGGCAGGCAAGCAGCATCAAGGAATGATGAAAATGTTGCCATAGTTCACACAGTCGTGGCATAGGATTGGTATTTGGTGATAGAAAATTAGCAAACAAAATTGCCCTCGCTTTAGTCAGAACCTGTCCAGACTGGCCGTGGGGCCCTCCCAGCCTTCTATAAAATGGATACCGGTTCTTTCCTGGGGATAAAGTGGCCAGGGCATGGCGTTGACCACCCACACCCATCTAGCGCCGAGGTTAAAGAAAGAGTAGAGCTATACCTGTTCTTCCCCTCTGGGCCTTCATGGCCTGTTTTAGAGTGAAGTTTACCTTTACCTTTAAGTCAGAACATTCTGCAAGAAGATTTGTCATTGTAGCAAGTGTGTTAGTGCACTGAGTTATATGTCCCTTGCAGTGCAACAGTACCACATTCTAATGATTCCCCATCCACTGTACTCTCCATATCTCTCACTCAGTGCAACTTCTATCTCTTCTGAGACTAGGCATTCACCTCACAAGTCATTGTTTTACATCTGTAGAGGAAACTCAGCAGAACATAACGTAAGGTGTGACAGCCATCCCACAAGAGGACTTGTAGAGTTGCTTCAGCCGGCAGAATTGCTGAAGCAACTGTGTACGTGTGGAAGGACAGTAAATTGAAGTTCACTAGGTTAGGTTGTATACATACCCTTTTTATTACAAATTATGCATGAGTTTCAGGAACTAAATGATCATACCACATAACTGTTGCTAGCCAAGACTGACATTACTGCAATACCCTGACTCAGTCATGGCTCAGCCTGCTGAGATTCTTAACCAAAAATTTTGGTTCATGTTGTATGCCAGTCATAGTCAGCAATAGGATACCATCTTGAGGCCTGTTATCAAATCTGCCCTGTGACTCTTACCCCAAACACATTGCTGCCTCTTCTGCCTGCTTGCTTATGTTGATTACAAAGTGTCATTGAGTTGTGTTCAGTATTGCCCTACTGAAGGAGTGATATTTTTGCAATGTATTCTACCACTCCAAATTTAATCCTGGCGGTTGCAATTGGCCATTTGCGTCTTTACCCATAACTCTGGGCAAGGGTTAATGTTATACCCCATGAATCTGGGTCAATGATAGAACTTGTAACTGATTACCAGCAGTGTCAGCATGTTAACAGGGATCTGTCTATCATATATTGGGAAGGAAATGGGGTTCAGTCTTCTCTGCCCCATTTAACTGTTGAATAACCTTCCCTCAGTAGTTTTAAACTCTTCACAATTTGCCATTTAAAAATTGTCACAAATGTGAAATGTCAAGGTGTGAAATGCTAGTTGCATTTGATATTGCTGTTAGCAATCATGTGAGATTCTAGCTATATGCTGTTGCTATTGATAGCTACATATTGGTGCTGCTCATAGCATTCACATGAGATTCAAGTACCATACTGATGCTGTTGGTGGCAGTAATGTGAGAGTATCAGGTGTCTGCATCATTGTGTTTGGATTCTGTGTGTTTGTTAACAGGACAGAGAAATGGCACGAAATATTCATAAAGACAGTGATCTTCCATTCTTCGAGGTATTTGTGGATACACCATTGAATATTTGTGAACAGCGAGATGTTAAAGGACTGTATAAGAAGGCAAGACAAGGCAGTATTAAAGGTAATGTCAGATTATTATAATTTGCATGTGGTATCTGTCCGCCATTGCAAAATGAATGATGGTGCAGGGAATTAGGGGATACAGGGACACATAGTCCATGTGGTTACCCTCATGTGGGGGTACAGCTGCATACAGTCTGTGTGGCCAGCCTCACTTCATGTCCACCTCAATGATGTTTTAAATGAAGCATTTCAAATGCTTGAGCCACACTACTGAAACGGGTTGCACCATTTGGCTCTTCATTTAACTGGCTACTGATGGAATATTTGTTGCCACTTACAACCTAATACTGTATTTACTCTGCATATATCACAGTGCTCTTACAATCATAAATTTTGGAGAAAATACATATGGAAAAATTGGTGTCTTGTATTGTGGTAAATGTGTTGTACACATTATATCTAGGTGTTTTATTTCAGCTTCAAGCTTAGAGGATAAAAACTAGATTAAAAATTATTTTATAGGATGTATCTAGTGATCTTAATATTCAAAGATTTTTTATTAGGTCTTATTTATCTAAATCCATGGAGCAGAGTCATTCTTGAGAAGCTTGTAGCTCCTAAGATAGTCAAAAATTTGGTCACATTTAATTGGACTTGAAGGTTAATTACCGCCTTCAGTACAGTCCACCTTTTGTACCTGTATGAAGCCAGATTAACCGAGTCCACAACTTTGTATCCTATTTTGTAAAGATAAGAAGTGTCATAACATAAGCTGTCTGATTGATGTGAACATTAGTATGTCAGGATATTTTGTGATAACATCACAATAATACAATGATGAGGGTGTTAGCAGATGTGCTGCATTATGGCACTTGCATTCTTTTGCATGAATGAATATTATTCTTCCAGATACTATTAGTGCCACCATGTTCACTATATGACAGTTCTGTGCATGGTAAATCATACTGACTGAGCAGGTGGGTGTCATAGTAACACTGCAGACTTTTGTGGAAGGTCCCTGTTTGAAATTCCTTCCAAAACACCAGCTGTCCTAACCGAATTTCTCTTGATTTTTCTGAGTCTCTCCAGCCATACATAGGGACAGTGCCACAATTAGATCATGATGGTTTGTTCTTACTTCATATGTTGCAGGTTTCACTGGTGTGGATCAAGAGTATGAAAAGCCAGAGACACCAGATCTTGTGGTGAAAACAGTGGACTGCACAATTGAAGAGAGCATGCTGCAAGTGGTGGAGCTGCTGGAGGAACACGTGAGTGCTACCATTTGAGACTAACTGACCGGGGATTACAGAGAGTGTGTTCTCCGTATACTTTGAATTTTAGTCCAGATATTCCCACACTAAGGAGCCAGCTGTGGGTGGACAATCCAGGGTTCAATTCCCAGCGCAAGAAAGAGACTTCTCTCTTTTCCAAAATATCCAGACTGGCTTCAAGGCCCACCTGGCGTCCTCTTCACTGGGTGCCAGGAGTAAAGCAGCCAGATCGAAAGGTGACCCCTCACCTCTTTCTAGTACCAAGGTTAAGATTGAGTGGATCTATACCTCTGCTATCCCAGTATGCATTCATTAGGGTAAGAATTCATTTTATTAGGATTGTTCTTTGAATACTGCACCTGTAAAAGTGTAACATAAATGGGTAATATAGGTAGGTTAATTTTGTCCGTGAATTTTGTTAGTAGGCATTGACAAATTAGATTGGAATGAAGGCACTGACAACAGACTGAAGAAACTATAGTAATATTTACCTACTATGAGAGATACACAGATGTGTCTGCACAGTACCCCCTCCTGAGAGAGTTACATTTCAGTCCAGATACACCATCTGTCACTAGCATATTGCTGTCTGTCAGTAGCATGTAGTTTACTTATAGCTGTCACTACCATATGGTTTGCTGCGAGATGTCACTAACATCCAGTCTGCTGCCAGTTGTCAGTAACCCATGCTCTACTGCCTCCGCTTCTTGTTACAAAAACACCAAAACCATGATGCTATTTAACACTTAATGTTTTTCCATGTAACCATGCTGTTGGAATATATGTCATAGTTCTGACATGTGGATGCTAAATTTGACAGTGATTGTCCATGGAGATTCTAATGTTCCAGGATATTATGTCAGCATTATGTCTCAAATGACTTGAATCTTCAGCAGCACTGCTGTAAGAAGCTCCAGTCCCACATTATTGTACTTACAAGTCAGCGCACAGCCCAACACTAGCATAATATCCAGTTTTCTCCCAGTAACATGACATTATGAATTACTAATGTGTTTGTGTTGCAGGGAATTATTCCTACAGCTCTGCGTTCGTCTGATATGGTAGAAGAACTTTTTGTGCCGGAGAATCGTTTAGAGGCAGCTAAAGAAGAGGCACTACACTTGCCATCACTGGAGATTACAACACTTGATCTCCAGTGGGTGCAGGTTCTTGCTGAAGGCTGGGCCACTCCTTTGAAGGGGTTCATGAGAGAAGATCAGTTCTTGCAGGTGCCCGATGTTATGTACTGAAGGCCCATTAATGTATTGTCCAATCTACAGACAGGACTCCAAAGTGGTTATTTACTTATTATTTTAGGTTAGAACATGGTGTGCATTTCTTATTTCTCACAGGTGCATCATGTTTCCATGTGTTTCATCCTCATTCATTTGTTCCCCCTAATAATATCTGACAAATGTACAAGTTTTGAAATTCATCTCTTTGTCATACAAGATGTGGCTATTAAATAACGAGACTATGTGCAGCTCCTTGCTAAGTAGGTATATACTAGTTACCGCTCAACCTTCCCCCAGTTGCATGCAAAACTCTCCTCTGTTACCTTGACAAATCGCCAAGTAGTAATTTTTCTTTTTGTAAATGTTTTTTAACTGTTTTGATAAAAATGAGCAAGAAGTAAACATCGAATTTCTCATTAAACAGAAGAAACTGACACCAAAACCTTTAAATTGTTACATGAGGTGTGTGGGGAAGATGGAGGACTGACTGTGGGCACTATTATAGTGTGGCTTCAGGGAATCTTTCAAGGCGTAAGCAATGTGTAGCTTCTGATGGCAGTTACTTTGTAGAGGGTAATATGGAGATAACAGTAATTTTCCTGTGTCTAATACCCTTGTGGTTGCCAGGCATGTGATAGAGGTTGATAAATGCTGTGTTCTGTGTGAGGCACAAGATGAGGCTGAGGAAAGAGTTGAGCATGGAGCATCTACTAATTCATTTCACAGCTGGATGGTAGCATTCCATTAGATGAAATTAACACTTAGTTTGCTCTACATGATGAAGACGAAACAAAGAAATGACCATTGACAGAGATGATACAGTAGCATGTTACAGCAGCCCTTCTTATGACAGGCGCATGGCTACGTTTTATGAATATGTTTAATAAAGTGTCTCTTCCAAACTAATGTCATTACTTAATAGCTGTAATAGGTTCAACAATAATAATGGTAACAATATTACAAGAATGTTGTGATTCAATCTTGTGCATCTTTTCACAAGCCCAACATGTTGAATTAAGTATTGCTGTTGGGTTGTAACTTAAAGATCTGTAAAACTGTAACAGCAGGCACAAAGTCAAGTAGCTGAAACACTGTACCTTCGGAAAACAGAATGCCCCTTTGAGTCATATGTATAAGAGTTAAAAGGACTTAATTTCCAGTTTTGACAGTTACTGTAAATATCAGCACTGTAATAGGTGAGTACTGTGAGAATATGGTGGGTGATGCGCTTGGTATACAGCCTGTTGTGGGCAAACCTGAAGTAAAAGAACCACTTGTAAGACCTATGCTTAGATGGGAGGGTAATATTAAAATGGATTCCAAGAACTAGGATGAGAGGGTGTGGGCTGGATTAATCTGGCTCAGGTTACAGAGGAGTGGTGGGCTGTTGGAACGGAGGACTGAACATTTGTTTTCCTTTAAATGCTAGTCATTTCATGACTGTCTGAAGGCTCTACTCCAATGATTTAGTTAGTTGGTTAGTTAGTTACGTAGTTTAGTTGTTTGTTTAGTACCAATAAGTGACTGATTTTCTTGTTGTTTGATATGTGTATATGAATTGGTGGGAATTATGAGTGACTATTTTTTACGTAGAATATTCTTAACTGTGCAGATACAAAGGGAGGACTGAGTTGGCTTCCTACTGCTTGTGGCATTTCCAAAAGTAGTTTCATGTTGAGGCTCAGGTCTTCTGTAATGTGATGCTGTATTTCTGGGTTAGTGGTACCTGATGTCTGGAAGAACTGTAGTGCCTTTGATATGTTGGAAATGCTTCATCCAGCGACAGTGTGCCACAGCCCAGAAGATTCGAGCCCTCAGTAACATTGTGGTGAGACCCTCAAATCTTGCCTTTCTGGTTTGTTAAGCAGTGTATGCTGCTTGTTGTTTACCATTGTTTCATGACAGCTTGTTGGTCCCAAATGTTGGTAACAAACTACCAACCCACTCAGCATAACAATCCAGAAAAGCTGTGACCTCATCTGTGCCATGGCAGAAGCATTAAATATTGTGTTCTTTGAAGTTATTATCTTTGACTTAACCATAGTGGTGGATCATTAACACATTTTTAACTGTCCAGATCATCAGATGTAACCACATTTTTAATTCATTTGTAGACTCAGCACTTCAATTGTCTTCTGGAGGGATCTGGAGTAAATCAGTCCATTCCGATAGTACTGCCTGTTGCCACTGAGGACAAAGAGCAGTTGGCGGGATTGTCATCTTTTACTTTATCCTACAACGGTCATTGTGTGGCCATTCTGCGGAAGCCAGAATTTTATCCTCATCGCAAAGAAGAAAGGGTCTGTCGGCAGTTTGGTACATGTCACAAAGACCATCCATACGTTAAGGTGAGGAATTGATATCAGGTGTGAAATTCAGTTAGGAAAATTAATCAGTATTTTGGACTGCTTCATTTGTAATAGGTTGAAGCATTTATTGAGGGTGGGGATGGAGGCTGCATGGTCCTGTGCAGCCTGCTGCTAAAGTACACAGCTTTAAATCTCACACAGCACTGCTGCAAGAATTCAGACATTTTATTGTGCTGGTTACAGTTGAAGTGTGCTAGACTTGAATTTTGTGTGTTGCAAGTGATTCTGGTCCTGTGGGATGTATGTGTAATTCGGTGTGTAGTTGCTGATGTGTCAAAGGATTATAGCACCTTCATATATTGGGTTAGTCATTTTGCTTGGACTGTTTGATCCTGAGGATGACAGAACTACAGTCCTTCAAAATGTTGAGAACTGCTCACTCAACAGTGTCACATTGGTCTTCTGTAGCACTCCTTTGAGTTTCTCATGTCTTTCATGGTACACATGCGCCAAATATAATTCTTTCAAAAATGTGTTTTTATGTGCATGGTTCAAGTTTTTAATTCAAATTTTGTTACTAAAGTGAGCGGTTCTGAAAAATTAATTGCATTTAGAGTACAAGATTTACTTGCCTGTTGCAGATGATCAATGAGAGTGGAGACTGGCTGGTTGGTGGTGACCTTGAAGTGCTGGAGCGTATAAGGTGGGGGGATGGTCTGGACTGCTACAGGCTTACACCCAATGAGCTCAGAGCTAAGTTTAAGGAAATGGGAGCTGATGCTGTGTTTGCTTTCCAACTGAGGAACCCTATACACAATGGACATGCTTTGCTAATGCAGGTGTGTACAGTGGTTGTGGTGAGAAAGTGACAGATTGTTACTCTCAATATGATGATCATAGGTGGATGATAAAGGTTTGATGATTCATGAATATGGATGGGGTGAGAAAGGACAATTTGCTGCTGTCAATATGGTGATAGCTAGTCTGTGTTTTCTGGTGAATAGTTACCATTGTGTTGAAGGATCATATTGCCTTTATTGTCAGGGTCACGCAGCATGAGAAAGTTGCCTGATGTTGAAGCTTTCAAACATCAGGAACTCATTACCTTGTGACGTATAATTTTATCCCAGAAGACTTGAAACTGCAGAAGTTCATTTACGTTACCTGTCATGCAGGACACCAAGAGGCGTCTGTTGGAAGAGAAGTGCTTCAAGAGGCCGGTCTTGCTCCTCCATCCGCTTGGCGGCTGGACCAAAGATGATGATGTACCGCTTGCAACCCGCATCCAGCAGCATCAGGCTGTTCTTGAGGAGGGAGTTCTTGACCCACAGGACACTGTTCTTGCCATTTTCCCTTCGCCTATGCAGTATGCTGGACCAACTGAGGTGAATTTTATGAAAACTGTACATAGGCCTTGCTACCATTATTGCTTTGCACAGCTGATTTTAATATTCTGAGAATCCGCAGAACTCAAAATGTCAGCTTCCACACAACACAAATGTCTTTGACGATATTGTTGTTCTGTTTACTTGTATATGAGGCTACTGTAGTGTCTGTCATCTTTACTGTCTTTTGTACAGAGCATTTGGTGCTTTTATACAACTTGGCAATTTTATCTTATGTTTTAGAATTCCTGACATTTGTACAAATATTCAGACTAGTGAGAGGTCTGTACACAGTCTGTAATTTTTTCTCATATTTCGTTTGTGACTTTGGGTACTTTAAACAAGTGGCAATTTAACCATACATTTTAAAATTTTGGCATTGCTGTTGTCATTGTAATTGTATTTTTGATTGCT
>Ga0209755_10005046_pt1 | contig 15247 bp, 19 predicted proteins | sample TergutCo191P1_FD_187301 | JGI IMG/M metagenome (GOLD analysis project Ga0209755, IMG submission 187301) | Cornitermes sp. P1 segment gut microbial communities from Petit-Saut dam, French Guiana - Co191P1 (SPAdes) (version 2) | ecosystem: Host-associated > Arthropoda: Insects > Digestive system... | reverse complement strand
GAGCTTGTCGCATATCGGCAGCATGTCCGCCGTAACCATGCGGGTCGCATGGAGGGACTGATGCGCGTCCCTAAGCACGAGTTCTGTAAGTTGTACTTTCGCCATGTCTCTACCTTCCTTTGCCCAAAATTGGGAAGCCAGCCAGCGGTTGAACGCCCCCATGAAAAGCCCCTATAGTATAGTTGGTATGCTTTGCCTAGTGCAAGCCTTATATCTGGCTTGCTGGCAAATCGCGGAAGATGGGGCATCTTCCGTGGCGCGGCTTCACTGAACGGCGTTTGCTATATGTTTCCAAGGCATTTGCGAAAGTGGTAACCGTAGACGGAAAACTTCACAGCCATAACAAAGACCTGCGGCTTTTTTAGCAAGGACCACCCCAACAGTTTCCAAAATTCCCTGCATCCCTCGGAGGCAATACCCAGTTTGAAACAAGCCTTGAAGAACGCACCGATATAACTAATATCAATCCTGGTTCGCGCGTGCTTTTTGGGACGGTAAGTCTTCAGAAACAATTTGATGCGCTTGTAATAATTCGCAGGCGAGTAAATGGAACTGACAACGTTTTTGTAGCCTTCCAGCAAATCGTCAAGAGGCATTTTAGTCACGAAGTTTATGTCCGTGTTGCTTGCGGAAAAATCGTCCAGCAGGCGGCCTTCGTTTTTCAGGCGGTCAAACAGCTTCGTGCCCTTCAGCGCGGTCAAAACCCCAACCATGGCCGTGACGATTCCGCTGTTTTGGATAAAGGCGATCATGTTCGAGAAAGCCGACACCTTGTCATTGTCGAAACCGAGAATAAATCCCCCCTGCACCTGCAAGCCATGGCTCTGAATAAGCTTGACATTCCGAATCAAATCGCGATTTGAGTTTTGCACTTTTTTGCACTCGGCCAGACAGTCCTCGTCAACAGTTTCCAGCCCCACGAAAACGGTGTCGAAACCGGCTTCCGCCATAAGCTCCATCAGTTCCTCGTCATCGGATATGTTGATCGAGGCCTCGGTGAAAAAACCGAAGGGATAATTGCGCTCCCGCATCCACTGTATGATTCTTGGCAGTATCTCCGTTTTCAATTTTTGCTTGTTGCCTATAAAATTGTCGTCAACGAAAAAAACATCGCCGCGCCAGCCCAAATCGTATACGGCTTCCAATTCGGCGATGGTCTGCTCGGCGGTTTTAACCCTTGGCGTGTGCCCGAACAGGGAAACCACGTTGCAAAATTCGCAGTGAAAAGGACACCCCCTAGAATACTGCATGCTCATCATCGCATATTTTTTTGGGTTAATCAGGTTCCACGCTGGGATTGGCGTTTCCGTCAGTTGCGGAAAGCCTTCCCATCCGTACTTGTGCTTTGGCTCGCCTTTTTCCAAATCGTCGAGGAACCTTGGCAGGCAAACCTCGCCTTCATGCAAAAGAAGGTGATCCACGTCCTTAAAACCCTCAAAATCGCTAGTAAAAAGCGGCCCGCCGCCAACCGTCTTTACCCCAAGTTCCTTGCAGCGATCGATGACTTCTCTAGCGGATTTTTTTTGAATATTCATGGCACTGATAAACACGAAATCCGCTCGCAAAATATCCTTGTCCTTTAGTCGGCAAGTGTTCATGTCAACCAGTTTCAGGTTCCAGTCCTTCGGCAGCATCGCGGCGACGGTTAGAATCCCCAAGGGCGGCAGATTGGCTTTTTTGTTGATGAATTTAAGAGCGTACTTGAAGCTCCAAAACGTGACGGGATTTTCCGGATACACCAGAAGTATGTTCATCGCATTTCCTCCTTTGATAGTTACGCTGGCGAGCTAGCCCTAGTTTCCGCGTATCTTCCGCAGTTCTTATTTTGCCTGGTCAAAATTTCGTAACACGGCTGTCAGAAGCAGCTTCCGAAGTTTGAAGTATTATACAAGTTTGGCCGCGTTTTGCAAAGCCCTCAAAAGCCCAGAGCCGGAAGTTGCCGCCGTGATTTCCCTTCCCTTTTTTCATTTTGATTTTTTTGACATTCAGGAACATGGTTCCAGGACGGTCAAGCTTTCCCCTCAAACGTGAACGTGTAGGTTCCCAACCACCTTATCGCCTCGTCCACCCACGCCTGATCCCGATACAACACTGGCTCGGAACCTTGCCCGACCTTTCCGCTCAGCAGGTGATCGCTTCCGTCGCCCTCCGGCGTGATCAGCTTGTTCGGCACGCCCGCGTCGTCCAACGCCCGCTTTACGCCACGTATGCGTACATCAGCGCAAGGTGTCCCCCCGCCGAATGCCCGATCAGCACGAAGTCGCCTATTTCGATACCGCCTGCGTCGGAAATATTGATCATCGCGGATAACGCCGAATCAATTTCGCGTTTTCCGCACTCTTCGCGCAACCCTTGAAATCTGCGCGAAAACGCGGTAGCTTTACCATAGAGGGTTACATCAATGGCGAAGCTGAAACACACGTTCAAAACGGACACCCTGTTCAAGATGCTGTTCACGCGGCACCAGGATCTTCTGAGGCGGCTTGTCGCGGAGCTGAGGAGCTTAGCAAAATAAGGGAACTGGAGGTACCGGAATTGGAACAGGCACTCAACGCATTCGATCAGATAAGGGCTTCGCCCGAGTTTCTGGAGATAGAGCGGCAGCGCGAGATCATGCGCATGAACGAGGCGTCCGCGTTGCGCCACGCGGGGGACAAGGCAACGGCGAAGGAGCGCAAGAAATGGGAGGGCGTGGTTGCCCGCAAGGACGTCGAAATCGCCGGCAAGGATGCGGAAAACGAACGTCTTCGCGCGGAAAACGAGGCGCTCCGGGCCAGGCTAAAGGATTAACCTTGGCGGCCTGCCTAAAACCCTTGAACCCGTTTGGCAAAACGCCGACGCAATTCCAGTGCTGGAGACCCTTGAACTTATCCACGGGCTTGTCTTACATGTCCCGAAGCTGATTGTCGAGCCTTGCCTTGTCGGTATTGTTTATTATGTCCTTGTCCAGCAGGATACTGGTAAGCTCGCCAAGAAAGCCTTTGAGATGCCCAAAGTGATTCGTTTTTATCGTGGCAAGCTCGCTTCTAAATTCCGCTTGCAAACCATCGACCTTGGCGTTGACCCCCGCGATTTCGGTTCTGACCTCCGAACGCAGACCGTCAAACTTGGCGTTGACCCCCGCAATTTCGGTTCTGACTTCCGAACGCAAACCGTCAAACTTGGCGTTGACCCCGGCGATTTCGGTTCTCACTTCCGAACGCAGACCGTCAATTTCGGTTCTGACTTCCGAGCGCAGTTCATCTATTTTCGCGCCCAAACCACTGATCTCGGCCTGCTTGAAACCGTATTTCAGGAAATTGAGTCCGTGCCTGCTAAAGCCGATAACGAAAATTACCAGCACCGCGACAAACAGGACCGTCGTCGCTATAGGAGGGAAAGCATACATAAATCTGTCCAAAAAATCCCAACCCGTCATCTTTGTACCTCTGCTTAAATATGCTATGGAATAGCACTTTGGTCAAGGATTAGTTTATATCCCATCCAACACAACGTACCTTTTTTGCGGAGTGGAAATTATGAACCAGATAAGCGTCGGTTATCCTGAAGCCTTGGCTTTTCCCTGAAAAAGCGAAACAATGCGGCCACGAAGCAAAGCGGAAAAGGCACCAAGCCAACGATTCGTGAACCCCAGCCTGATGCCTACACCGCTTTGGACTTGCTTTCGGAAAACGGCCCCTATCCTACCTGAAGGTATAGCCCAGCGCGAGCCTTACATGAACGCCGTTGGACATGCCCCTAAAATTCTGCTCCCAATAACCGGCCATCCTGGATTCGTAGCTGCTGGGCAGCTTTATGCCATAAAGAAGTTCCGTGCGAAGGAACAGATTACCGCGAAGCGCGAAGTCCGCGCCGACACCAGCCCTAGCGCGGCTGGCGCCTTTTATCAAGAGGGCGATAGGGATGCCGGCCATGCGCCTTTGGCTAGCTCGGAGAGAAATCTATCGCCTTCCGCTTCAAGTTCCGAGTCTTGCTTCTCCGTGGAAACGTCGGCTGAAGGAGCCTTTTCCTTCGGGCGGTAAAATGGCGACCCGAGTATGTCTTTCTGCGCTTCGGCGACCGCCTTGTACATCTCTTTGTAACCGTCGTCGCTAGGGTCGGGAATAAAGGGCAGAACGGGCGAGCTTTGTTTCAGATGTTCCTTGAGGAGATCCAGCAGAGCGACATGTTGAACGCCGCATAAGTCGTTCTCTTTGGTTTTGTTGACAGGATACCAAATCAGCGGCTGTTGGTCTTTTATGCCCTTAAGCTCCACCATGCCCCCAAAACAAAGGGGCACATGGCTTTTATCATCCCCAGGCTCAGAGGCGATCAGATATGCTAGCGAGGGCGAAATTACAAGCTTGTCTTCTGACGCGAACTTGGCCAGCCTGAACCCCAGATCTATAGAAGGGCCAAGGAAATCCTTCACGTACTGGCTCTTCTGACCGCGAAGTCTTAACTCGATATTGCGCACGGGAAAACCCCCGACCCAGGCGAAGGCCTTAACACGCAGCTTGTTGCCGAATTTGGCAAGTGCTTCCTGAGTCGAGACATCACAGCCCATGCGATCCTTGCGGTTGAACTCTTTTACTGTCTCCGCCAGAGCCAGTACGTGCATGGAAGCATGGTGCTTTTTGCAGAAGAGATCCGCTGTCAGCACCACTTCGTCGCCAATGTACTTCCAAAAATGCACCGCGTGATAGGGCGGCCTTTCCCCTTCCGAGGAGCCATTTTGCGCTTCCGCAGGGTCGTCCTGCGCATCCTGCGAAAATTTCGGCAGACAGGGCTTTTTCTCGCAGGTGTCTCTGCAATGCTTGCCAATAACCTTGGAGAATTTATTTTGATACAGGATGTTGACGGAATGCAGAAACGCCGCAAAACCCTCCACCCATTCATCGGAAGTGCTGCCTTTCTTCGCCGAAGTGGAGCCGATTATGTCAACGCTCAGAAAAATGCGCTTCTTCGGGTGCAGTTCCATGCCTTCGCCAGCCCAGGGGCTTTCGCCGGCATCTACTCCCGCTTCGGCTTCCGGAAAAGAACCGTTAGCAGCCAATGTCCAGCATCCTTTGTTGCACTATGGACTCCGGCACCATGAAATGCGCGGCTACCTGAACGCTGTCGCCATCGAATTCCTTAGCGACCCTGCGCAGCGATTCTGCGGGCATCAGAAACGCGCAGGCAAATTCGTGTGCTTCGTTTTCGGCAATCTCATTCCCACCTCTGGCGCCGCAATCGGCATCGATCGCAATTTCTCCACAATGGGAATGTAGGAAAAAATGCCCCAGCTCATGCACGATTGACATGCGCCTTTGCAGCGGGAGCGGGAAAAGGGAACGAAGGCGAATTACAAACTCGCCGCCCTTCTTAACCACGATGGACGCCTTGCCCGAATCTTTATCGTCGAAAGGAAGCTCTTCGATCGTCCCCTTTAGGCGACTGACGACAGGTTCGAGAGCGTCCCCTGGCTTAAAGCCCAGTCCCCTGGCAATTTTTTCAGCGAAAGCGGAAATCGCCCCCATGCTGGCTCCGCGAGGATCGAACCGTCCGCCAGTCGCGGGTGCTATCACATTATCTGCATCGGCCATAAGCCACCTTTGCCATTGGATCTTGAATGGCCGCCACAAGCAGCACGCGTACACAAAAATTATACTGGAACAGCATGCGACATGCAATAGCCGCACGCCCCTTCCGCAATTTTCCTAGCAGCCCAGCCGTTAGGGAAGGCCATCGGCTGTTGCTACTGCCGTTCAAACCTGTTCCACGGCCACCCTTATGGGCCTGTTTTCTGGAATGTCGGGGATGGTAAGGACATTATTCGGAACGGCCCCTATCCTACCTGAAGGTATAGCCCAGCGCGAGCCTTACATGAACGCCGTTGGACATACCCCTAAAATTCTGCTCCCAATAACCGGCCATCCTGGATTCGTAGCTGCTGGGCAGCTTTATACCATAAAGAAGTTCCGTGCGAAGGAACAGATTACCGCGAAGCGCGAAGTCCGCGCCGACACCAGCCCTAATCCACAGCGAATTCCAGAACTCGCCGATGTTGGGCATGTCGTAGCCAAGGTTCGCGATATCCTGGAAATTAGCCCTAAGCCTATCGTCGTAGTCGCCAAGCGCTATCTGTCCGTCCAGGCCGAGCATCGGAAATATCTGCAACCTTTCCATCACCCGAAACGGATACCTTAGCATAAGCGAAAGGTTTAGCTGGGTGAAACGGAAATTGTGCGTTTCCTCACCCGCCAGCGATGGACTGATAGTCTGGGACAGATCCGGTATGTCAACGATCTGGCGAACGTTGTTCCAGACCACGCCGACACCCAGGGTGGCGAAGGTCGCGTCGAAGAAGCCGAAGAAGCCGCCGCCCAGTGTAAGATCCCTGGTGTCGAAAAGCCCCTGGCGCATCGCGCTTTGCGTCTGCTCCGTGGGACCCATCACGCCGTGCGGCGGCCTCATGTCCTGGCCAATGTAGTCCCTGAACTGAGACCTTAGCACGGCATCGTACCAGTGCGTGTTGAAGATGCCGCCACCGCCCGCGCTAAGGCGGAATTCGGGTAGCGCGAAAAGCGGCGAGGTAATAAACGCCGCGACGATCAGTATGAGTAGTTTTTTCATGGTATTGCCTCCTTTACTCCAGATAGAAATCCCTGAGCCGCTGTATCACTTGCGCACCGGTCAGATAGGGATCAACGCCGTCAAGAAAGGCCTCGATACCGGCGTTAATGCAGTTAGTGCCGTTCGGCCCGCGCTCGAAACCCCACACGTTTCGGATTTCGTCCAGTGCCGCCAAAATCCATTGCGGGTAAACCGACAGAAGGGGCGCGATTCTTCCCGCGCCTTCCCTGGCGGTAAAATCGATTTCCGCGTCCGTCATCTCCGCAAGGACCAACATTCCATACTTGGCCTCCACGAAAGCCCACTCAATACTGCTTTGTATCCCCTGAACCGTTGCGTCAAACTCCGCGTTGCCGGTTGGCTCGCCGGTGGCAAGAGCGGCGGCGATGGCATCCACCTGCTGCCGCGCCGCGGCAACCGCGTTTTCCTCCGTCATCCCGGGCATCCGCATTATCCCGTTAAAGATACCCTGCATGGTACCCTGCAATACCCTTCGCCTCATGGATTCCCTCAGCCCGGCTTCCGCGCCCGCGGCAGGAAGGCCACCGGCGGCCAAAGCCGCGGCAATCATCCGCGCGCCCTCCCTTTGTTCCCGCATATCGACCGCCACGCTATCGCGAATCATAGGTACCACAGGGAAAAACCTTTCGTACACGATCGGTTGGGAGATCATGTAATTGGCGACGATTTCCCGTTCCGGCACGCCCAACGCCAGGAACAGCAACGCCGCCGAGACCCCGGCCCTGTCCTTTCCTGCGGAACAGTGAAACAGTATCGGCGTCCCCGCTTCAACGGAAGCGAGCACCGCCCTGAACAAAGACATATATTGTTCCCTTTGCACCGGGGGGCTTACGTGAACGGCGGACTCGGTTACGAGGTATCTGTATCTGAGCCTGACGTGTTGGATCACGCCATCGATCGTTCCCAGAGGTTCGCTCGGCGAGGCGCGGATTATGGACTCGTGATCCGGCACTATTGTGTTCTCCGGAATGCTGGTGTTTCGCGGGCCAGGAACGGCGATAGCCGACGTACCCGTGTCCCATACATAGGCCCCATCCCAAAGCCTGGTCGGGGCGTGGCGTCGCTCGCTGTCGAAACGGACAACCTCAAGATAGTTCTCCCCGCCCCCGAAAACAAGCTCCAGGTTCCCCGATCGGAAATCCACGACGTAGCGAATACCCATTTCGGCGAAACGGCTTTGGTCCCTTGCGGAAAGCGTGCTCATCTCGCCGGATCGGATAATCATTCCGTATCTTACCGTCCTGCCGCCGTGCCCCACATACCCGCCAAGATCCCTGACGTTGGCCGCACCAGCTACGGGCAAAAGTCCGCCCCTCTCAGAGGGGTTCTGTGGCACAATCTCGTTATAGCAGCCGACCAGTACCACCATGGCACACAAAACGGCAAGCAATAAAGCCCTGTTCATTAGAACCTCCATACGATTTATCTATTTTCCATACGGAAAACGCATATCAGTATAGTAACTAGACGAATATGGAATGTCAATCTACCGGGGAAGGCCCAAAAGCGGAGGGTATTGGGGCCCGCCAACTCGGACACCCCATTGCATGGCCTTTATCTTTAGGGCAGACCGCATTATAAGTCAAGGTGGAGTACAGGTTATGAACCAAATAGGCATCAGCTATCCTGAAACCGTGAATTCGGGCGTGAAATCAAAACAGCCTCGCTGATGAAATTTTAAGAATTAGGGGAGATCTCTTCTGGCTCTTCCTAAAATATACCAGGTATTTCCCGTATCGATTTTCGGGATTGCCTCGCCGCTTGGGTATCCGCGCCTTAGGACTTGCGCAGTGAATCATCATGGATTAACGACAGTCTTTTTGAAAAAGCTATTGACAAACAACGACCGAGGCAATTATTGATTCCCAATATGGAAGTGACCTTAAAGAATGGGATTTCCTGGATGAAGCATGAGACAATACCCAGCAAAACGGCCCTAAGATGGGTTTCCAAGACAGATTTCCCATGGAACGCTTGGAAAGTAACTGTTGTCATGAAGCAACGCAGAAAAGGCACCAGGCAAAGGTTCGCAAACCCCAGCCCGATGCCGTTGTCGTTTCAAAGCGGCCTTTTCAAAAGTTGAACCTTACGGTAACTGTGGCGGCGTTCCTGCAACTCCATCGGACCAGTCCAACGTCAAAATACCACCCACAATGTTAGAGAACGGAACCTCCGCCCAATTCATAACTCTCAAGCTTGCCATCGGATTGGCCTGGCCAGCGATTGTAACATACATTACCGTAACATCTCCCGTACCTCTAACGGTTGGGAAAACCTCGGTAAATTCCGCGACAGGGGTATTCGAATCCTGTGCAGCCCCCATGTAAGCCATTATACCCCCTTGGAAATCAGTCGTATACAGGGCAGTCTCCACCGTGCTACTGAGAGTAGCACCAGGAACAGGTGTTATTTCCGCAATTTCATGTCCGTTGGGAAGCTTGCCGCCCAAAACCGCAACACCAGTTCCCCCAAATTCTCCCATTACAATAAGAAACGCAACACTCTCAGTAGTGGGATCGGATTCCTCTGGAGTACCAGATAAACCGAAAGGCATCCCAGTAATCTCAATTCTGGAAAGGGTGAACGTGGGAGTACCATCACCGCCGTTATTATCGCACCCGGTAAAACCGATTACGGCAAGCATGACTGCCCCCCATAACACCCATGTCTTCATCGTCTTCATCTAAAACCTCCTATGGTTTTGTTTTTCCCCGGAAAGAAAAATTTGTGGCTCCCCGGGGTTAATTTAAGGCAAACGCCTTAATCTTCGTTTTCATCCCAGGTCATGAAGACCAGGGTTTGCCGGAATGTATCCACCGGATGCAGTCTGTGGCTGGAAGTCACGCCAACCGATCTGGACGAACCGTTGTCAACATTCCATACCCTGCGATTACTGGCATTCGGGCCCAGCGTTATGGTAACATCCCTTGCATACTGCGGACAGTCGTTCCAGACAAGAAGGACGCGACGACCGTTCTCGCCGGCGAAATAATGGGTCTGGAAATGACGCGGGGCCGAGCCGTCCGGGAAAAAATTCATTTCCTTGTAGGTCTTGCCAGGAAGGTGCCTGGCACTAAGGGCATAACCCCAGTAGCCGCCTTTTCTTTGCCAGTAGCCATCGGGCCTCTGCCACACAAGACCGAACCAACGCTCGGAGTTGTTAAAGTTGTTGCCATGATCCCGGTTGTATCTGTCGAACATGTGATACCACATTATGTTCCTTGCTCCCGCCGCGGCAAGAAGGGAAAAAGTCTTGGTTACGACCTCCGGCATATTCCCCTCATATTGATCTGTTCCCATCCTGCCAGGGGGTATCGGCCCTCTATCCGGAAAAGTGGGAAAACCGATTTCGTTAAGCCAGATTTCATTGACAAAACAGCGGCCCCCCTGCGCCGGAAATTGCGTCTGGTATCTGTAGACCTGATCCTTAAATTCGGTGAAAAAATTCAGGACGGCATTGGGATTGGGACCATAGGGATGAAAGCCTATACCATCCAGGTACTCCATCGCCCCGGATTCAAAAAGACCACGCACCCAGTTTTTCTCATGGTGCAACAGCGCGTGTACGCTGAAAACACCGCCCACAAGAACGGCATGAGGCTCCACCTGTCTTATCGCCGCCGCCGTCCTCCGCGTCAGCTCGAAAAAGTCCTCCTGTTCGTATGTCCAGAAGCGCGGCTGTAAACACGGCTCATTCCATATAAACCATGCGTGAACTTTGCCATAACCGCCGTTTCTTCGGTAGCGGTTGTATCGCTGAACCGTTCTAACGGCGTATTCGACAAAGAAATCAAGCTGATTTTCTATGCGCACTTCCCGACGTCTACCCGGTCCCCCTTCGGTAGAACGGTCTTCACGTGGAAAAAAGCGGTGTATCCAAGGCGTGTCGTACAGAAGCATCCCCATCACGAGTTTACCCTCGTCATTGGCACGCTGGACATATTCGTCAAGCCAGCCAAATTCCCACCTGTTCGCAATCCACTCGATATTCTCGCGATGCTCGAAAAGCGGATGCGCGGGGTTATTTGGAATTTCGGGCTGAACACTGCTCCAACTGAAATCACGATGAACCCAGCGCGACGACATTTCTCTAAGCAGTCCATATTCCCGCACAAGATCGGTTGAATACCCAGTGTGTATCACCCCAGCCAAGTCTCGGGGAATGAGGGTTTCGTTTCCAGCCGGCACGGCAGCCCTAACGTCAATAAAAACATTCTCGACAGGATCGTTCACCCCTTGCTCCGTACCCGGACAGGAAACGATAAGAGATGCCGATAAAACTACGGCAAGCAGCACGTATTTGCGCAAATGACTCATTCCTAGCTACTCCAAATCAGTCTGGCCTTGGGACGCTGACAAAAGGGGTGTCACCGGCAAAAAAATCCTGCGCTATAGGGTTTTGCGCCCTGAAGGTAAACTGCGATCTGGCGGCATTGGGCGGAAGAAAAACCAGGAGGTTTGGGAACCCCGGCAGGGCTAACCTAAGCGCCTGGTTTCCTGACGTAAAACTTTCATCTGGGTAGTCAAGAGCACCCGTTTCCGGGTGACCCGTCGTCATATCCCGCAACCTAAACTCGTCGGGACTCCGGCCAAAAATAGGAACAAGCCTTCCGCGAACAATTCCAGGATCGCCCGAACCGGTAACGTCTTCCAGGTCGCTTTCAAAATTAAAATACATATATCCAGCAGCATCGGAACCCTCGGTAATCCTAAAAAAAGCGATGTCATTCTGCCAGTCCCCCAAAAGAAATGCGGGGTCGGTTCTCCCTGGGTCGGGGTCCGATGGACATCCAATGGCAAACAGCGCGAAAGCCAAAATTGCGGGGATGTAGAAACGATTTTTCATAGCCATCAACTCCTTCATAACGTATACTATAGTGTAGATAAACGATACGGCAATGTCAATATAGTTATTGGACTTTTTTCTCGATTTCGTATAGAATACAATCACGTACGGCAACCCGTTCTAAAATATGCAAGGTTTGCCGTCATTTTGCAGGCAAGGAGAACATATATATGAAGAAAATGGTTTGCGTTGCCGTCGTTCTTTTGACGGTGGCTACTGCCGCCTTTGGGGAAGACTTTTCATTAAGCGTTGGGGCCGGAAGCATTCTTGGCGGGACATTTACCCGCTACACCCTTAGCGCGGAAGGAAATATCGGGGGAGAAGTGGTAAGGGTCAGTGCTGATCAGCAAATGAACCAGTTCAACTACGGTTTTTTTGCGTTCTTCGACGCAACTTTCGGTACCTTGGGTATTTTCTTCCAAAACGGGGTCAACAATTTCAGGGAACCGCTTTATGCCGATGGACGGGGTGGAGATCAGAGCGGGCAGGGATGGGAATCCGTTCTGGGCATCTCCCTTATGGGCAGGTGGCCTTTCAGGTTGAGCCAAAGGCTCTCTGTCTTCCCAATGCTTGGAATGGACTACCATGTATCCCTTAGACAGGAACGCACCCAGGCGGACGGGTGGCGGTACGACCGCACGGACGGCGAAGTTGAACATGACAGATACGGCAACGCCTTCAACCTTTCGGATTTCAACTCTTTCTGGGTAAAACTTGGCGGTGGTATGGACTTAACCGTAAGCGGTAATTTTTTCGTTCGGGGCGAACTGCTTTACGGATTTCGTCTAATGACCTCCCACGAAAGGAAAAGCCTTGACTTACTTCAATACGAATTGAACGCCAGTTCACCCCGACTCGGCGGCCTGACCTCCGGCCCTTCCGTCAGGCTAAGCGCGGGCTGGCGGTTTTTCACCAGGGAGCGATAACGACATGGGAATCGCAGAAAGGAAGGAACGGGAAAAAGCCGCGCGGCGCAGGAATATACTCGCCTGTACCAAGGAGCTGATCATGCTTCAGGGTGTGGAACGGGTAAGTATGGAAGATATCGCCCAAAAAGCGGAACTTTCCAAGGCGACGCTGTATCTGTACTTCGCCAACAAGGAGGCCATTTTCAACGAAATCTGCGAGGAGTCTGCCCGTGGGTTCCTGGAATACCTGGGGCGTTTATCCCCAGACGGTACCGGCATAGCGGCAATCAGGTATCTTTGGCGGGGTTACGTTAGCCTGTTCGGCGACAGCGACGAGATGCTCATCGTGTTCCAGGTTCGCAGCTTTCTGGCCAGTTGGCTGCCCCCCGACCCGCAACAGATCAAGTCCCCGCATATCGGCGCGATCATTACGGCCATACACACAATGATAGAGCAGTGCAAGGCCGAGGGGATTTTCGCCGCCGACCTTAACTCCGCCAAGGCCGTCCGCATGATGCTTCTGCTGTTTTCGACCATAGTGCAGAACACCGCCAGGCTGCCGCCAGAGGCCAGGAACTCCCCAGCCATGATTAGGGAGATGACGAACACATTTCAGATTATCATCCGCGGTTTCGCCAGGGAGGGGATCGAGCATTCCAGGCTGGACATAACGGGGGCGGCTTGATTAGGTTACAGGCTTGTTATTACCCCTGAACCGTTGGGGTAAGCTCCCTCTGAATATCCTCCAGTGTGTATCCCTTGGCGATAAGGCCCAGCACTTCCTTGTCCCTTTCCTCCCTGCCCTTGTCCACGCCGATCTCAATGCCTTCATCCCTGCCTTGGGCGAGCCAAGCCCTTTGGGCTTCCTCCAGGTTCCATTCGGTTATCAGCATGTTCTAAATCCGTTGGTCTCTAAAAAAGGCCTTAGAATGCCGTTGTCTATGCAGTACCTTATCGCCGTCTTCATCGCGTCCTCTAGACACATGGTTTCGCGGCATTCCCAGACCTTGGACACAAAGACGCTGTATCCGCCAATACATCAGCAGTCGCAGTGGCATGTTTTGATTGATCGTGCTTTGGTGTTCGATTAGAACGATTAGGCGGCCACCGACGGTGAACGAGACGTCGTTTATCTGGCCCATAAACAGAGCGTTCGAAAGCGTGTTGATGTTGATCGAAGTATCTAATGGCAACTCAACGCCTTCTATGGCGGAGTAAAGTTCGCGCATAATGTCCTTGTCGCTGAAAAGAAGCGAGAACACGCTGTTCTTGTGTTTTTCGTTTGCGCTCATGTGAGGCAGTGTAAGATATTTGCCACCAGAATGCAAGCGACCGGAAAATATTTCCTGTTACCCCAATAATGCCTGAAGTGGTTGTTCATCTATTGTTGTCCTTAGGTTGTTTCCAACGGCTTATTCATAATCCCCAGCTAAAAACGCAATGCATCTGCCGCGACTGACTCCATGTAATTGAGCTTGATACCAAGTTCGGCACAACGGGCATCGGTTTCCTTCTGCGATGCCTCATAGTAGTCCCTAATCTGCTCAGGAGTCATGCCCTTTTTCTTGTCCTGTACCGCCAGCCGCCAGGAATAAACCTGACGGAGCGGAAACGGCGCATCCTTTAGATCGTCCATCCTAGGATCGTTCATGTAGTCGTGTTCTTCCATCGCCTATAACCTCCCCAGGTTCGTAAATGCCTACGCTCTCATAGCCAGCGGCTTCGCTGATCATAGCCGTCATCCGTATGGCTTTGTCCTTCACTATATGCTCAAAATTCAGGCTCACTATAAAGTCTAGTCCATGTATGGCCGTGGCCGCAATATGCAGAGCATCGTCCCTGTATCTTGCGGGAACCGCGCCCGCCTCAATGAATTGATCCGCAAGCCATTCCTCTCTGTCGTCACGCGGTAATACCTTAACGCCAAAATCGGTGATAAGTTTCAGCATCTCATCCTGGTGTTCCTTGTTTTTGTATGCCATGATTTCCTCCACGACATATCTGGAGGTATGCGGCCTAAAGTCACCAGCCCTGATTGCCCCAAAAAAACGCCTCGCATCCTGGCAGTACCCCACCGTTTTGCCGTAATACTGGCCCCTTGTCTCGGCAAAGTAGAAATTAAAAAGCGTGGTCTCAATGTATACATTCGGTATTTCCATACGATATGTGGGGTATATTGACAGTTTTTAGATCGCCTGTCAAGCACTGGGTTTTTTCCCAGACGTATTTTCACAGCATTAGGTATTACTTCTATTGGTGGGGAATAAACCATAATTTGACTTGAGTCCGCCAATACCCTACAATGAAGCGGAAGCTCTGGCACAGATAGACACCAAGGAATACCTGTTGCCCTGGGAAGGGAGCGGGAAAAGACTGTTCAAGGTCGGTGTTGATTTTGACCATGACAAACGCAATATAGGCGAATGGAAAGCGGTTGAAGCTTCCCGTTAGCCGATTGCGCTCAGCCGTCTACACCCTTGCCATAATGATTGATAAGACAACCATCCAACAGTATCTGTCGCTCATCGTCGGTAAGGTCGCCCAGGGTGGCGGCGATCTCCGTGCCGTCGCCCAGCACGTACCCTTTTATGGTTCCCGCCTTTTCCCGAACGGCTTTTGCTATGCCTGGAAAGAAAACAAAGTCGTCAAGGGCGAAGGCCTTCTCGTCGGTTATGACGAAGGGCAGGATCCCCCAGTTGATAAGGTTCGAGCGGTAGCGTTTGGTGGCGTACTCCAGGGCGAAATTCGCCGACGCGCCCAGCACCCGCTGACAGGATGCGGCCTGTTCCCGCGCCGAACCGTCGCCGGGCTTGCGGGCGAAGATCGCGCTGCCGATGCCTATTTCGTCGAAGCCGATGCCGGCGCAACCGGGCAT
>Ga0209755_10005045_pt1 | contig 15249 bp, 13 predicted proteins | sample TergutCo191P1_FD_187301 | JGI IMG/M metagenome (GOLD analysis project Ga0209755, IMG submission 187301) | Cornitermes sp. P1 segment gut microbial communities from Petit-Saut dam, French Guiana - Co191P1 (SPAdes) (version 2) | ecosystem: Host-associated > Arthropoda: Insects > Digestive system... | reverse complement strand
TTCCCCTCCAAATTTTTTGACAAAGAGTGAATATTCCAGAAAACATCAAGTCATTCTTAACCTGAACTTGATTTTTAAACTTACCCTGTTTTTACTCTTACCGTGAGTGAGTGAGTGAGTGGGTGACATTTGGACTTTGTTGTATATTGTATGTTTGACTTTGAGTGTATTTTAAATGGAGAATGAAGAAACTAAACACATGAGACACTTTGAAGCGTCATAATGATTGATCCCACTATTATATTGTTGACAATTAAGAATTATGTGTGCATCTTTGTAGTGTGTGTTTGGTCACAGTTTTGATGAAGATTATACCACAGACACATGAGATATCTTTCAGCATTTCACTGGAACTGTTAATTCAGTTAGAGTCAGGTATAGGGTTATCTAGACATTTGTTTAGTTCATACTGTCAAGACTTTCAAGCAAAAGTGATTGATGAAAGTTCTGTAATTTTGAAACATTTCACATTACCATTCTCTGCATTTATTTTTCAAACCTTTAATATCCTGGGAGACAGCATTCTCAGCAATGTTTTATGTGGTATTGGCATGAGGTGTATGTATGTTTTTATGTACACAAACAAACACACACATGTACAATTATTTTATGTAACCATTTATATCTTGTATATAGCCACACATACAAGCATTTTGATTATATGTATATCTGATTATTTTTAATATCTTTACAGGAACACCTGTAATATATTCTATTTAAAATTCTTTCCAAATTCTTAAAAGTATAGTATTTCTGCAAAATGTTATCATGATTTTGCTGAATTTCAGGCATATTTCCTCAGTTCTTGACTTTTTTGAATAAAGGAATCTTAATTTGTATCATGAATTTGCTCACATGAGGTGTAGTTCATACACGTCACCACATAACTGTTAGCTTGAGTTACTGAACCATTACATTAGGACATTAAATGTACCTCGTATTTGTGTGGAAAAGTTTTGTACCACCGACACTCTACAATGGACACCTCATTTCATCTATTCTTTTTGTGTGGGATGTTTACATAGAATGTGGAAATGTTTTATTTTACTCTGTTAATTTGAAAGATTAAGAAATATGGAATCAGTTGTAATGTGTAAAAGAGGGTTTGTGAGTGGTGTGCTTTGTAATTTATAAACTGGTAAAAGTGCTGCAAGCATGTTCAGAGTGAGGGAAGGCTGTCTGATGATCTGAAGGATTGCTGCTGTACTTCAGTATAGCACAGGATACATCCACATTTTGCTATTATAATTTGAGTTTCGGTCTGGCATGTTTAAGTAGGTGATGCTAATCTCATGGAAACAGGATAATATGTAAGTGGAATATTCCTATTAAAATTCTCATTGTACTTCAGTACTTACAGTGGTTCTGTAAGGTATGGTGATGAGTAAAGTATTGGCAGCGAGACTGTCCGTATTAAGTTATAACGAAGTAGGTCCTTACATGACAGTTCCAGTGTTTATTAAGAGAGGGATTCTTTTCTGTGTGATAGTAATTCGTTACAAGCCACATGAGATTGCAGTTGGATCGTATATGAATCTGTTTTTTACACTTGTCTTGTCATTGAAGTTTGTGAAGCTTTTAATTTATTCTTAACATTTTTCATGGTAGTCATCTGACATTTTAAATGTGAGGTTACAGACTGTAATTTTGAAAACTTACTGCTGATGTAATTTTGTTCTGTAGAGTCTAATGTCCCTTCCACTGATAGTTTTCAAACTGATCATTATTATTAGTATTCTGTTACAGTTTTGCATTATAGTTTTACATATACAACCATTTTTTCAAGAGATGGTCCTCATGTGGCAGAAAGTTTTCATCCTGAAAGGTGAATTTTTCATGGTAGTAGAGGAACTGCATTGTAAGAAGACATATGAGATGAGTTCCTGAAATTACTAAATATACCTGAAGATTAAATGGTTTTCTGTACTGAGTATGTGCAGATTCCACTGCAGTTACAAGATGTATCCTGTGTCTAATGGAAGTACAGAAGATCTCATGTTTGTTTTTATATTAACAATGTGTGTTTATGTAGGAACTATTTTTTTCTTCCCTTTGAAGGTGAATATTTGTTGTGTGATATTTGCTTCTGATGCTTTCCTGTTGTTAGTGTATCTGAGTGTGAACACTGATATTTCTTGCATATGTAAATGATTGAGAGGAATTGTTGCATACACTTGAACAAAGAACAAATATCATACAAAGTTATTGTAAAGTTTACAGAGAATGTGTGTTCTTAGTTGAAAGAGAGTTAACTGGAAAGCAAGTGAGAAAGATGAAATGACTTGAAGGTTGAAGAAATCTTGTGTGTGCTTTTGAAGTGAGGATCAGCTGTGTGTTTATAGAAAAATATTAACATAATCTTGAAACCAAAAAATAAAACTTTAAAATATCTCCACTTTTGTTAGTTGTTTGACATTATGATTTAACTTATTAAAGCATGAACAGTATAAGATCACCATGCATAGATTACAGTCATTGGGGTTGTTGCTTAATGCAGACTTGCATATTCCATTCTTAATACATGCTATAATAGCCCATTTCAGATGTGAGTGAACCATATACTTTGTATGACTCCCCAATCCACCCTCCCCCCACACCAAACAAAAAAAAAAGTTGGATTAAATCGTGAGAACACATGATGGTGGCTCAGATTTGAAAACAATCGGAATTCCAGTGCCAAAATAATCTGTATACATTCTTCAGCACTCTTGTAAGGTGAGCTGTTGATGTGTCTGTAGTAGGCATTGTGTGTCACAAAAGATTGCATTGTGTTGTATTTCTGGGTAAATGTTAGTGGTGATGGCAGGAAAGGGATAGGAAGGGCATTATTGTTTGAAACAGTAAATGACATGGGTGAATATCATCATAATTACTTTATCCATTCCTCTTCACTGTCTTCAAATAACTCTGTCTGTCTCAAGTCTCACATTTCTGTGTTAAATTTGCAGGGGATTCCTGACTTTCACTGTCAACGTGTTTGTATTTTTGATAGTTCATGTCTGTTATAAAGGGTCTGTTCTGGACAGTGATGGCAAAGTGAGCCAGTATGAGCTGTAGTCCACCTTTTCAGTTGCTTTCTTATAATTTCCATGTTGATTTAGGATGACTGGATTTATAAAATATTTTTAGACCTAAGGGATCGAACCCCTGATGGTGATTGTTGTTTCAAGGCTATAATCCTGTGATTGTGTTATATTCTGTTATAACAGTGAAAGGATTACTGCATGTTTTTGCAGTTCTTGGGTATAATATGAGGTCTTCTTTTAACAAGCTCATGCATTAGCAGAATTTGAGGTTAATAAAAAAAGGAAAAAATATCATACCACACGTGGATATTTACAATTGTCAGGAATCAAACTTGTTCAGGACTGTTTACATTTCACTCATGGTTGTCCTCGTTCTCTGAATGGGTTGATATTTGATAACCAAAAATAAAATGCACTGTTTAGTTACATTTCTTGACAGCATGACTTTCTGTACAATGTTCATTGTCCGTTAACATCAAGAGTCATGTTGCATTTAATGTAAGGCCTTTTGATACTCTAGATTTCACACTGCACATGACTAAACCAGACAAACAGCACACATATGCCACACAAAGAATAATTATTGTGTTTAGAATTAAACATTCTGCCCTCTTCGGGGAAATACTTGCACTATCAACCACTGTAGTGTTTACAGGACCCTTGATGCTGTTGGGTCAGTAACAGGCACTCTCTCATTTCCCTCACATTTGCAACATCCAAACCACCAAACACTGAACCCACTCATTTTTATATACAAGATAAGATGCATTACTAGTAATTAATTGAGGAAACTTAGGCACCTTATGTAAGGGCATTTGGGATGGTAAAGTCTTGTTGAAGAAATATTTATGACAAGATAGACATTGATTTTTACATTTTGAGAACTGTAAAATACAGTTTAAATGTGAAATGTTATTTTCTGACTATATATTACAGAAACCCCAATTTCAGGTTTTTGTGCCTGATATTCATGCAGCTGCTACTCTTCTATGTGTGTGTTTATCCTGATTCCTCTGCACTAGACACGGAAATGTGAAACATTGTTGTGATGAATGCCTCCTGAGTGTCTGTGTATTGTGGTACAGAGTATATGTTCATGCTTTCTCTTACTGTTGACTAGTACAAGATGTCTGTCATAGAACAGCATAGCATGAAATTTTTTGTAACATAGTCAAACAACCATAAAACCCTTCAACAAGTTACTGATAGACATATTAAAAAACTATATGGCATTTTAATATAATGATGCAGCCATCATTAATCACATCACTCTTGGTGCTACAGCCCTGGGTGAGCCTTGGCCCCCTCAACAATCCACCTCCATTTCTAGCTTGCATCGTCCATCCATCTCAGATGAGGTCTTCCTTTTTTTCTTCCTACAAACAATCTTCCTTCCATTAACTTTCTTGGCATTGCTCCCTCCTCCATTCTCTTTACATGTCCCAGCCATCTTATTCTTTGAGCTTTTATAAATTTCACAATATCCTCTCCGTTTATGGATCTTTTCAGTTCTTCATTATTTCTAATTCTCCAGATATCCCCCTATTGGATCGGCCCATACATCTTCCTCAGTTTTTCCCTATCAAAAATTCTTAACAGATTCTCATCAGATTTTGTAAGGGTCCAGGTTTCTGATCCATATGTCTTATCTGGTCTTATCAGTATTTTATATATTTGCATTTTGGCAGATCTCTTTATAATCTTGCTTTATAGCATATGATGATTAGCTGCATATGCTCTGTTCCCTTCTTGTGTTCTGTCTTTTACACATTCACGAATCCTTCCTTCTTTATGTATTACGTTGCCAAGATATTTGAAGCTGGACACTCTTTCAAATACTTTATCTCCAACTTTCCAATTCTGAGTTTGTCGTCCCTTCTGAGTTGCAGACACAATCATATATGTAGTCTTTTTCTCATTCACTATTAGTCCCATTTGTTGGGTTTTCTCCTCTATTTCTGTATATACTTCTCTTAAACTATATTCTGATCTAGTAACTATCACTACATCATTGGCATATGCACAGATCTGGCTTGATTTTGTATAGATTGTTCCTCTCTGGTCTATTTCCTATGCAGGATTGTGTAGTGCTAGTATAAAAAGAGTTGTTGACAGACCATCACCTTGTTTAACTCCTTTATTGAATTCAAAGTGAGCACTTATTTGATTGTCAGTTTTCACTCTTGCTTTGGTTTGACACATAGTCATCCTTTTAAGCCTGATTAACTTCTGTGGTATTCCCATTCTGTTCATTGCTCCAAACAGTCTTTCCCTATTTATACTATCAAAGGCCTGTTTAAAATCAATAAAAAGCATATGTAAGTCTAATCTATGTTCATTGTGCTTCTCTGTCATCTGCCGAAGTATGAAAATTTGGTCAATTGTGCTTTTATTTCGACAGAATCCACACTGGTACTCCCCTGTTATCTTTCCTGTATGCAGTCATCATTAATATATTGCATTAACTGTAAGAGACTATTCATAAAATTGGTTGTTTGTGTTTGTAGGCTAATTAGCATCATTAATTTTGCAAGAATTTATGAAACAGTGAGGCTTTATCGAAGATTCCAAAGAAATTTTTTAATTATTAAATACTGTAAATGTGGTAATGGTGTGAAACTTGGATATTATATTTGGCAGTTATCAAAATTTACCCAGTCCCATAATTCAGAAATATCTGAAATTGCCTGTTCCCAGTTGATCAAGGTTAATGAAAGTTTCCATTTTTATTTATTTATTAATTATTTTCATTGTTAGCATGAGACGTGAAGACAGTGATTACTGTAACAAATCATGGAAAAATGCTCCATTACTTTCCTTATTAATGCCATGGTGCTCTGGTTAATGGTGGAACATTTACAGTAGTAATTTAGAATGTGCAGTATCACTGAAACTGCCTTGGCTGTCTTCTGTGATTGGAACTGTGCTAAACAGGGACCCCACATTGAAAATACGTAGGATGTCTTCTGTTACAAGATCTCTTGTAAACACCAAGGGGATTTTGAAACTACCTAGAATGCAATGTGTGATGGGAAATGTTGTAAGGAGGGACTCCTTATGGAAATTACCTAGAATGTCTTCTTGAACAGTAGTAATTTGGAATGTGCAATATCACTGAAACTGCCTTGACTGTCTTCTGTGATAAAACTCTCATAAACAGGGACCCCACATTAAAAATGCATAGGAAGCCTTCTGTAATTGGAACTGTTGTAAAGAGGGACTCCATATAAAGTTATGTAGAATGTCTTTTGTGACAGGAACTCTCATAAGCAGCAGCTACATTGTTGAAACTGTCTAGATAGTGTCATCTGTGACAGGAGCGACTCTGTGTGTAAATTGCCTGCAATATCTTCTGTGGCAGGAACTGTTGTAAAGAGGAACTGCATGTTTAAACTACCCAAATTGACCTCTTCCAGTGTAGTGAGATTTCTCTTTGCATCAAATCTCATGGAATTTTCCATGTGTAATGTTAGCTTTTGTCGCCATTTTCAGATGCATGTATGAAAAGGGTGATGTTTATGATGTTCGGTGAAATCCTGGGTACATCCAAACAAGTGGTACATCTTAAACATGACAACCAAAGATGATGTTGCATACAAAGTGTTTCTTTATGAGGTTGTGTATATGGTATTATAACTTTATATTTTTATCCATGGTATGAAATGATCAGTTTTGTGTGTGTGCCATTATCTTTGTGCAGACTTTGAGGTAGGATTTAATTAGACATAGACTAGGAAGAGCCATTTATAACTAACCTCACAATTTCAAACCATTCGGAGTGTGATGTTTCATATCCAATTTTAAAACTGAATTTAGATGTTTCTCAGATATGCATAGTTGTGCATACAGAAAAACAGGTAACTTAAATGAGCACATCCCATTGTGTTATAACTCAGTAGAGGCATATGCCTTTGAAAGAGAATATAAGTTGTGTTTTGCCTGATAACGTTTTTTTGTCTATCAAAAACTGGTATTTTAGTTGCAGGGGAAATGCCATACCATGTTACTGATAGTTGGGCCAAGTGAAATCATATGTTGCAAAGTTTACAAGTTCAAAATTCAGGAACAAATTATATTTTCTGTTCTGTGTAGGAAGGTGAAACTTGGCAGATTTGCATTTTGGAAAGATAATGGTTAATTCAGAATGGAAGTACTTTTCTCTGATGTCTCTTGGTTTACAGTTTTGGACTTCTTTTCTGCCCTAGAGATTTTGGGTCCCATGCTGAAGCCCCTTTTGCAGTTACATTTATGACATGTGAGATTACTATTTAAATTTATTTAATATTTAAATGTAGGGATCAGTGATTGTTTAAGGAAAACAAATTATATCTTTCATACTTTGGAAGTGTTATTTCCTAGTATTTCACTGAACCATTCATTGCGCAAAACATGGAATTGTAGTTAATTTGTTTTTCTGAGATCCTGTTCACCCCAGTTTTAACAGTGCTAATGAATATATTTAATCTTATCTCTTACAGATGTTGATGAATGTTGATCACTGACTGAGGCTTCAGATTTGTAAATATGAATTCTTCCCCATTCTCTAGGGCACTGTAATTTGAGGACTCCATTTTTTCAGGATATGGTGCTGCATCACTGAGTAGTTTGTTCCTGACATTTTGAAAGACAGTGTCTTCAGAACATTGCAAACTGATTGCCCAGTGATGCAATGTCATATCCCAGAACAAGGGAGTCCTCAACCATTTTTGTCGTTAAAACATCAAGACTGGCATATTTTAATTTAATATTAGTGAAACTCAAAACCAAAACAGTTTACTTTCTTACAGTGAATTGTGGCATTAACCGTCCACAAATTTTTCCTGTCAAACATTTTCATGTTGACAGTATTTACAGTTAGTTTCGGGTCTGTCATTCTGACGTGTATTGTTGGGTTAATGCATAAGCTGAAAGGTTTTTGTTGTTTAGTGATGTTTGTTTTTAATATATGAATTGGCTTCATCAAACTAAGGTGGGAAACCTGCATTCATACAGCCAAAATTAAGGTAATGGTTTTTTTTTTCATTTAAAGCGAAATTAACATCCAGAGTGTTATACTTGGTTTGAAAGAACGCTCAGTTACTTGCCTGTAAGTGATTTACATCATGTTTATGATGAACTTCTTATGACTGAATGGTTTCCTGAGAATCCGTTTGTATGTTGCATTTCTTTAGCCACATTTAGATTTAATAGCACTTCACTGCTGCAGTAGTAGTGTTCACCTGATACATAACATACAGTATACTAGTATTATGTTAACACTTCCCTTTGTCTGAGGTGTGTTTTACACACACACACAACGTGCGCACACACACACACACACACATCAGACTTCTGCATTATACATTATCAAATTCTTGCAACATACTGACCCAAAAGAATGTCATGAGAAATAAAAGTTTTTTTGTTGTTCTTGTTGTTGAAAGGGGTATCTTGAGTACCAGTGGCATTATTAGAAGTGTAAGTAGTATTTACTCGCAAAAGTTCTGGCACTGAATGTTTCGAGAGTGATGAATTGGCGCCTACACCGGTTTGATACGTTTAATATCCACAGGTGACACTTCGAAGGATTTATTACATTTTTTTGTTGCTGTAGGATCCCAGTATGTACCTCATCTACAAGATATCCCTGAAATCCTTGTTAATTTAACAAACAGCAACATTTGCTGGTGATGTGTTAGGTATTTATGTACAGTAAAAGTTCTTTAATCCAGCTACTGATAATCTGGACACCTTGATAGTTCAGCACTTGGGGAAGGTAGTTCCAAGGCCAGGTATTTATGATGTGTGACTGGAAGTTTTGCTCTTCATAATTGACTCCATGACTATACCTTGTGTTATCTGGACTTACTGAGTGCATTGAGCTACTGTAATGGCTTGAGATGTTGCCACAATGACTAAACAAGGTACTGCTGGCAAGAATAAATGCATAACATTAACAGTTCCTCATAATTTTTTTTGAATGGAAGCATCACGATGTGCTTGTAACGTAATATAATATTAAACAGTGTACATCAGCACAATCACTTTATTACATAATAAAGTGATTGTGCTGACATACACTATTTGATATTATATTAAGTTCCTCAGAAACTTAAACAGTTAGGAAGTCTGAAAATTATGAAAACTAAAGTGTGATTATGTCTTCATACAGCATTGGATCATCAACTGTTTATGATATAAGGAACAGGTGGACTGATTATGGACATTTGTGGCATAAAGTGAAAGTGTGCAGGATCTTTTCAAGTGACAGGCAATACAACAGCCAAAATTAAAGCAATTGGACAAGGTGCTGTGTAAGTGGTTTACAGTGTTGTGTTGTGAAGGAAGAACCTGTGACTGGGTATATGATAATTAAAACAGCTAAATCTTTTTATGATGAAGTGAAATTAACTGACAAGTGTACATTCTCTGAGAGCAGGTTGAAAAATTTAATTACTGTGTGATAGTCTAGAATATCTGATAATTCAGCACTTGTCCCTTACCATGGGAGGAGAATCAAAGGATGTCTACTGTAATTTGTGCCCATAGGTATTGTGAGTCTGGCCACATGCCCCATTTTGTATTTTCTGAATAGTGTGCCTGAGACTTGTAGGAGAGAGAGTCAAGGAGAATTGACATTGAAACCCTCAGGGAATATGAGCTATGAGACTTGTGTGGGAGAGGGAACTAATAATTATATCTTGGTTGGTCATGCACAAATGACAGTAAGACCAGCAGGAATGTTGATCCAGTGGGCATGAGGAACATGTGAAGGACAATGAGATGGGGCCTGAAACTGTGAGCCAAGTGTTCATCAACATGGATATTATGAGTTTACCAGTTGTATTCTGACAGGAGAAAGAGAGAAGATTACAGATGTGTGCAAAGAGATGTTTTGTATAGGCTATGCATATGAGAGGTTAAATTGCACTGTTTGTCTTAAAAATGTACTGTTCTGGATATAATGTTTGTGTGTTCCTGTTATGCCTTCAAAATTTGACTGTGCTGATCAAGAATATTCTGGAGAAAGCCAAGACCATTTAATACCAGCAACTATGCCTATCTAAAAATTGACAGGGACCCTACAACAGCTGAATTGAAGGTATAAAATATGCAGAAGAAATACAGGGACAGCATCAGGCAAGTTAATGTCAACCTTCATACCACACTACAGCAAACACTGCATTGATACAAACTGCCTGAAACCCAAAAGAATGAAGTACGCACTATGTATTGCTTTGTAATTAGCTCAAGAAATTATGACAGCTGTTGTGGAACACGCACCCATTCATGGAAAAATCGGAACACTGTCACTGAGTTTAAGGATGTGGAATAAGAACAAGATGATACCACGTGAGCTTGAATATTGCCTTTTTACCAGTGTCCAGTAGATAAAACACTGTCCATAGTCTGTAATGTGCTGGAGACATGGGCAGTTCACTGAATGATCATCTCTTAGATTAGCTGCAGTAAAAGAGAGATTTATGTCTGTGTTTACACCTGCCAGTTAGATATAATGCCAGAGGGTTGTCCATTGGCTCCCGTGATAGGCGGCATATACATGCAGCAGTTTTAAAAGGCTGTTCTGTAGCAGAGAGCACTTTCGTATGTTGATAACTTATTTACCATGTGATTGTTGATGAATTTTATATACCTCAGTCCTTGACCAACAACAGTAAAGCTCACTATAGAAGAAAGACACAGATCCATGTTCTTTGAAATTGATTATTCACTGATCATCCTGCCATAAGACACTATGTAGTCTGAGCTCCTGTCATTGTTGTTACATAAAAATAGATGGATGTTGAAGGCACTGTTGACTCATTCAAGTAAAACTTATCACAAATGTGTTGATGGGTTCGTAAGTTCAGTACACAGTATAATAAAGGTAAAAAATGGTACAGGTAAGTTCTACCCACGAAGGCCCAGAGGGGGAACAGAAGTGTAGCTGTACCCTTTCTTTAACTTCAGCACTAGAAGGTGTGGGTGGTGAACATCATACCCTAGTCAGTTTACCCCCTGGAAAGAAACCTAATACCCATTGTACAGGAAGCTGGGTGGACCCCAGGGCCAGTCTGGACAGGTGTGAAAAATCTTGCCTTCACTGGGATTCATTCCCCAGACCATCCAGCCTGTAGCAACTAATACCAACTACACTGTCTTGGCCCACAACACAATGTAATAATATACTGCTTACATTGGCAAAGTTAGTTATACATTACATGATATACTGTGGATTATGTGCAGAGTATTTAAGTACATTACCAAGAATAAAAAGGGATTTGAGGTTCTCAGGGTATTGTTGCTTAGCAGAAGACTTAAATATTCAGTATAAAAGTGCATAATTCTATATTTAGGTGCATATTGTCTAAATGTTATTTTGGTGTTTATTAACACAATAATGTAATTGAAAAATTGTACCGTATAGTCTGGTTTAAGTCACGTTTTGTATAGATACATTTTTGCATGCTGCCACAGATATACTGTGCCAACTATCATGCATATATTGTAACCCTTATTGAAACCAATCTGCCTAAGGTCATTGTCGCATTTCATAAGATCTCTTTTGGAGTAAAGGAGCAGCTGTGGCCAGAGTGACTGATACAAGGGTGGCTATTAGGTTCCCTTGTTTCCCCAAGACTGTTTTCAGGGGCTTTGTTGATGTGTGTTCCCGTCCATCCCAACCCCCAGCTGTCTTAACGTTGACTCTATTAGGAAGTGTGAAAGGAAGCAAGCATGAAGCGTGAAGTGGTGGAAGTGGGAGCGAGCGAGAGCGAACGGCTGTCCTGCCTGATGAATGAAGTGGCGTGAAGTGGCGCAGGTGAGGAGGACAAGTGAGTGTTGGTGAGGCGGTGATAGAACTGTTTTCAGACCTTTATTAATTCACTTTGACCATACGTGTCCATTTGTTACATAGGCCATGTAGAGGGAACAACATTGTGCATGCAGATCAGTCCGTTATGTTTTGAGAGAAAAAATTTTCCCAGAGATCATGAATTACGGAGGAATGTGTATCACAAATCAGAACAGTTCAGAAATTGCATGAAACATTCACATTGATAATTCATATTTATTTTAGACAAATTTAAGTTGGTAATTAGAAAATAAATTTTTCTTCACAGGGTAATTCACTTACCCTAACATACATACAAAAGAATGTGAAAATTAAGAATACAGTTTGTCATTCCCCATCCTTACATTTATTGAAACATTATTATTCAGTTGAAGAATTAAATTCTCTGTCTAAAGTGTTACAAAACCTGCAAGCTATAAAAGTAAAAAATGGTTAATTAATTGCACATATGTTTTGTATGGGTATGTTGTCTCTGTATCAATTGAACTTGGTGTAAGGCTAAGAAATTTTGTAACCAAAATCCCTTGACAGTATACAGGAGATTTTCTAAAGGGCGTGTTGATTGACCTTTTTTATGTGTGAATTTGTAATTTTGGAATTGCACATTACCCATCTCCATAATTGTTTCATATAAGAAGTGTGTCCACTGACACAAACAATGTACAAAACCTGAAAACTATAGATAGTTATTTGGATGAGAACAGGCTTACAAAGAGGGAATAAAAAGAAAAGGAAACTCTTTTAGGGTAGTGGTAGACTCTGGTGCCTCAGAATTGGAGGTGTATGTTAATGTGATAAACATAATATAAAATACATTTAAAATCATAATATAGTTTTCTGTAGTATACGTAACATTAGCAAAATACTTTGTTCCCTAACCTGGCAGGCTGTCTGTATTTAATTTAATTATTTTATGAGTTTTTAAACACTTTTCAAGTAATGCAGTTATCTTTGACATTTATAAAGTCTTCTTGAAATTGCACACTGTAACCCAGAAGAGCCTTGATAATTGTGTAGTAAACAGTGGACTGCAGTTAACATTAGATGTGTGGAATATAAAATACAAGCATTTGTATGCTGAAAAGTTTGCAGTGCAAAGTTTGTGTCATTTGAGATATTTTTTTTCTCAGTGAGTTGTAACTAAATCATGTTATGTAAATTTCACTAGAAAATATAAAGGTAGGTCAGATTCAATTCTTGAAGTTTAACTCTGGTTGTGTATTTCAGCTTCTGATCAATGGAAAACAGTTCTTGAACCTCCTCATGTTAGAATGTAGATGTGTGGGTGTGAGAAAGTTTTGAAGTAGTTTTTTAAATTGTTTTCTTCCTGTTGTTGTGATTTGAGTGAGGTCTTATGTTGTGACTGTTATGACCTTGTTCAAGTTTTGATGAGATGAAAGCATTGATGCATAAACTTGCAAGTGAACCTGTAATTAATTTACATGTCTTTTGTTTGTTTTAACAGTAATCCCTAAGGGCAGTTGATGATGTGCCCTCCTGAAGAGAAAGGAATTGTGATGAGAATGGTTTAAAAAGTGGTTGTCAGGAGATTAACTGGCAGTTGTTAGAAGTCTGAAAGTGGGCACAGTGTGAGTAGCATGAGTTGATTTTAGATTTTAGTTGCAAAGAAATCTTCTTGTACTCTGCCTAACATCATGGCCTCTCCTTGTGCTGTGTCTCAGAGAGCACTGTAGACAGATATAGGTAAGCTATGATGATGAATTTGATTTTGGATACTTAAATCTCACTTCACGTAATACTGTGTGGTATTAGTACGATTAATTACACATATATCTTCGTGCCATTTCTGCGTAACTCTCATTTCAGCTGTCCAATTTGGGTAAACAAGTGTTACATTAATCATTTCTTTTCACGCGTATGACAATGTATCATTTTTCTCGAGCAAACACATGTTGTATCAGATCTAAGAACATATTAGTTTAAAGGTTTTGAAGGAAGTAAGATGGTCTGTTCAAGATATGATGATGTGCCATCACGACTTATGGAGATGCATGTAATAGGTAGCAAAGGTTCAATTGAATAACAACAAAAATACTCTGTCAATGTTCTAGGTACCCATATGTTATATTTCTTTTCAGGTTCCTCCTAGTTAGTTGAAGACGATCCAGCTTAGGAATATCCTGCTTATGACAGTAAAGGAATGCCTAATAATCATCCATCAAAGTAATGTTGCTTTATGTAATGAGAGATGAGTCGCCATGAAATTTTATCTCCTTATGTCCTCAGAATTCCTGTTTTTCACATATTTTCCAATGAATGAATGTCATTATGTTTGCTGTATGTTGTTGGTTAAATTCAAGCAAATAAATTTAAGAAATGCTCCAGGAGTTTAAAAACTTTCTTTGTTTTAACTGAAGAATAAAAACCAAATAGATGCCACTTATTATTTTATTAGTTTTTGTTCTTCAGTTATCACAATAATGCATGGTCAAACAAACATCAAACTTTCTTTGTTTGTCTCATTTTGCAAAATACTGAATATTGTTCTTCTCACTCATTACATTATGGGCTGATGTAGGTCTGTCTCATTTCTTGTGCTTGGTGCTAATAGTAATATACTGTATATGTATAATGGGCTTTATTCTGTAGAAAAAGTGTAACAGGGTTTGCTCACAGAGTAAATGTATTTATACATCCTGACCCTTTGTGTGCTACTACCAAAAAGCAATCATATTTAAAACTGTGAAAAATAAATTCCAGTGTAATATGAAACAACAGTTCGCATGTGAGGCTTGCTCAAATGAAATATATAGCAAGGGAATTGTTCTGGATGAAGGAGTAGATGCGTGAATTCAGGCTTCCATAGTGATATGGATGACATCTGTACTCTTCTGGGATATTACGCAACGTGGAGCAGTAATTCCATACCAACATTTCGGGACAGCCTATCGGTCCTGTCTTCAAGGGTCAAGAAGTCCAAGAAGAAGGCTGGTAACACTTGGGTACTCAGTTTATATAGGGAAAGGTGTGGGCAGTAATTTGTTCTCAGCAGGATGCCAGCCAAGCGGGATGATGCAGTGTGAGGAAGATGGGAAGGAGGAGAGAACTCTAGTAGCTCAGTGCTGCTGTGAAGTAAAATGGCCTGGGATGTGAAGCCACTACCAAGTGTAGGTAGGTAAGGCAATCCCATTACAGGCCTGAATAGGCCCTGAGGGTTCCAGGAGGTTCAGGCTCCCAGATTTCATGACAATCAGCACATGAAGTGGTAAGGTTGTCAGCCATATGCACTGGCTGCCTTTACTTACTTACTTCATGGTGCAGAGTCCTTCCTGAGCAGCTGACTGGCTTGCAGCTAGTCAAGAAATTCCCCGCATTTCACGGAACCTGAAGGTTCATTACCGCACTCAAAAGCGTATGCCACCTGTCTCT
>Ga0209755_10005044_pt1 | contig 15249 bp, 12 predicted proteins | sample TergutCo191P1_FD_187301 | JGI IMG/M metagenome (GOLD analysis project Ga0209755, IMG submission 187301) | Cornitermes sp. P1 segment gut microbial communities from Petit-Saut dam, French Guiana - Co191P1 (SPAdes) (version 2) | ecosystem: Host-associated > Arthropoda: Insects > Digestive system... | reverse complement strand
GGGGGGGGGGGGGGGGGGGGATAAACATAGCACAAAATATACTCCTTTTTCTAAAACATTAGCAATTTATGAAATGTTACTAGAAAAAGGGTAAATTCAGAATTGACTTTTTGCCTCGCTCTTAATATACTTTAACATCAGGAACTTCATTCTCATCTTGTGTGCCACAGCCCGTAATAAACTCATACGGATGGCCGTATTTTGCAAGTGCCGCATCTGCATCACAATCCAAAGGAAGATCCTCTGCAACCACCCAACGCTTGCGCTTGCCTTTCTCTGCTATTTTTTTCACCCAAACTCGTCTTTTGAGAACTTTGCGGTATTGATTTCCGCATGTCTGGCAAGTTTCATCTTTTGCTACAAGAACTATCGCAGTCTCTCTTCCATAGAAAAGCCCGCATTCGTTCACCGCTGCAGACCAGCTATGTGCAGGATCGGCGGCTTTGTTCTTATTTTGTGTTCCTATTGGCATATTGCCTCCTTGGTTAAATTAAGAACAATCTATAAATCTCATAGAAAAAATGGTCAATTCAGAATTGACTTTGCTATTTTAGTGCAAAACTACAAGATTTTTGCTTTTGCCAAAATAAATTTTTGCCATATCTTCTAATATTTTTTTAGATTTCCCCTTCAGCGAATTAGTATCAGGCAATTTTTCCTGCTTCTCTTTATGCTTTTCTATGTTATTCGCAACTTTGAACAAAGGCTTCTGCTTGTGCAACTTTAACAGTTCGTTAACACGCTCAAAGTCTGTTATGTTTTGCTCAAAACAAAATCTAAGAAACAAATCTCTGTATATGCAATCCCCAAAAGCATAACCGGCATAGCCAAGCAAGGTCTTAGCCTGCTCAAAGGAGGCTTTAAACTCAAAAGCAAAGCAAAGGACGGTATCTTTTGACGGAATAAAGTCCTTGTTAAAAATTTTGTGAAAAGTTTGCTTTGAAACATGGGCCGCTTTGCAAATTTCCGTGAATTTCCGTTTTTTACCGTTTTTTTTCTCTGATTCTTCGCTCAATTCCTTGAGTTTATGAAAAAATGGCTTTTTCTTTTTTAGAAAAGCATTAAGTTTCTCCTCTTCGCTAGGTTCTTTTGAAAAAATGTAACCTTTTAGCAAAGGCGCGCTTTTAGCATTTTCTTCAATTTTGTCCGTTAGCCAAGGCCCTTTGTGTTTTTCCAGGTATTTGCCCAATTTTTTCAGAATAGCCTTTGAAAGCATTGCTCAATCCTCGCTTTTTTGGTTAAATTAGCCAACATTGCAAAAAAATACAAAAAAATATGCATTTTTTTGAAAAAAAATCCTCTGAATTCCGTCTAAGTAATATGAAGATAAAAGACTCTCTCTCGTTTTTCTTTTTTGGGAATGTTTGCACCGGTTGCGGGCGCAGTTCCCAAAAACTTGACCCCTGGCTTTGCTCCGACTGCAAGGAAGAGCTTATAGCATGCGGTGAACACCCCATTTGGCCCGGAAAAGAGGATGCAATCAGCCTTTTTCCGATGAATTCCCTAACAAGGAGGCTCATTTTGGCTATGAAATACAAAGGCATGCAAAAAATAGCCTCCTACCTGGTGGCTCATTCCTCAGTTGGCCGCAAAGGAGAAGCCCTGCAAATCTTGGAAAGCTGGGGAAAAAACATGCCCTTCCTCCCGGTACCAGTGCACAACGCACGAATGCGTGAGCGAGGCTACAACCAATGCGAACAAGCCGCCCTTGAGCTTGCGCTGCATTGCGACGGAAAATTGCAAACAAATGTCCTGAAAAGGCAAGTTTACAAGCCTTCGCAAACCCAGCTCGGCAGCAACGCACGGTCCTTAAATGTAGCCGGAGCCTTCAAAGCCAAAAGCGCAGAAAAACTGAACCTCCCAACCCAAAGCGGAATTGTTGTGGTAGACGATGTTTACACAACGGGCGCAACCACCGCTTCCTGTTCCAGAGCGCTAAAAAGAGCGGGTTTTGAGAATATCAAAGTCTGCACCTTGCTCTACGAACTCCCGGCAAGCGCAGCAGTGGACATTGCCGCAGATAAAACATTGGGATGGCGAACCGAAAAGGACGGTTAGCCCTCTTTAACAACCCAAATTTTGCCGGCTTCCACAAGGTCAACCTTTATGGAAGAACCGGCATCTATAAAATCGCTTCTGGACTGGGCATCCAGCATTTTATCTCCGAACCTTGCGTGGCCGCTGGGCCGCAAATCGGTTAAGGCTATGCCTATATCGCCTTTTTTCACCTGCTCCACAAATGCTTCAACAGGGGAATAGGCTTGTGATAAATCGGTTTTTAAAATGGGCGTATATTTAGCCGGAAGCACAGGGAGCAAATACTTTGAAACCAAAATAGGCAAAGAGGTTGCCAGCACTGCGCACAACATTATGTACATCAAGCCGTATTGCCAGTTTGAAAGAGAACCGACTTCCGGCGCAAAAGTAGGCAAACTTGAAATATCAAAAGACAAAGCGAGAGCTGCTATAAAACATATTATGCCAAGCACTCCGCAAATAAAAAGCCCGGGCAAAACAAAAATCTCAAGAAGCATGAACACAACGCCCAAAACGAGCAAAATCACCGGCAACTTATCGTGCAGACTGCTCGCATATTGCCCCAAAAACACTATTGCTATCAGCGTAACGCCAATAATGCCAAATGCGCCAAAGCCCGGAGTCTTGAATTCCATGTAAAGCAGGCCAAAGCCCACAATCATAAGCACGCCGGAGATTGCGCCTATAAATCTGGTAAGTTTTTCTGCCCAGGATATTTGGATTTTTATGGTTTTAGTTATGTTGAGCTCCTTTTTGAATTCTTCTATATTTGGCGGAGTTCCCTGCGAAAATTTCAAGCGCTGCGCTTCTTCGTTTGTCATGGTCAAGAGTTCGCCTACCCTGACAAGAGTTTTTCTTGTCCATTTTTTCTGTTCTTCATCGGACATATCATTGAATTCAGTCGCATTCATATAGATCACGGTGTCTTTGCTTGAAAGCTCTATAACTCCTAAATCCGGGCTGACAAAAGCCTCCGAGAGCAAGCGTGGGTGGCCATTGCGTTCTGCCAGGTTGCGAAACTTTGCTCTTAGCGGAGACTGTATTTTTTCGCCCACAATTTGCGGCTGGCCGTCTGAGCTTTGCACTATGGGTGCGCAATCTCCGATTGTTGTGCTGGGCAGCATATATAGTTTATCGCTGGAAAGGGCTATGAGGGCTCCTGCGCTTATCGCCTTTTTTTGCACCAGGGTAACGGTAGGTATTTTCAGCGCAGTTATTGTGTCCACAATCTCAAAGGCTGCATCCAGCCGCCCACCAAAGCTATTCACTTCAAAAACTATCAAGTCTGGCTTTGTGGAAACGGCCTCTGCAATTGCACGGCCTATATAATCGCTCATACCCGGATCAACATCGCCATCAAGGGTTATCCAAGCGGCGGTTTTGCCATCTTCTGTAGCAAGGGCAAGGGAAAAGAATACTAAAAGGATAAAACGAAGCATTCCTGAACTCCTATCTTTTCTTGTCTTTGAGCATTATGCTAATGACGTTTGCTATTTTTTTCGCAGCCTCATCGCTTAGTTGCTTTGTTTGAGGCTTTTGTGACCGCAGAATGAATTTGCCATTTTCCATAAGGGAAAGATAGAAAATATCATAATCCAGCCAGTTCCTCTTTGCACCAACCGGTCACCTTTGATATCATATCAATGCTCATGCCTTCTGCCTTCAAGTTCTTTGCCGTTTGCAAAAGACTGTCTGCTATGCCTATAAACTCGCCCTCTGCCAAACCTTCCGCTTTTCCCTCTGCCTTACCCTCAAGCCTGCCATTAAGCTTGGCCGTGTAAATAGAACTGTAATTGCTACGCCAGTTGTCTATATGCTTGTCATAAGAACGCCGCTCCGCTGAGCTCAAGCGATGATACTCAAGCTTGTCATTAGCCTCACTCAAACCCGGAGCCTTGAACTTGGGCTTGATACGGGAATTCTTCAAAAAATACATCCATTCATCAATCTTATTTTTAACTATGTTTTTAAAAAGATCAACTTTCAGCAAATAATATTCGGGATATATATCCTTCACTTCCAACTTCGCAAATTCAGCCTGCTGCTTGGGCGTAAGCTTCAATTCATCATTGTAATGCAAACCCTTGAAAGTCGTGGTGCCGTGGTAGATATAATCCTTGCCTTCACCTAAATCAAAATAAACTATGTTCACGGAATACACTTTTTTTATCTCGGAATAATGCATGCCCTTGCCGATGCGCTCTACGATGGCTTTGCTGGAGCCAAAAAGCATTCGGTGGAAATAGTCGATTTCTTCGGTAAATTGCAGCTCTATTATGATTAAAGTACCGTCTTTTTCTTCTGCCAGAACATCAACCCTGTTAAGCCTGCCATCTTCGTCATCTTTGTTGCTTTCGCTCTCAGCCAAATTCTTTATCTTTATCTTCCTGCCAAGCAACGTGGTTAAAAATCCTTCAAGAATCACATAATCGGCCTTGCTCCTGAGCAAATTCTTTATCGCCCAGTCAAAAGATACCAATGTACGCTCTTGTAACATTATCTACCGTACCTCAGCCACTCTCTCAATAGACCATTCCATGCCGTCCGGAGCCTCAGATGCAAACTGAGACAAAACACCGCCAGCAAACAATGCCATAAACGCAAAGGCAACAACAGCCTTTCTTGTGTGGGTCGCATAAGCGAAATGCAGAATTACAGCGGTTACAACGCCTTCCATTGCGCCAATAGCTAAATGAATAGACAGCATTGAAGCGGCAAAAGCAGCAAACGGAAGCCCGGCAACACCGGATACATAAGTTTGAAGCACCACGCCGAATGCGCCAAGCTGCAATCCGGCAATGACTGCCAGCATGGATGCCAGAGCCATATTCTTTTTTGCGAGTGGCTCAAAAATAAGCGGATATATTATGAGGCATGGGATAACGCCCAGATTGAAAATATTGCAACCCAGGGCAAGCAAGCCTCCATCGGCAAAGGCCAAGCATTGGACTATCAGTACCGCAGACATTGAGAGGAAAGCCGGAAAAGCTCCGATCATAGCGGCGAGCAATATGCCTCCGGTTATGTGTCCGCTGGATCCGGTTTCTGGGATTGCGAAGTTGACCATTTGAGCGGCAAATATAAACACGCTCATAACAGCCACCATAGGAAGCTTTTCCCTGCTGAAACTGGCTTTTTTTATGGAATTTTTCACGGAATAAGCTATGGCCGTAGCGCTTACGGCACACATTGCTATTCCAACCGCTGGCGAAATTAAATCATCTGACATGTGCATGGGGGTAATATAGAAAACGGCTGAACCTTGATTCACTTGATTTAAGGATTTTCTTGATTTCTCAGCACTGAGCTTAACAATCATGTTAATCCTAAAATCGGGGTTCAGACATTTTAAAAAATGTAAACAAATGTTTGCAAAATGCACCAATATGTAAACACTTGTTTGCAAAATTATGTGTTTTTGGTCTTTTTTCGAAAAATGAAGTTATATTTGTAGCTGAAATTTTCAAAACAGGAGTTTTTATGGGCAAAAAAGAAACAATGAGCGTGCAGGGAACGGAGATTGTTCTTTTCAAAAAAGAACAGGATGATTATATTTCGCTTACGGATATAGCCAAAATTCGTGATATGGAAGAATCATCTCAAGTTATAAGTTTATGGCTGAGAACTTACAGCACTATTGAGTATCTTGGATTATGGGAAAAGCTAAACAATCCGGATTTTAAACCCCACATTTATGAGGGGTTTAAAAAAGAGTCAGCTAAACCACATTTTTGGATGTCGGCACAGAAATGGATTAATGAAACAAATGCTGTTGGCATTATTTCAAAATCAGGTCGCTATGGCGGCGGTACTTTCGCTCATTCAGACATTGCATTTAAATTTGCAGCGTGGCTCTCTGCTGAATTTGAATTATATCTTATAACAGAATTTAAGCGTTTAAAGATAGAAGAGCAAAAACAGCTAGGTTGGTCGGCAAAGCGTGAGCTCGCTAAAATAAACTACCACATTCACACTTCCGCAATTAAACACAACCTTGTTCCGGCTACACTTACGCCACAGCAGACTTCCATTGTTTACGCTAGTGAAGGCGATGTTTTGAATGTGGCTCTTTTTGGGATGACAGCGAAGCAATGGCGGGATAAGAACGCTGGTTTGAAGGGGAATATCAGGGATTATGCTTCTATAAATGAGCTTATTTGCCTTTCTAATATGGAGACCATAAATGCCGTGCTGATTAACGAGAAGGTTCCGCAGAAAGTAAGGTTGATTAAATTGAATGGCATTGCTATTCAGCAGATGAAAGTGCTGAATGATGTGGAGAGGAAAACGTCTGAACCACGATTTTCATGATTGAAGGATTTACATGATTGTTAAGCACAGTGCTGAGAAATCAAGAAAATCCTTAAATCAAGTGAATCAAGGTTCAGACAATGGTTTTCAATCCTGCACGCAACGGACGGAAAGCAAGTTCGTCTTACCGCCGTGGCTCCAGTAGACGTCATCGTTGCCGTAGCCCATGCTCCGGTAGTAGGCGTTGCCGCTACTGTTCTCATTAGCACTCCACCAGTAGCCGCTGTTGCCGACACTGCTGAAACGGCCATCCAAGCCGCCGAAGCCGCCCGGCAGAGCCGAAAATCCATGAGTGTCTTCGCACGAATACAAATAAGAGCTGCCTGAATCAGAAGGGCCACAATCACTCCAGCCTGTTTCTGCCTTCAAATGCTTGCCAGCCACAGAGTTACTACCAACATAATTGATCAACTGGGACCAATCATCATCGCTAGGAATATGCCAACCACTTGGGCAAATACCTTGATGCTTGGATTGAACTTCGCTTGCGCAATTAATGGAATTGCAGCTTGGATTTAAGCCCATAGCTGTTGCCCAATCATACAACCTGCCGTAAGTTGTACAGTTGCTTGAATTATTGTCGTAACACACATCTGTTGTATTATCTGGAACATCATAATTCAAATTCTCGGCCATCCAAACTTGAGTGCCTATCCGCACGGTTCTATAAGTCTGGCCGTCGCAGGTAACTGTACCTCCATCAGTAGACGCATTGCCACAAGGCACGCTGACGAATAAGGAACTACTGCTCGGCTCTATGCTGGAACTGCTACTCAGCTCTATGCTGGAACTACTACTCAAAATATACTCATATTCATAGTCCTGCAAGCACCGAACAGAAAACAGGGACGACTTATCGACGAAGTCCTCGAACACCTCGCTAAAGACGTCGAACATGCCCCTGCGGCAGGCAAAGATAACATCGTACTCAGTGCTGCTCCACCAGTCGCCGCGGTCGCCGGCAAGGCGGAAATCGCCATCCGAGTCGCCGCCACCGCCCGGCAGGGCCGAAAAACCGTATTCATCAGTAGCATAGTAACCACTATTCCAACCACTCGTAGCCTTCAGCCTCGTTCCAGAACAACTGCTACAACCGCCTTGGCTCTCTACATAATTAGTAAGCGTTGTCCAATCTGCATCACTTGGAATATGCCAACCACTTGGGCAAATGCCTTGGTGCTTGGATTGGACTTGGCTTGCGCAAGGGCTGGAATTGCAGCTTGAACTTAGGCCCATAGCCGTGGCCCAATTGTACAACCTGCCGTAAATTGTGCAGTTGCTTGAATTGTTGCCGTAACACACGCTGCCACCGGCATTGTAATTCAAATTCTCCGCCATCCAGACTTGAGTGCCTATCTGCACGGTTTTATAAGTCTGGCCATAATAAGACAATACTCCATACGAAACTGGAGGAGGAGCAGACGAACTGCTGCTTGGAATATAAACATAATCCCCACTCCCAGGATCATTGGGGCTGTCACGCTCTATGTCTGCGCAACTCAGAAGCAGAACGATTGCGCAAAAGCACAACGATAAATTTAATCTTAAAACCATATGTGAACTCCTATTCCTGTTGCCAAAACCAAACCGCCAACTATGTACAAAGTATTCCTCGTGCTTCGTGCCTCATCTGCCCTTTTCCACATGCTATCATACTCATTCTGAGAAAGGCCACGGGGAAGATTCCTGTAATCTGAATGAAAATCGCTTGCCTCGCCGTTTTTCATCACGCCGTAAGAGAGAAGCCCAATGCCCACCAAATCAAAAGCAAACGCAACCCAGAAACTGCCGCCGCCGCTCTTTTCTGCATTAACCAGCGGGTCAATTGACGCAGGAACATCAACGGACTGGGCTAGATCAGCAACGGCATTAAAAGCTGCATCAATGCCTATGTCCTTGAGCAAAGAGATTATGCCGTCTGGCTTCAATGGCAACTGCTTAACGCAGCCGGCGGTCAAGCCGACATCAGTGATTTTGTCATCGGCGGGGCAAGTCCACTTGGTCTTGCAAGAGGCTTGAACCTTAGCAACTGAAATGCCCAGGTCCTTCACAAAGCTCGATGCGCTAAAATCTTTCTTGGCTGCAGTCAAGTCAAAAATCTCCTTGTGGCATTTGTTGGCACCTGTGTAGCCCAAGGAAACTGGCTTTGGAGATGGGGCTTCTGCTGGCGGAACAGCGACCGGCACAACTGGGGCAACGGGTGAAGGCTCCACCGGCAACAGCTTCTTAAACATAGCCGGAGCATTTCCATTCACGGCGGCAAGCAAGCCGTATATGTCCTTGGAATTGTCAGAAAAAACGCCTACCAAGGAGCTGCTGTCACGAAGCTCGACCTTGATGGTGAAATCCTCGCCAAAACGACCTATGCGGCCACGGACCGAATAATCTGCACTTGCTGCGGAATCCGAAACCACTGCATAGCCGGGCAAAGCCTCCGAGGCAATGGAATGCAGCCGGTCAGTCAAATGCCCAAGCTCCATAAGCCCAAGCGGTGGGCTGCCGTCATCAACGATATTTATTATAGTGATGCGTTTTTGCTGCTGACCGTAAGCGGAAAATGCGAAAAGAAGCAGAAAGGGGATGAGCTTATTCATGTATATCTCCTATTAATATTGCCAAATTTGTTTTTGCAACAATTCGCCATTATGGGGGTAATATAGTAATTAAACCTTCAAGCAAACAGTCCCCAACCAAATAAAGCGGTAAAAAAATCAAATTTACACTTTTACGGGGGACTTTTTGTTGTAACTCTACACTTTTACGGGGGACTTTCTGCTGTAACCCTACACTTTCACTCCAACGCCTCAAAAGTATACTGGTTTCTGCCATTGTGCTTGGACTTGTACAGGGCCATGTCTGCCTTTCTGAAATAGTCGCTACCACATTGTGAATGCTTTACGGAGCCAGTTGTTCCGCCAATGGAAATGGTCACAATGTCTGCCGCTGCGCTTTTCTTATGAGGCAAGTTGCGCTCACGCATTTTTTTCAGCAACTTGTCTGCTACCAACTGCGCTCCCTTTTCATCGGTATTGGGCAACACAACGGTAAATTCCTCGCCGCCATATCTGGCAACAAAATCCTCTTCTCTCGGCAAGTTTTGAGAAAGAACCTCAACAACCTCCTTAAGGCAATTATCACCCATCTCATGCCCATAAGCATCATTGTAGTTTTTAAAGAAATCTATGTCTATCAGCAACACGCTTAGCTTGCCGCCCGTGCGAGACAGGGATTTGATAATCTTTTTCATGTTCCCGTCAAAATATCGCCTGTTGTAAATGCCTGTCAGCGAATCTATTATAGTCATATTCAAAAATTCACCCAAAGTTTCAATTTCACCTTTATCCTGACCCTTTAAATCCCAATCCAAAGAAATTTGAGTTATATCCCTAACAATATTGTAGAGCGGTTCCAGCAATCTCGCTACAAATATATTGAATGCAACAAAAACAGACAAAAGAACAAGCATCATCACCGCAAAAAGAACAGTCATGCTGGTTTTCAGGGAATCTATAACGGTAAAACTGCGAACCGCCGCAACATACCAATGCAAAGCCGGAATTGATCCGAGCGCAACTACAGTTTTCTTATCTTCCGTTTCAAAATATTTAATTTCACCTACACTGAGATTCTTAGCTTCAGCATAAATTTCCTCGCCGTTTTTACCGAGTTTTTTATCTATGCCAATTTTATTTCTAACATACTCAATATCGCCGGCTCCGGTTATTTCCCCGGCTTCATTGAAAAAATACAACTCCGCCTCTCCCGAATAATCCTCATACAGCGCATTCACAAAATCCGATATATGCACTCCCGTTCCCAAAATGCCAAGAGGCTTGCGATCATCGCCAAATACCGGCGCATTTATCCAAATATTTGTCACCTTAAGGTTAGGATCGTAGTCTATATTAAAATTATATTTCTTCGTTTCGTGCATGGTCATATTATACCAGTAAAGCTCCGGATCTTCAGGAGCAACAATATATTCTGCCTTGCCGTCTAGCCAGAATATTTTTTCCGCATCGTTCACCCAAAAAAGCGAACCGGACGAGAAAATACGGCGGTATCCTTCAATATCTTCAAGCGCAAGTTGTTTCACACTCGAATCTCTAGGGTTAAGGAAAAACTGCTTTATCAAAGGTGATGCTGCCATTTTCAGAGCAATGCCAATATCGCTATTAACCGAAGCTTCAAGCTGGTGCCTCTTAAGCTCAACAGTTTTCATCAGTTCATGCCCAGCGTTATCGTGCAGTATTCGCCCCATCAAAAGAATAAAAGCTACACTACCAAGCACGAAAATCAGCAAAAACAGCATTGAAGAGAATACAATAATCCTACGCTTCATTGAAGTTTGGCGTTTCCATGAAAGTGGTATGGATATTATGTTACTATTTTGCATTTGAGGTCCCTAGCTAAAAATATAGAAAATGCGCAACAGTCACAACTTGCTTCAATCTTTCATGCAACGCACGGAATACAAAACGGACTTTATGTTGCCGTATATGTAACTCATGTCGTAAACGTGGCGAAAGTGCATGCTCAAGCCCCAAGCCCGAGCTTCACTGTGCTCAGTGGAACTCCACCAAAAACCGTAATCACCTACCAAGTCGAATTTCCCGTCATATTTGAAAGTACCGCCCGGCAAGGCAGAAAAACCATAATTGTCCGAGCCTTCAATATAACCCGAACCTTTGTTCCATCCGCTCTTTGCCCTCAGCTTTTTTGTTCCGGCATTATAATCCGTACCAGTAAAATTTATCAATGCCATCCACTCATCATCGCTTGGCAAATGCCAACCTCTGGGGCAAGCTTTCATAGCCGCATCCCAATCATACAACAGGCCATACTTGGCGCAATTTTCCTGCTTGTCATCATAGCATCTGGTTCTTCCCACCTCATAATTCAAATTCTCTGCCATCCATGTTTGAGTGCCTATCTTGGTAATTTTATATCTTTTGCCGTCTCGCGCATCCGTTAAAACATTGTCTTGCACAACATCAACAGGCACTTCCTGCGTAAATGGCATTATTCTTCTGAAAGCACCGGGCGCTTCACTGTCCAGAATAGCAAGCAACCCATATATGTCTTTAGAAATCCCCGTAAACGAACCGATCAGCGTTCCGCTCATAGTCTCATAAAGCTCAACCTTAATAGTGAAATCCTTGCCAAAACGTCCAATGCGTGCTTGGCAAATATAATCTGCGGCTATTTCCCTGCCAAGTTTTACCAAACAACCACCCAGCTCGTTGCACTTGCTCAGCATCTCTTCCGGCGAAGAAAAAAGAGAAAGTATGCTCAATTGGGTCATTACGGCGTAACTTTTTTGAGGCAAAGTCTTGGTTGCAATATCACGCAGCCTGTCCGTTAAATAATTTAATTCGGAAATTGGCAGCGAAGGTTCTTCGTCATCTACTGTGTTTATTATAGCTATGAGCTTTGGCGGCACGGGAGCACTATGCGTCTCAGCCGGTCGTTTAGAACAAGAAGCGAAAGTGAGGAGGAGAATCAAAAGGATGCAAGGCATTTTGGATAATATAGTAAACGAATATCAATACCTCTCCCTAACCTTCAAATCTGCAGAGTGCTTGGAAAAATTTCCGTCGTTTACCACAAACACACGCTCTCCCAGGGAAGCGTTGATGCTGAGCAGCTCCATTTTAATATTCTGCGCTCTGGCTCCAGCGAGTGAGTGTAATTCATTTGGGCTTAATTCCTGGCGAATTTGCATATCGTTCCAAATTTTGCGAGCCGTTTGAACAAGCGACTCCTCCGTGCCGGTGCCGGCAGGATCAACGCTTTGCAACACTGTTTGCCAGTCCTTTTTTTCTGTGCGCTGATAATAGGCAAACAAAGTGTCTCGCAAAGGAGACTTTTCGGCAGAGGCAGGAGTCCATTTCACGGAAGCGGGCATATTGCGTGTAAGCACTCTCAAAAGCTTCGCTTCTCTTATGGCGCTGCCATCTCTGGCAGAATCTGCGTTTCCGTATATATCCAATTGCAATTGCGGGCGTTGCATCAAAGCCTGCGACAATTGCCTTAAAACATCTTGCTGCGCTTTATCTGGCTGCTCGGAACCAGGAGCGAATGCGATAACTTCCGGATCTGAGTTGGAACCTACTAAAGCCATCAAGCTCCTGAAAGGTGCTGCCGCCGCCTTGCCAAGCAAATTCTTTATCACTTTCCATATCAAACTGCCAACGCTGAATTCAGGGTCATCCAAATCGCCAGACACAGCAACATCCAAATCTATAACGCCGTTTTTATCGCTCAATAGGGCGGCTGCCAAGCGCACTGGCAAGTTAGTGGCTTCATCGCTTTTCACAGCTTCTCCAAAAATCAAATCTTGTATTACAATATGGTTATTGGCGTTCATTTTATTATTTTCTATATCATAGTTCACTTTCAAGGCTACTTGCCCCTTAGAAATGCGGTAACCGGCATACTTGCCGGAATATGGCGAGAAAATAGCCAAATCCTGTTTAGCCGCTTCCAAATTGAATTTGTATTTAGGGTGCTTCCCATGCAAGTTGATAATGCCATTCAGGGAAAACGGCGCATAACCACCCATTTTGCCTTGCATGGATAAATCCGCATTGCGTTTTTGGCTGGAGAGATTTCGCAAATTGCCCTGTATTGCGTTTAGATGGTAAGAAAATGGCGTGGAAAGTTCTTCATCTCTTATATATAAAGTGCCTCTATTGAAATTAATTTGATTGATTAAAAACGGAAATGGCTTATCCTGTGAATTTTTCTTGGGCTTGGCATTTTGCTTTTTTCCTGACCAGGCAAAATACGCAATCGGAGACTGGAGATTGACATTGGCCATTTGCAAATTTGAGCTTGGCGCAAACATAATATTTAAGCCCTTAACAATGACTTGTTGCGTTCTAATATATTCACGATTATTTCCTTGCAAAAATAAAGTGTCTATTTCCGCATTTCCGGCAAAAAACAAGGAGTCCTTATGCCAAAGCATATTCAGATGAGCGGATAACTGTCCCTGTTGCAAATCAAACCCATCTTTCCGATTCAAATAATTTTTCAATGATAGCAATGGGATTTTTTTAATATCTAAATTTCCAAAAACCTGCAATGGAAATAAATTCATAGTGCCATTTAAATTCAATTCACCCGAGTTAAACAAAGCCGAGCCGCCAAAGTGAATGCTCTCGGAAGCATTATTGGTAATATTGGCAAAAGATAATTGCTTAGCGCTCAAATGATGTTCGGTAGCAGAAGTTGATGCCGAATCAACGACCTCCATTTTTGCATGCCTAGTTTGCATTGAATCTATCTTGATTTGCCAACGTGACAAATTCTTGGCTTTTTCCCAAAACTTACCGAACATATTCGCATTTGCATCAATGGCATCTGGCGCATTAGCGTTATAACCCATAAACTCAAATACATGATGGTCAGGATGCGGGGCTTCATGCAAAACATAGCGTGAACTAACTGAGTCTAATGCAACACTAGCCACGGAAAGAGTGCGATTAATTGTAGATAGCTGCAGGGAATTTACCTGCATGGACGCAGCTTGCATTGAAAACTGCGAACTGTCTGCGAGCAGAGAAGGCTTGTTCAAAGCCAAACTCGTATTTTCCAGCGAAAAACCAAATTCGGGATTTTCAACAACTTTATAATGAGTGCGCAAATCCAGCACAGCGTTTTGCAAAACAAAAGGCAAATATTCCTGATAAAAATCGCGCAACTGAAGAACATCCAAACCGCGAATTTCCATTTCACCCTCGGAAACAAACGGCGACCACTGCAAACTTCCGTTCCAGCGGAAAAAGCCACCGTTTAAACCCGTAAACTGCAAATTGTAATTGTTGCCTTGCCCTGCAGAATATTGCGTGGAAAAATTTTCCAATGAAAAAGAAATGGGATTTATGCTGAACCGTTTTTCATCTTTAGTTCGCTTATCCAAAATTTCCAAAGCTCCGCTGTGTATAATAAAACGCTCAATATTCACGGGCTTATTTGTTCGTGCCAAAAAAAACTCTGTAAAAAACTGCGCCATCGAAAATTCATTTTCTTTTTTCTTCCGCAAGGTATAAGCAAAATGTGAATTGTGAATGCGCAACTCATCTAAAGAAATGCTTTTAGTGAATATGGAACGCAACTGCATATCAAAATAAAGAGAATCCCAGGTTAATTTAGCCATGCTGTTTGCTGCAAAAAAATCCCGCACAGTGAGCGCAAGCTTAAAAGGATGAACCTCTATAGTGCCAATGCGTGCCTCTCCGCCAATCATTTCACCTGTAGTTCTCTCCAAATAAGGCTTGAGTATAACAGGCAAGGCATAGAGCATAAAAACGATGTAAAAAATTATAGCTAAAAGAATAGATGCGAATGCAAATGCCACACGAGAAAAACCAGTACTAAATATTGACGCTAGTTTCATTGGTATAATATAGTAAACGCCGCTTTAGCCGCTCAGCATTTTCTACATTCCTCCTATGGATTTCTTATTCAACCTGCTTAAAACTGTTGTTTCTGCAAACATAGTCTATTTAGCACTGCCGCTCATACTTCTGTCCGTTGTGTTTTTTGCCGTTCATTCGGACAAAAGAAGCATTCCGCTGGTTTTGGTAGCCTTATTCATAGGCATTATTTTCGGAAGCGATGGATTTCAGTTCTGGATATTTGATGATTTCAAACTTGCAAAAGAGCTTACGAATTTAGCTCTTGTTTTTATTCTGTTCCACAGCGGCTTCTGCACAAAAAAAGAAAATATAAAAGCTGCCGCTCTGCCGGCCATAGGTTTAGCCACGTGGGGCATTATATTAACCGCCATCTTTACATTTGCATGCCTGTATTTTATTTTAGGATGGGATAAAAATGTTTGCATACTGCTATCCGTAATAATATCTTCCACCGATGCGCCCGCCGTATTCTCCG
>Ga0209755_10005043_pt1 | contig 15251 bp, 7 predicted proteins | sample TergutCo191P1_FD_187301 | JGI IMG/M metagenome (GOLD analysis project Ga0209755, IMG submission 187301) | Cornitermes sp. P1 segment gut microbial communities from Petit-Saut dam, French Guiana - Co191P1 (SPAdes) (version 2) | ecosystem: Host-associated > Arthropoda: Insects > Digestive system >... | reverse complement strand
GGCAAGAAGCGAGAAAAGTTTAAGTTTTTCCGTGAACCGCAAGGCTTTTGGCGCGCCGCCTTTTATCTCGAAGGTAAAAATTGAACCCGCTCCGTTGGGGAAATATCTTTTATAGACATTGTTATCCCTGTGATCTGGCAGGGAAGGGTGGTTAACTTTTTCAACCTGCGGATGATTTTTAAGAAAATTAACAACTTTAAGAGCGTTCTCTACATGGCGCTCTACGCGCAATGAAAGCGTTTCAAGTCCTTGCAGGAAGAGGAACGCGTTAAACGGAGAGAGGCATGCGCCTGTATCGCGTAACAGCGTAACGCGCGCCTTGATAATATAAGCCTGATTTTTCGCGACATCCGTAAAAACCGCGCCGTGATAAGACGGGTTAGGTTTGGAAAGCCCCGGATATTTGCCGCCCTGCGCCCAGTCAAATTTACCGCCGTCGATAATTACGCCGCCGATTGAAGTGCCGTGACCCCCGATAAATTTTGTCGCGGAATGTACGACAATGTCCGCGCCGTGTTCTAAAGGCCTTAAAAGATACGGTGTCGCGAAAGTATTATCAACAATAACAGGAATTCCGTGTTTATGCGCAACCGCGCAGACAGCTTCGATATCGATCAAGCCTGAATTGGGATTGCCGAGAGTCTCAAAGAAAAAAGCCTTGGTGTTAGGCTTAATCGCCTTTTCAAGATTTTTAGGATCGCTTGCGTCGATAAATGTCGCCTCGACTCCCATATCCTTAAACGTGTGGGCAAAAAGATTATAGGTGCCGCCGTACACCTGAGTATCCACAATAAAATGATCCCCCGCGCTTGTAATGTTTTGAATTGCAAGCGCTGACGCCGCCTGTCCCGAAGCAAGCGCTAGAGCGCCGACGCCTCCTTCCAGCGCCGCCATCCGCTGTTCAAAAACATCCCATGTCGGGTTCATTATTCTTGTATAGATATTTCCCGGTTCTTTAAGCGCGAAACGATCGGCTGCCGACTGCGAGCTTGGAAACACATAAGAGGTAGTTTGATAAATAGGCACTGCTCTGGAATCTGTCGCCGGATCCGCTTTTTCCTGTCCGGCATGGATTTGAATGGTTTCAAACCGATATTTATTTGATGACATAAAATCTCCTTATAATATTGTAACATTGATTACGTTCTGACGGTATAAATAATTTTTACATTAGTTGTCGGACAGGCGGATAGTCCTTACTGACTTACCCTGTCTTTATGTTATAATAACGTATGGGCAAAAATACACAGCGTGTTACGGAGCTGGAACAATTAATTTTAAAATATCAAGCCTCGTACTACGGCGCAGAAGCGGAAATATCAGACGCTGAATTTGATCTTCTTTGGGATGAGCTTAAATCGCTTTCCCCGGATAGCCCTGTGTTAAAAAAGATTGGTTCTTCTACCGAAACAAATACCGCCTATTCAGTTGACGGGTTTCCCAAGGAGAAGCACCTTATCCCGATGGGAAGTCAGGATAAAGCCTCTAATCCGCAGGAGTTTCTTGAATGGGTAGAAAAACAGCTCCTGCTTGCTTCAAAATCTCCTGAGCAGAGCAGTAAAAAGCAAAATTCAAAGGATAAATCCGGTACGTTAACCAATACAAATATCGAGTTAACAAAAAAATTCATCGTTCAATATAAACTTGACGGCGCCAGCCTTGAATTACAGTATGAAAAAGGAAAACTGGTTCGCGCCGTAACGCGCGGAGACGGAATCACAGGCGATGATATAACTTTTAACGCTATGCGCATGAACGGAACCGTACAAAAGTTTGACGTGTCATTTACAGGCGGCATAAGAGGCGAAGTGATAATGACCCATGACGTATGGGAAAAAAAGTACCCTTCCAAAGCAAACTGCCGCAATGCCGCAAACGGAATAATGCGGCGTAAGGACGGCGCGGGCTGCGAAGATTTGAACTTAATTGTATATGACGCCGCTTCAATTGACGCTGACAATTTCTTTACCGATGAACACCAAAAACTCAAGTGGCTTGAAAAAAGAGGCTTTCAGGTAACAGAGACAAAAACATTTTCATCCGCTCAGGAAATTATCGATTACCGTGATGAGGTGTCAAAAATCAGGGAAAGCCTCCCTTTTGACATTGACGGCCTTGTAATAAAAGATATTCAAATCGATATGGCTGACCTTCGCAAGGCGCGCCCGGAAAAACAAATAGCGTTTAAATTTGAACTGGAAACCGCGTTCAGTATTCTTCGTGAAGTAATCTGGAGCGAATCCGGCGCGACATATACGCCCATAGGAATTGTAGACCCTGTGCGCCTTGCCGGCACTACGGTAAAACGCGCCAACCTTAACAATCCTGATATGATCCGCAAGGCCGGCTTAAAAATCGGCTGTATGGTTTCTGTTGTCAAGCGCGGGGAGATAATTCCAAAGATCGAAGGACTGGCGCCGGGCTCAAAGCAAAAAAACACGCAGGAAATTATTTTTCCAAGTACATGCGCTGTATGCGGCGCCGCGTTAGTCGATGCCGGCACAAGGCTTTATTGCCCTAACGCCCAATGCCCGAAACGTCTTTTGCACAGACTGGAAAAATGGGTTTCGGTTCTTGATATCCGCGAACTTGGTGAAAAACTTTTAAGGCAGTTATTCGATAAAAATATCAGGCATATACATGAGCTTTATAAATTAACGGCGCAGGAGCTTGCCGGTTACGAAAGAATGGGAGAACTATCTGCGGCAAAAGTTATCCGCCACATTCAAACAAAACGCGAATTGTCTCTTGCGGCCTTTGTCGCGGGTTTTGACCTTGAAGGAATCGCCGAAACCACAATGGAAAAAATTGCCGACGCAGGTTTTGACACTCTTGAAAAATTACGCAGTGCAACTGTAGAAGAATTAGCCGCAGTTTACAGACTTGGGGATATAACAGCGAAGATCATTGTAGACGGCTTAAAGGAGTGCGCGAAAGAAATGGACACGGTTTTAAAAACTTCCGTGATCACAATCTCCGCGCCTGTGCCGCAGGATTCATTGCCTCTTCGCGCACTGTCGTTCTGCTTTACAGGGGAACTAGCTTCCATGAAACGGACAGACGCGCAGGAGAAAGTAAAGTCGCTTGGCGCGCAGGTTAAATCCTCTGTTGTTAACGGGCTTTCCTATCTTGTTACAAATGATCCTGCGTCAGGCTCATCAAAAAATAAAAAAGCCCGCGAACTTGGAATTGAGATTATCGGTGAAGAAGAATTTTTGGAATTAATCAAATCCGGTTCGGATAAAAAAACAGAATTAAAACAGGGCGAATTATTTTAATACCAATTTTCCATTTCTTCGAGTCTTTCCCGTACTCTCTGTAAAAACTCAAGCTCGCGGGTAATTGTTCTGCCGTAATTTAGGGTGCCGTTATCAATCCTGAAAGCTTCGTCCTGCCAGAATTGCACTCGCGGAAGATCTATCCATCTGAAGCGTCTTTCGTTTGCGCGCTGCGCCCATGCGAGAGCTTCATCCCAATAGTAAAGAGCGGTGCGGTAGCATGTTTCGGCAATTTCAAGACTTTCAAGATTTTGATCCTTGAACGGCGCGTTATAAAAATAGGCGTTGCGTTTATTCCACTTATTGCCAAGGAAAAGGTACTGCTCGATCATTTTGATATAAAGATGCATATTAAAAAGATTGCGGTATTTTTCCCACTGGGTTTCATTTTCGATAAGGGCAAGAGCGTACAGAGGATTCGCGAAATCCGCTTTTAAAGCCTGTTCAAGCCAGTAGATGTTTTCCATCGAATCGTCGGGGTATTGATTGTAATGCACATGGAAAAGCCTGTAGTACTGCTCTTTGTAGGTAATATAATAGCTGTTCGCCGGAAGCGAGGCAGTCAGCAGAATGAGAATAGCGATAACTTTTTGAGCTGTTTTCACTGTATATTAAATATCGGCATACTTGAGATTTTGCTCCATATCTGCTTTTCAACTTCTTCGGGGCTTTTTCCGGCGTCAATTATCTCGATTCTTGCACCCGTTTGTCTGTAAAAATCAATTTGCGATTTATATTTTTCCCGGACTTTTTCCTGAAAATCGATATATTCATAGATTTCAAGGGACGCTCTTTTTTTCATTCTTTCGATTGCTGTTTTAGGCTCGACATCGAGAAATAAGGTCAATTCAGGAACGCCAAATCTGCCGTTGAGGAGTTTCGGCATTTCATCCCCGCATTCGATGCCCTGATAAACAAGCGAAGAAAGAATAAACCTGTCGCTTATTACAAGTTCCCCCTTGTTTATATGCTCCATTATGCCGCCGCCGCCGTATAAATGCTCATTTCTATCCGCCGCGAATAAATACGCGAGGGTTTGAGGTCTAATGTTTATCTCGTTTTTTAATGCCGAGCGTATAAGTCTGCCGGTATGCTCCTGTGTGGGTTCAAATGTTGTGAAAAAAGCGGGTTTTCCGGCATTTTTAAGCCGATTTGAGAGCAAAGTAAGCTGGGTAGTTGTCCCGCTGCCGTCTCCGCCTTCAAGAACCGCAAAATTTGGTATAATTTCCATATATTTTTTCAAGATTATCATAATATATTTTTACTGTCACCTGTGTAGAAACACTTGAAAAGCTTAATAATAACCGATACATTAAATATGTGTTATTCTTATAGAAGAAAAACAAAAAGCAGGTGAATAATTGTCATTATTTTTAGAAAAAGACGGGAAAAAAATACTTCCCGTCACATTCTATATTAAAATCCTCATATTCTGCTTAATGATTGGTATATCGACAATTGCCATGCGGCCGATTCAGGCTGTTGTCGGCGATGTAATGTTAAAAATACGCACAGAGTTTATTGAAACCCTCGAAAAAGCCACAGGGCTTAATATTTATTATTCTTCGATGCGCCCGTCTTTTTTTGGATCCGTTAGTATCAGAGAATTAAAATTTATAAATAAAAACGCTTCTTTATTCACTGTATCGCGGATAAGAATTGATTTCTCCGTAACGCAGCTAATATTAAATAAAAATATTGTTATAAACAAAGTAATTATTGAAAGGCCCGAGATAAATATTGATATGCAAAGAGACAAAGACGCGCTGGATTATTTTTCATCGTTAATTAATAAGGATGATTCAAGTTCCGGTGATGACAGCGGTATAATCGACGGTTTTTTTCCTAAGGGCGTTGAATATCAAATCAGGAGAGGCAATATAAGCATTACTGATAATGATATTTTTGCGGCGGCTCAGAATATAAATTTAAATATCGGCAAAGACGATGAAGAGTTTTTTCTGGACGGCGATTTTTCCGCGGAAGTAAGATACTCTTATTTTTTTAATACAATAATGTTGTTTAACACCGCCGTTTATATTACCTGCACAAGTTCAGCGAATTTTGACAAAGGGCAGGCTGATATTTCAACATCATTCATTAGATGTTCATTGCAGGATGTAGCAGGTAAAGAGGCGACGTTTTTTAATTCTCCTGTAAACGCAGGACGCCCAAGAGAGATGTTTACAGTCGTTCCGTTTGATTTCGCTTTATCATACAAAGATAAAAATTTTAATATGTCAAATTTAACGGGCAATTATTCGATTGAATATGAATTAAATTACAATATTGACACAGGTAATTTTTTAGCGAACGCTGTTTTAAATGAATTTCTATTATCGGAAAAAATGAATTTTTCAAATCAATGGAAAGAATCGGATTATTTTCTTGATATGAAGATAAACGGTTTTTTATCGCTTTCATATAAAAATGATATAAATGTTTTTGATTACTCCGTAGATATCACAGGTCAGAACATGAGGAATAACGCGTCAGGCGGCTCTTCTTTAGTTGACGCGTTTGCGGTAAAAGCCGACGGTGATAACAAAAAAATGCACGTAGATGATTTGTATTTTTCTTCCTCAAATATAAGAGGCCTTACTTCTTCCGGCAATGGCAGGCTTGCTTCTTCCGCGCAAAATTATCAGCATCCGTCAGGCGGTTTTTTCTACGGTCAAATCGGCTTTAAGGGTGATATCGCCTTTGAACATTCTGTTTTGCCTTTCGCGCCGCAAGGGACGCTTTTCTTTGATAATTTCAGCCTTACAGGAAGCGATAGTTTAACATCAGTTTGTTATATATCCGCTAATAGACAGGAAATCGCAATAACAAGCGGAAATGCCAAAATCGCCGGGACAACGTTAAACGATCTTTTTATTTCGCTCATCCCTGAAAGCGGCGGAATTGATATTAAAGTTTCATGTTTGAATAACGAACAAGGTTCTATCAATCTTGACGCGTTTTTAAACAACAGTCAGAATCAAGGTGAAATATCAATTTTTCTTCATTCTGTGAATCCTCTGGGGATTCTTGAATTATTCAAACCATTTACAAACGCTGTCAGTATTCCCGATATATACGGCTATTTTCTTCAGAATTCGTCGCTGGACGCTGATATTTTTATTACAACTGATTTTAACAATATTATTTATAATGTGCCGAATTTAACTGTTTACACTGAAAATATCAGCGGCATAATATCATTATCGGGGACAGACAGGCAATTCACAGTAAGCGACAGCATAATAAATATTTTTAATAATGAATTTGTTATTTCAGCTGGCATGAATTTTGCGAACCCGATGGATTTAATTTTTTCTGTAAACGCCGGCTATATGGAATACTCATGGCAGTTGGAAGGAGAGATTTTAGACAGGACAACTTTAATTATTTATGATCAAAACGGCCTGAATGTTTACGGAAACGTATCTAGCACCCATGCGGTGTCAGGTTACATAGAAATGGATAATTATCCGGTTCCATTTAACGCTCAGACTGTATATTTGAATCTTTACAGCGCGATACGATATGACGCCTTTGATTTCTGGAATGTCGATGTCGATCATTTTCTTGCGAATTTTAACGGTGAAAGATCCTTTGGATTTTCCGGAATTGCCGATCAGGACGGAGCGATCCTAAGAAATATTTCATATACGGATTTTATTGGAACGCTCGCGGGGAACGCGGATTTTTCATGGGATAATGATTTTTCATATATTGATCTTATTGTCAGATTATCTGACGGGCGGGAAACAGGAGAACATTATTATTTTCAGGGTGTTTATGATGACAAAAAAATTGATTTAACCGCCGCGTTTTCTGACATGCATGTTAACCGTTTTTTGCGTCAGGAACAGGAAATGCTTGTAAACGCGGATATTACAGCCTCATGGGATTCAATAAATTTATTTAACGCGCAGGTTAATGTTTCATCGTTTCATACATATATATCGGGAAATCTTTTAAACGCAGCAGTCAGTGTTAATGTGACAAATGATGAATTAACATTAAAAAACCTGCGTCTTGATTACGACAGTATCAGGGCGGTAATGCCTCAGCTGCAATTAAACCGTTTACAGGGTATCGCGAAAGCGAACGCCGTTGTTGAATCTTTTGCGTTTAACAGAATGCTTGATGGAAGTATCGAGATTAATTCAAATTTCAATAAGATTGATTCATGGCTTGACATCGGCAAGGCAATAGACACATTTGACGGCTCGCTTTTATTCACTAATGTCGTATTCGGCGATTCAAAATATGAAAGGATAGCTTTTAATTTTACCCGCGATAAAGAAACGCTTTTCTTCTCAGGCGGACTTAGAAATATGATAAGGCTTGAAATGGATTCGCAAGGCCATTTCTTTTTGGGTTTAACAGCTCCGTTTCCGATACACGGAACCGTTACTGGAATATACGATAAGGGAATTATTGACGCGTTCTGCCACAGCTTCTTTATTGATTTACATCAGCTATATTCGATAACCGCGAATGCAAATGATTTTATTATCGCCGGCGGTTATATAACAGGCATGATGGAATTTAAAGGTCCTTTCTGGAACCCTGAGTTAAACGGAACCGGAATAGGAAGCAGCATGCGTTTTCAGGTTCCAAATTTTATCACGGATGATTTAAGGCCGGTTCCGTTTATGATTCACGCGGAAGGCCATGATATGACTTTTGGTCCTGTTGTAACCGCGATAGGAAGCGGAGGCGGAACAGTTTCCGGTTATTTTCTTTTTGAAAACTGGGTTCCGGTTGACATCGGACTTGAAATCAATGTCCCAAATAATAATCCAATTCCGTATAAATTTGACGTTTCAGGTTTTCTCGCGAACGGATTCGCTTCTGGAAATATGAACATTAACTACATTATGAATGAGCAGATGGAAATTTCAGGCGATCTTTATTCTAATAACGCAGAACTTGGGTTAAATATTGATAACTTACAGATGCAGCGTGATCCAAACGTTGAAATCCAGTTACACTCAGTCTTGGATTTATCAATCACAACAGGCTCTATTGTTGAATTTTCATGGCCGAGTACAAGCCCGATTATAAGGGTAAATCCCGAAATGGGGACTACTATCAAGGTTTATTACGATTCCAGAGCGGGACAGTTCTCATTAGATTCCGATGTAAATATCCGTTCCGGGGAAATTTTTTACTTTGACAGAAGCTTTTACATTAGAGAAGGCACTATTGTTTTCAAAGAGTCTGAAAACGGCTTTGATCCCTTAATAAGCACAAGAGCTGAAATAAAGGATCGCAGCGAAGCCGGAGCCGTAACGATTTCTATGATTGTTGAAAACCAGCCTTTATTGCGTTTTGAGCCGCGTTTTGAATCAAACCCGAATCTTACACAGCTTGAAATTTATTCAATTTTGGGACAGAATTTAAATACTTTACAGGGTAATGACAGCGCCGATATGGCTCAGCGTTTTTTGCTTACATCAGGAACTGAAATTTTAACGCAAATAATCGCCAGTTCCAATGTTTTATCGCAATTCGCTTTTTTCCGGCAATTTGAAAGGCAGGTAAGGGATATTTTCAGGCTGGATATGTTCAGCATCAGGACAAGGCTTCTGCATAACGCCGTAATATACGGGGTATCAGGCATCAGCCAGCCGACAGTTGACAGGGGAAATATCGTAGGTAACTATTTTGACAATACGACTGTTTTTATTGGTAAGTATGTCGGACGCGATATGTTCGTTCAGGGTATGCTTACAATGAAATATGATCCGAACAGCACTGCGTTTGGAGGCATTGTTTTTGAACCTGATATAGGAATTGAGCTTCAAAGCCCGTTTTTAAATATCAGATGGGATTTTTTCCCGTATCACCCTGAAAACTGGTGGGTAAGCGATAATTCAATTACTCTGACATGGAGTAAGTCATTTTAAACCGCAGGTTTTAATCTGTAGTTTACAGGAGTTTTGATGAGGTTTAAGGCAATTGTTCTTGTGTTTCTTATGACGGCAGTTTCCGGTTTTTCACAGGACAGTGATAACTGGTTTTACGGAAAACCGATAAGAGATATTGTTTTTACAGGGCTTAATAATATATCGATTCAGGAATTAGACGCGCTTATGAATCCGTACAAAGGGCGTATTTTCGATGATAATATTTTTTGGGAACTGCAGGGCAAACTTTACGCTCTTGAGTATTTTGACCGCATAGAACCGGGGATACTGCGTCCGGGCGCAAACGACGACGAAGTTGTAATACGGTTTAATGTAATTGAAAGGCCTGTTGTCGGCAGAATTGTTTTTAACGGCAATACAGGCATAAGCCGCAGGGATTTAAACGACACAATCATTACAAAAGTCAATGATGTTTATAACCAGTCGAAAATTCGCCTTGATGTCGAGGCGATTACAAATAAATACCTTGAAAGAGGTTATCCCAATGTTATTGTTACCGCGCAGGAATCCCAGTCAGGAGATTCAACAATAAATATTGTATTTAACATAACAGAACATGAAAAGATTTCCATTTCAAGGATTGAGTTTCAGGGGAATACGCGGTTTTCAGCTAACACATTAAGAAATCAGCTTTCATTAAAGGCAAGATCCATAATAAATGACGGCGCGTTTCAGGAAGCGAAGCTTCTTGCCGACCGCGACGCGATTTTAAAATACTACCACGACCGCGGATATATAAGCGCTCAGATAAGGGATGTTACGCGCACATACGAAGCCGATTCAAGAAGGACAAATTTGATTCTTACGTTCTTCATTGAAGAAGGAGCGGAATATTCATTCGGCGGAATCACATTTGAAGGAAATGTCATTTTCACAACAGATCAGCTTAACCGCCTTATATCATCAAGGGCGGGAGATACAGTAAACATGACGCGCCTTGAAACGGATTTACAGCGCGTCGCAGACCTTTATTTTCAAAACGGATATATCTACAACTCAATAATGAGAAATCCCGAATTAAATAATCAGACAAATACTCTTTCATACGTAATCAGCATTGTAGAAAGAGGCAGGGCGTATATAGAAAATATAATTATCAACGGAAATATTAAAACAAGGGAAAATGTCATTCTAAGGGAAATTCCGCTGGAACCAGGCGACGTATTTTCAAACGCAAAAATTCTTGACGCCCTTCGCAATCTTTACAATCTTCAGTTTTTCTCAGCCGTCATACCTGATATGCTTCAGGGCAGCACGGAAAATTTAATGGATTTAGTCATAACGGTCGAGGAACAGCCGACTACGGATATTCAGATCGGCCTTACATTTTCAGGAAGTTCAGACCCTGAAACATTTCCGATATCAGGCCTTATTAAATGGAATGACAGCAATCTTTTGGGAACCGGAAACCAGCTTGGCATTGAATTTAATTCTTCTATAGTGGACACAAGCTCTCTTACGGTAAGTTATCTGCAAAGATGGGCGTTCGGTCTTCCGCTGTCGCTGGGATTTGACTTTTCAACAAATTATTCAAAACGCATGGATACAATGGATAATCAAAATCCTATTTTTAACGGTGATGAATCTTACGCGTTTCCTGACGGCTTTTATAGTTATGAGGAATATATATTCTATAACAAAACCCCCACAAGGGAATTTTTAATGCCGTACGAGCAGTGGTATTTGTCATTAGGTCTTTCAACAGGGTATTCATGGATGACTTCTGCGGGCATTTTCAATATAGGCGGCGGAATACGTTTTGGACTGCAAAGAAATTCCTACGACAGTGATTTATACAGGCCGTTTAATAAAGTGCTTAGGAGTGAGAATAATTCATGGACTCCTAAAAATTCCATGTGGGTAACTCTTTCACTGGATCAAAGGGATATCTTCTATGATCCTAGCAAAGGATATTATCTTTATCAGAGAATGGCGGTATTAGGAATTTTCCCGAATGAAAAGGAACATTATTTCCGCTCAGATACAAAAGCGCAGTATTTCTTTACATTGTTTGATCTACCTGTTTCCGAGAACTGGAATTTAAAGGGAGTACTTGGATTTAACGCGGCAGTATCATTCTTATTTAAACAGCCGGGACGCGAAATGGTAGTGGATTCGCCCAATATGCTGGCTGTTGACGGTATGTTTGTGGGCAGGGGATGGAGCATGGAATACCGCAATAAAGGCAATATGCTTTTAGACACATGGGTAGAACTGCGCATTCCTCTTGCGCCCGGAATTATCGCGTGGGATTTCTTCTTTGACGCCGCCGCGATAGACGGCGATAATAGTTCATATTTTAACAATTTTTCTATTAATAATATGCGTTTCGGTTACGGCGGCGGCATCAGGTTTACAATTCCGCAGTTCCCAATCCGGCTAAGCCTTGTAAAACGTTTCAAGTTTGAAAATAATCAATTTAAATGGCAGAATGGCCAGCTTTTCGGAAATACGGATAGAAATGATCCATCAAGGGATTGGATGGGAATGGATCTTGTTATATCATTTGCGTTATCTTATTAAAAGAGGGATATTATGTTAAAGAAAATTGTCATTTTTTCGCTGCTTCTAACGGCATGTATCGCGTCAGTTTTTTCCCAGCAGCAGATGCTTACAAGAATCGCTGTTGTTGATATGTCAAAGGTTTATACCGAAGTCAACCAGCAATCGCAGGCTGTAAGGGATTTTCAGGCGCAAAGCGCCAGAGTGCAGGCTGAACTTGAAAGAATGCAGAATGATTTGCGTACTCTTGACTCAAGACGCGCAGACGCTATTCTTCGAAATGATCAAAACGCGGTTACAAGCCTGACAAGAGAAATAACAACTAAAACCGAAGAATTGAGAGTCTATCATCAGGCAAGAACAGCGGAACTTGATGCGGTAAGAAGAAATATAAACAGCACTACCTTTATGCAGAGTATTCAAAATGAGCTTCGTTCGCTTGCGGAAAGCGAAGGAATAACTACAATCCTTGATTTGAGTCAGATACCCGGAATTATCTGGTTTAGCCCTGCTGTTGATTATACTGATAGATTGATCGCCAGATTACGAACGCGGTTTAATTAACCTTAACCTATAATGCGTTTTAGGCATAATATTCTGATTAATATTAAAAAGTATAAATGGTTTCTCTTTTATGATAGATGAAATCCGTTCAAGTCCGATGCTCGATCAGTACAGGCGCATAAAAAAATTGCATGAAGGCAATATTCTTTTTTTCCGCCTTGGCGATTTTTATGAAATGTTCGCGCAGGACGCAATCGAGGTTTCAGCTCTTTTAAACCTTACCTTAACAAGCCGCAACGGTCTTCCCATGTGCGGCGTTCCTTATCACGCGGCGAAAACTTATATCGCGCGTCTTTTAAAACTCGGAAAAAAAATCGCGGTTTGCGAACAATTGACTGCGGCAGGCAAGGGCGTCAAACTTGTTGAGCGCGATGTTACCGAAATAATTACTCCCGGCACTACGATAGACGAAGATTTTCTTGATAAAGGCAGTTCAAATTATCTTGGCTGCCTTGCCGCCGCTTTAAGTGAATTTCCGCGCGATAATTCAAAACGCGCGCGTCGCGTTTTGTCTTTTTCATATATCGATCTGTCAACAGGTGATTTTTACGCTACTTCTTTTCCTTTAAACGAAGACGAGGACGGAAGCGTTTCCGCCGAGGTTCTTCGGCAGGAGCTTGAACGTCTGCAGATTAAAGAGCTTTTAATACAGGAATCGCTTTTAGAAGAATTAGAAGAAGTATCAAAGGCAGTATACGATCGAAGCTCAATTGTTTTAAACCGCTGGGCGGACTGGCTCTTTGATCCTATACAGGCAAAATCAAGGCTCGAAAAACAATTCGGTCTTGCCAATTTAAAAGGTTTCGGCTTGGAGAATAACAGCGCGGAAATAATTTCATCGGGCGCTTTGCTTGATTATCTTGATACGACTTCAAAAAGTTTGCTTCCCCATATCAGAACGCTGAAAATTTACCGTGACTGCGAATACCTCGGTATTGATGAAGCTAGTCAGAGAAATCTTGAACTGATTGCTAATCAAAGGGACGGCGATGTTCGTTTTTCGTTATTAGAAGTGATGGACGAAACACGCTGTTCAATGGGAAAGCGTCTTTTAAAAAGAAGAATTTTACATCCGCTGCGTGACCTGGAAAAAATCAATAAACGCCTTGATCTCGTAGATGAGCTTTACCGCGATCAGGGGCGTTTAAGCCGTCTGCGCGACGCTCTTTCTAAAACGCCTGATCTTGAGCGTCTTTGTTCAAGAATCGCGATGGACAAAGCGCATGGAAGGGACATGCTTGCGGTAAAAAACGCTGTTAGTTCATACCGCGTTATTATCAAATTTTTTAATGACGAATGTGAAAATAAAAACAGGAAAACGCCGGAATTTGAATGTGATATAAATGAAAATAAATCTAGTTTAGATGCGTCTTTAAATGAATTAATTCAAATACAGGAACTGCTGGAAAAAAGCATATGCGATGAGCCTTCGATACTTTTAAATGAAGGTAATCTTATTAAAAGCGGATACAACGAAGAGCTTGACGCTCTGCGCGGGATAAAAGACAATTCAAGGCAAATTCTCGATGAATATCTTGAAAAAGAAAGACAGGAAACAGGCATCGCAAGCCTTAAAATCAGGTATAACCGTTTAATCGGTTATTTTTTTGAAGTCACTAAAACAAATCTTGATAAAGTGCCTAAACATTTTATTAGACGGCAGGGAATCGCAGGCGGTGAACGTTATACGACAGATCGGCTTGCTTCGCTTGAATCCGGGATAAACGGCGCTTCGGACAAGATTATCGATCTTGAAAAAAAGCTTTTTCTGGAAATTCGAAGCGCCGCTAAAGCCGCCCTTGTCCCGTTATCAAAAGCGGCAGGCCGCATTGCGGAGCTTGATGTTTCTCAGTCTCTTGCGAAGGCGGCTTCGATACGCGGCTGGACGCGCCCAAAACTTGATGAAAACCCGTCGCTGGAAATTTATGAAGGACGCCATCCTGTAGTTGAGGCGCATTTCAGCCGCGGTGAATATATACCAAATGATATAATACTTGATTCTGGCGGCGTAAATTTCGCGATGATTACAGGCCCCAATATGGCGGGAAAATCAACATATTTAAGGTCAGCGGCGCTGATTACAATAATGGCGCAGGCAGGCAGCTTTGTTCCAGCGCAGGACGCGCGCATCGGGCTTTGCGATCGCATTTATTGCAGGGTAGGAGCTTCCGATAATCTTGCGCGGGGCGAATCTACGTTTCTTGTTGAAATGAACGAGACTGCTTTTATTTTAAATACGGCTACGGAAAAAAGTCTTGTCATTATGGATGAAGTCGGAAGGGGAACGGGAACCAATGACGGCCTTTCTATTGCGTGGGCGGTAAGCGAGGAATTATTAAACCGCGTTAAGTGCAGAACGCTTTTCGCGACCCATTTCCATGAACTTTCGCTTTTATCGCATCAGTGCCTTGCGAACAGATCCATGGAAGTGCTTGAACAGGGTGAAAAAATCGTGTTCCTGCGAAAGTTAAAAGAGGGCCCCGCGACAGAGTCTTACGGCATCCATGTCGCGATGCTTGCCGGGCTTTCGCAGAATGTTCTTAAAAGAGCGCAAGAAATCATGGCGCTTTTAAAGAAAAGAGACGTGGATTTAGAATTATCTTCGTTTAATGACAAAAAAAGCGTTGATGTTAACCTAAATGAAAAAGAGGTTAACCAATTTGAAAAATTAATAAAACAAATTGATCCTGAGCAGATAACTCCTTTAGAAGCGTTGAATATCCTGTGTCAATGGAAAAAAATGCTGGAGGCTGATAAAATAAAACATCCTAAAAATAATAAAAAATTAAATGAAAATACGCTGTCATTATTTGATTAATCAAAACATTTATAACCGGCCGGATTGCTGACAAAATATTATAAATATGCTATAGTTTCACTTAATAAAACGGATGATATTTCCGTAAAAATTCAGGAGGAATTTTATGAGTAAAAAGGTTATTTCTGTAAAAACAGTAGTTGCCATTGGTATCGACGCGGCTCT
>Ga0209755_10005042_pt1 | contig 15252 bp, 8 predicted proteins | sample TergutCo191P1_FD_187301 | JGI IMG/M metagenome (GOLD analysis project Ga0209755, IMG submission 187301) | Cornitermes sp. P1 segment gut microbial communities from Petit-Saut dam, French Guiana - Co191P1 (SPAdes) (version 2) | ecosystem: Host-associated > Arthropoda: Insects > Digestive system >... | reverse complement strand
TACCAGGTCCACCGGAAAACAGGCAGGCAAAGCCCTTTCTCATACCCTTGTCCTCAAGCCGCTCCTGAACCCTGCGGAAATTTTCCTCTTGCAGAAGCGAGGCGAGCTTCCGAATCTCTTCCTCCTTGCCTGGGTTGTAGAACATAACCTTGGGCTTGATTCTGCCGTGGGGGATAAGCTTTTTATTGTTGCCACGACTTACGACATTAAGTTCCGACAGCAAATCACTCTTGGCCCTGTCCGACAGCCTCCACGACTCGGCGTTCACAAAACCGTCGGAGTTGTTGTATTCGACAAACCCACATCTTATAAGCACATGGGAGCCGTCCCCAAGGAATTTTTTTTCCTGCTTGAACGCGACGCTGTTGTCGTACAAAAACTTGATGTCATGCGCGCCGATATTGTCGTCGTTGTTGTTGCCGCAAAGATGACAAAAACATAGAAGAAGCGTAAAATCATCGCCGCGAAGTTTGTAGCTCATGACCCTCTTGCAAAACGTCAGATGCATATTGTCGCTGACAAGATCCAGTAGTTCGTTTTCCATGGCCTTGTGTGGCAGCAGATCGTTTTCCCGCTCGTAAAATATGCGTTCCAGGACAACAAAGAATTCCTCTGAGGTCAGGTTTTCCCTGTTTTCGCCTCGGAACTCATCATGCTCCCTAAGCGATTCGACCACGTTGAAAGGCACATGATAGGAAATACCGTCGTGCTCGTTCCTTCTGCATCGAATCAGCTTCTTGCTTTCCAGTGCCTCGCAGTCCTTGATATACCGAAGTACCCCAATCGTACTGCATTTTAGCGCGTCGGCTATGTTATCGACATCGATGCGGTGGTCGGTAAAATTATTCATGAAGTGGGAAAACAGCACCGCCTGCACTGGGCTTATGTCCAGCTTCTCGGCTATATGCTCGATGTGGGCCTTCCCCTTGGCAAGGCACTCGTTTACGTTGCTTTCCTGGGCAATCTCGACAACCTTTTCGATATGCTCCAGAATGCCCATGTTGTCTTCGCTTTCGAAATCGTTCGAAGGGGCATTTCCGTCTTGCCTCTCGCCGGTCCGTGAAGCCTTTGGCATTTCCCCGCACGTGTTCGCATCGAACAAGTCAAGTTGCCCGCATTCCTGACCGACACCGGCCATATCCGTCGCGGAATGGCACGAAACGTGAAAGTTGGTTCTTTCCTCTTTACTTGAGCACACACAATCCCCCTCACAATGAAGACCACCCCCAAGCAGAGAACGCCGAGGCAGTCAAATTTCATTGCCCAGAATCCACCTAGGATACTGGGTTGGCCTCAAACGAAGCCGTTTCTGAATCATACGACTATAGTCGTACGGGTTGTGTGAGCTTCTAAAAGCCCAATTGCATCAACTAGGCACACTGCCCAGTGTATGATCAAGTCTAATGTACTATACCACGCAAAGCCTTTTTTTGTCAAGCGGCTGGCGGAAATTGGGCAGATTGCGATTTTCCGTATTGTCTCGTAACATCTCGTGTTTCAAGCACAGCAAACTTTTGCCTTGAAATTCGAACCAAAACATGCTATGCTCCCTAGATACGAGGGATTACAACCATGGCGAAACTGAAATACACCTTCAGGACGGACGTGCTGTTCAAAATGTTGTTCGTGCAGTACCCAGCGCTGGCTGGTGGCCGCGCTGCTTGGAATCGAGTTTGAGAGCATCGGCCAGTTCGCGGTCACCAACAGCGAATTGCCATCCGACATCTACGGCAGGAAATTCTGCCGCCTGGACATCAACATGGTGGTAGACGGGCAGCGGGTAAACCTGGAAATCCAGGTGCGCAACGAGGCCGACTACCTGGAGCGCGCGCTGTTCACTGGGCGCGACTGTATTCCACCGCGTTGCCCAAGGGCGACGACTACCTGAACTTGCCGCGCACGGTGGTCGCGAGCATAATCGACTTCAACATGTTCGACGACGAGGGGTTCCATCCCGAGTTCCGCCCGCTGGAGGTGACGCGGCGCGAGCAGTTGTCGGACAAAATGACCCTGCACTTCTTCGGGCTTCGAAAGCTTCCCAAGGAGGTCGGCCCGAAGGACATGTTGCTGTTGTGGCTTCAGCTTTTCAGCGCGGAAACGGAAGAGGATTTGCGCAAAATCGCGGCGTTGGAGGTACCTGTTATGAACCAGGCAATCAAGGCGTACAAGGAAAGCACTGTCACGCCGAAATTCGTGGAGGCGGCGCGGCGGCGCGACCTTGCGGCCCACAACGAGGCATCGGCCCTGCGCCACGCGCGGACGGAGGAACGCAGGGTTTGGCAGGGCGTGGTCGCGGAAAAGGATGCGACAATTGCGGAAAAGGACGTGGCAATCGCTGGCAAGGTCGCGGAGAACGAGCGGCTTCGCGCGGAAAACGTGGACAAGAATATCGAGATGGCCAAAAAGGATGCTGAAATTGAACAGCTTAATGCGCAGCTTGCAAAATTCCAGGCGGAATTGGGGGGGTAACCGTCCATATGTTGCGATCCACGTATCCTGTCACTCTTGCGCCTCCACGATATGCGTTAACTGTTTTTCCCTTTCTTTGTTACGTTTCAAGGCAAAACCTTTCAACGTAATCTCAGAAAAAAACGGAAGCAGGAATAACACTACTGTCCCGCCAATAAACAGTAATCTTTCCGAGGTGAAACTGTAAACGCCACATGCGTCCAGAATTATCAAGATGATAGACACAGGCGGAACAACGAACCAACATATTGGTTTAAGTCTGTCTATACGTGTTTGCTTCTTCTTTTGTTCTTGTAAAACCATCTTTGCCGTGACTCCAGCTTTGATGTTTTTATATGACAAAAAATGGGGTGCTTCAGGGGTGCTTTCCAAAATGTGTTTAATGTCATTATTGCCATCATCGTTATAAACCATGTCTGAGACGTCAACGACTTCAAAAAAGGGATCGGTATCGCAAGCAAAAACCAAGCTGTGTGAAACCGTCATATCAAGCATATTACGCATACGCTTTAACTGAGATATACCCATTTTAACGCTTTGAGGCGTTTTTTTGCCTTTGACTTCAAATATTGCAACTGGTGTTGTGTAATCATCTGCAATAACTGCAATGTCAATGACACAATTTTCCGTTCCCCATTCAGGAACAATTCTGTCAGACGGATAACCGTGCCTTTCCAAGTACTTAATAAATTCGCCTGTTGTTTTTTTGTGTAGCTCCACAATAAACCTCGCTCCGCGCTTAAAGCCCACACGGCTGTTATTTTTAGGGGCAATACCGTTCAACGGACAGTGTTAAACCATATTGACAAATGCCCAGCCCTGATGATGGCTGGGCATTATCCGAAAAACCCCAAGTCCTCAATCCCTATGGTATTATAATCTGAACGGGGGAGAAACGGGCGGCTCTGCCGCCATCGCCAATCTGGCCTAACCCGTTACTTCCCCAGCCCCATAGTGTGCCATCGGCTCTGATGCCCATTACATGAACCCTCTGCACGTTCTCGAAGAAAAGCGAGCCTGTGGTCACGGCTGTCCAGTTTGTAGCAGTCCCTACTTGTCTGGGAGTACTGTTGACGCTGCCGTTCCATGAACCGCCGCCAAGCTGGCCTTCACGATTCCCCCCCCAAGCCCAGGCCGTACCATCCGTCCTTACAGCTACGGTGAAAGCGTTGCTTGCGTCCACGGTCGCCCAGTCTGTTTCCGTCCCTATTTGAATGGGACTTGTCCTATGTGTTGTAGTGCCGTCCCCAAGTTCCCCCCAAATATTATTTCCCCAGGCCCATAATGAGCCATCTGCTCTGATAGCTATGGTATGTGAAGCACCTGTGGTTACGGAAGTCCAGTTTGTTTCAAAACCTACCCGCACAGGAGCGGTACGCTGTATTGTCGAACCATCGCCAAGTTGACCGGAACCATTGCTCCCCCAAGCCCATAGTGAGCCGTCCGCTCTAATGGCCATGGTGTAAGCGCTGCCTGCGGACACCAACGCCCAAGCTGTTTCCGTCCCTATTTGAGTGGGTCTGGTATGTTGTGTCGTAGTACCATCGCCAAGCTGCCCGGAACCATTGGCTCCCCAGGCCCATAATGAGCCATCCGTTCTAGTGGCAATGGTAAAATTGGATCCTGCGGCCACGGTAGCCCAGTTTGTTTCCGTCCCTACCTGTATAGGGACTCTGTGTCCAGTTGTCGTGCCATCACCAAGCCGGCCTTGCCCATTGTTTCCCCAAGCCCATAGCGAGCCGTCCGCTCTGATACCCATAGCGAAATTAGACCCTACGGACACGTAAACCCAGTCGGTTTCCGATCCTATCCGCACAGGACTAGACCTTTGGGTAGTCGTACCATCACCAAGCTGGCCTTGCCTATTATCTCCCCAGGCCCAAAGCTCGCCGTTCCTTATTGCCACGGTGGAGCCCCCGCCTGCGGACACTACCACTGACGACGAGGCTATTACTATCTTCGCCCCACTTTCAACCCCTGGGCTGTTAACGGAAATCCATACGCCTCCAGCTCTAGTTGCGGAAGCCGCCAATGTCCACGATGTTCCGCCGCCTGTCAACGCACCAACCGTTACCGCACCGGTTCCTTGAACAACCCTAATATCCCCCGGGGTCAGCCACACAGACTGACTAAAATCAAGCCTTATAGCCGTTGTCGGCCTTCCAACCGCGGTCGCCGTCCAGGTAATCGCGGAAACTCCCAGCGTTTCCGTTCTGTTCACGATCCCCGGCCGGGCAATCGAAACCGCCACTTCCCCGGCCCTTGCGACCGCAACCGCAAGCCTCCACGTTGTCCCTTCGCCGGTCAAAGCGCCCGCGGTTATCGCACCGGTTCCAGCGGCGACCGTAATATCGCCCGCGACCAGTCCGATAACTGGCTCGTCAAACTCGAAAACGATGGCTGTCGTGTTCGCAGCACCGTAGGCACTCGCAGTCCAGCCGACCGGGGGCCTGACAACTGGCACTGTTACTGGTCCGCTTTCAATTCCGGGTGCGTTAATCGAGACGTATACTTCCCCGGCCCCAAGGCTGGTAACGGTAACCGCCAAGGTCCACGAATTCCCGCCGCCGTCCAAAGCCCCCACGGTTACCGTGCCGGTCCCGGCGGCAACCGTGATATTCCCCGGGGTAAGCGAAACGGGTACGGCAAAGTTAAGGTTGATGGCCGTAGTATCGGTGGCACTGTTCGCGCCTGCGTTCCAGGAAACAAGCCAGACGGCGAACAGCGTAACATTGCCCGGTGGCGTGAACGTATCCCCCTCGGCGAAATTGTCACCGGCTCCATCGGCCCTGGTGTTCCATCCGCCGAACGAATGCCCGGTTCTTGCAAGCCCCTCCCTCCCGGGAATCGTTATATGGGAACCCTCGATTGTCGTCCGTGCCACCGGCCCGGCCCCGCCGCCATCGTTGGGATTAAAGGTAACGGTAAAAGCCGCCAGCCACCTGACGTACAGGGTTACGTTTCCGCTAGGCGTAAAGGTGCTATCCCCGGCAAAGTTATCGCCCATGCCGTCTGCCCGAGTATTCCATCCGCCGAATGTAAACCCGTCCCTTGAAAATCCGCCGCCACCGGGAAGCTGTGTATTGGAACCGGCGTTCAGCGTTATTGCTTCCGGCACAGTCCCCGCGCCTTCGTTGATGTTAAAAGTAACCGTGGCCGTCCATCTGGCAAACAGCGTGATGTTGCCCGCCGGTACGAACTCGTGAAGCGCGGCGAAGTTATCCCCGGTTCCGGCGGCGTTCGTGTTCCAGCCCGCGAAAACGAAGTCGCCCCTCGAAAGGCCCGTGCCGTCGGGAAGCGTCGTGCTGGAACCCGCATTTACCAGCCGTGGGTCTGGCGCACCGGTGCCGCCGTTCGCATCGAAGGTAACGGTCGCCACCCATCTTGCGTGCAGGGTGACATTGCCGGTTGGCGTGAACGTGCCGCCCGCATCGAAGTTATCCCCGCTTCCGTCCGCGCCGGTGTTCCACCCGCCGAAAGCGAACCCGCTTCTTGAAAAGAAGGTGTCGCCGGGAAGCGTTATGCCTGACCCAGCACCTACCACCCTCTGGGCAGGCGCTGTTCCCGTAGCGCCGTTCATGTCGAAGGTAACGGTGAAGGCGACTGTCCATCTGGCGTACAGGGTTATGTTGCCGGGAGGCACGTATGTGTCGCCCGCGTTCAAGTCCGTTCCCGTGCCGCCGGCGTTCGTGTTCCAGCCCGCGAAAATGAACCCGCTTTTCGAAAGCGCGGCACTGGTTGGAAGCGATATGTCTGCGCCAGCGTTCGTCGTTATCGGGGGTACGGTTCCGGTGCCGCTGTTCGCATCGAAGGTAACGGTGGCCATCCACCTGGCATACAGGGTGATATCGCCAGTCGGCGTGTGCTCACTCCCCGCCGCTAAATTCGTTCCCCCGCCATCGGCCCTGGTGTTCCATCCCGCGAAAACGAAGCTGCCTCTTGAAAGTCCGCCGCCGTCGGAAAGCGTAACGCTTGACCCGGCGGCCACTCTCTGCGAGGCCGCGGTTCCCGTGCCGCCATTCGCATTGAAGGAAACCGTAAAGGCCAGCCATCTTGCGTATAGGGTGATGCTGCCCGCCGGCATGTATTCGTCATTCGCGGCGAGGTTGTCCCCCGAACCGTCGGCTCTTGTGTTCCAGCCGGCGAAGGTATACCCGCTTCTCGAAAGCCCGTCGCCGCTGGGAAGCGTTATATTGGTGCCCTCGATCGCCGTCCGTGGGTTTGGTTCCGTTCCCGTGCCGCCGTTTCTGCTGAAGGTGACGGTAAAAGCCGCCAGCCACCTGACATACAGAGTAACGTTTCCGCTAGGCGTAATGATGCTATCCCCGGCAAAGTTATCGCCCGCGCCGTCTGCCCGGGTATTCCATCCACCGAAAATAAACCCGCCTCTTGAAAGCCCGCCGCCACCGGGAAGCTGTGTATTGGAACCGGCGTTCAGCGTTCTTGCTTCCGGCACCGCCCCCGCGCCTTCGTTGATGTTAAAGGTAACCGTGGCCGTCCATCTGGCAAACAGCGTGATGCTGCCCGCCGGCACGAACTCGTGAAGCGCGGCGAAGTTATCCCCGGTTCCGGCGACGTTCGTGTTCCAGCCCGCGAAAACGAAGTCGCCCCTCGAAAGACCCGTGCCGTCGGGAAGCGTCGTGCCAGAACCCGCATTTACAGGCCGCGGGGTCGGCGCACCCGTGCCGCCGTTGGCATCGAAGGTAACGGTCGCCACCCATCTTGCATGCAGGGTGACGTTGCCGGTTGGCGTGAACGTGCCGCCCGCATCGAAGTTATAACCGCTTCCGTCCGTGCCGGTGTTCCACCCGCTGAAAGCGAACCCGCTTCTTGAAAAGAAGGTGTCGCCGGGAAGCGTTATGCTTGACCCCGTACCCACCACCCTCTGGGCAGGCGTCGTTCCCGTGCCACCGTTCATATCGAAGGTAACGGTGAAGGCGACTGTCCACCTGGCGTACAGGGTTATGTTGCCGGGAGGCACGTATGTGTCGCCCGCGTTCAAGTTCGTCCCCGTGCCGCCGGCATTCGTGTTCCAGCCAGCGAAAATGAACCCGCTTTTCGAAAGCGCGGCACTGGTTGGAAGCGATATGCCTGCGCCAGCGTTCGTCGTTATCGGGGGTACGGTTCCGGTGCCGCTGTTCGCATCGAAGGTAACGGTGGCCATCCATCTCGCGTACAGGGTGATATCGCCGACAGGCGTATACTCACTCCCCGCCGCTAAATTCGTTCCCCCGCCATCGGCCCTGGTGTTCCATCCCGCGAAAACGAAGCTGCCTCTTGAAAGCCCACCGCCGTCGGAAAGCGTAACGCTTGACCCGGCGGCCACTCTCTGCGAGGCCGCGGTTCCCGTGCCGCCATTCGCATTGAAGGAAACAGTAAAGGCCAGCCATCTTGCGTAAAGGGTGATGCTGCCCGTCGGCATGTATTCGTCATTCGCGTCGAAGTTGCCCCCCGAACCGTCGGCTCTTGTGTTCCAGCCGGCGAAGGTATACCCGCTTCTCGAAAGCCCGTCGCCGCTGGGAAGCGTTATATTGGTGCCCTCGATCGTCGTCCGTGGGTCTGGTTCCGTTCCCGTGCCGCCGTTTCTGCTGAAGGTGACGGTAAAAGCCGCCAGCCACCTGACGTACAGGGTGACGTTTCCGCTGGGCGTAATGGTGCTATCCCCGGCAAAGTTATCGCCCGCGCCGTCTGCCCGGGTATTCCATCCGCCGAAAATAAACCCGCCCCTTGAAAGCCCGCCGCCACTGGGAAGCTGTGTATTGGAACCGGCGTTCAGCGTTCTTGCTTCTGGCACCGTCCCCTCGCCTTCGTTGACGTGGAACGTAACCGTGGCCGTCCATCTGGCAAACAGCGTGATGTTGCCCGCCGGCACGAACTCGTGAAGCGCGGCGAAGTTATCCCCGGTTCCGGCGGCGTTCGTGTTCCAGCCCGCGAAAACGAAGTCGCCCCTCGAAAGACCCGTGCCGTCGGGAAGCGTCGTGCCGGAACCAGCATTTACCAGCCGTGGATCCAGCGCCCCCGTGCCGCCGTTGGCATCGAAGGTAACGGTCGCCACCCATCTTGCGTACAGGGTGACGTTGCCGGTTGGCGTGAACGTGCTGCCCGCATCGAAATTATCCCCGCTTCCGTCCGCGCCGGTGTTCCACCCCCCGAAAGCGAACCCGCTTCTCGAAAGCCCGTCGCCGCTGGGAAGCGTTATATTGGTGCCCTCGATCACCGTCCGTGGGTCTGGTTCCGTTCCCGTGCCGCCGTTTCTGCTGAAGGAGACGGTAAAAGCCGTCAGCCACCTGACGTACAGGGTAACGTTGCCGCTAGGCGTAAAGGTGCTATCCCCGGCAAAGTTATCGCCCGCGCCGTCTGCCCGGGTATTCCATCCGCCGAAAGTAAACCCGTCCCTTGAAAATCCGCCGCCACCGGGAAGCTGTGTATTGGAACCGGCGTTCAGCGTTCTTGCTTCCGGCACAGTCCCCGCGCCTTCGTTGATGTGGAAAGTAACCGTGGCCGTCCATATCGCGAACAGGGTAACGTTGCGGGTCGGCCCGTACTCTTCCCCCGCATCGAAATTGTCCCCGGTGCCGTCCGCGTTTGTGTTCCAGCCGGCGAAAACGAAGTCGCCCTTTGAAAGGCCGTATCCGCCCGGAAGCGTTATTTTGTCGCCTATGCTTACGATCTGCGGGTCTAGCATAGTCCCGTGTCCGTCGTTGACATCGAACCTAATCGTAACGGCCCGCACCCAGTTAGCGAACAGTGTAATGTCGCCTTCGAGTGTGAATGTGGCACCTGCGTCTAAACCAGTTCCCCCGCCATCGGCCTGTGTGTTCCACCCACCAAAGGCGAACCCGTCTTTCGAAAGATCGTCGCCAGTGGGAATCGTTATTTCGATACCCGTAATCACGGCCGGTGGCGTGCCTTCGCCGCCGTTGGCATCGAAGGTAACTGTAAAGACGACAACCCATCTTGCATACAGGGTGAGATCGCCGGTCGGCACAAATCTGTCGCCCTCGTCCAGGTTTTCCCCCGTACCGTTGGCGGCGGTGTTCCATCCGGCGAAAACATGCCCGCTCCTTGAAAGCCCGTTGCCGCCGGGAATCGTAATGCTCGCGCCGACCTCCACGGACTTTCTGGCGGGCAAGGCCCCGGTACCGCCGCCGGCGTTGAAGGTGACGGTGAACGTGGGGAGTCTGGACGCGCCCAATTCACAGGCCGCAAAAAACACGGCGAAGCCGGCGGCAAAGGCAAGAAACGCCGCGCAACCACGCGCGGACAACGATCGTTTGTTTTGCATTCTATCTACCCCTTAGCTGAAAGCGAAACGTGAAACGTGAAACCCATCGAAACTTTATGCAGAAACTTGTCAAAGTCGGTCCGCAACGTGTAGGAAACGTCGAACACGTTTCCAAAGTTGAAACCCGTGGTAAAATCCGCGAAAAAAGCGTTTCTGGACACTGTGATCCCGGGCCCCTCGAAGCGGTACTCCTCCATCTTGAAGCTGCCGCCGGCACCCAGGTGCCAGCCTCCCCTGGTAAGGGGAATGGGCAAAATGTCGAAAGGCAGGAAGAAGGCGTAGTGAACGAACGGCGTCACGGAAAAGTAGTCTACCCCCTCCTCGCCGCTTATGAAACCGACATCGCCGCCGATACGGACAAACGAAAACCGCAGGGGCGCAAAGGTCGCCTGCAAAGTACCCACCGCCCAAGGTTCGGCAAGGGACGTGCCGGCGGAAACGCCGATGCTCCAGAACCTTGCCGGGTTTCCGAACAGCTCGGCCCGCCTCCGCTGCCGCCGGAGTGCGGCTATGCGCGTATCGGCACCCGGGGGATCGGTAAGGAGGATGGCGATTTCCGCCATAAGATCCATACCGTCGGTAATGACGCGGTAGTCCCTGTTGGTTCCCACAAGCATACTGCCGTCAGCCACCCGGAGTATCTGGGCCATGAACATATTTACGTCGCCAAGTCCGGTTATCTCGCCGCTTAGCACCAGGTCGGCGTTGATTGCCCGGCCAAGCGATGCCATGCCTTCGTCCGCGGTAAGGCCTTCCGCCTGGAAGTCCTGTTCCGCCAGTGCCGCTTGCATACTGGAGATTCGGGGAAGGACGATGTGGCTTCCCGTGTCCAAGATTTCTATGGCGAGTATCTGCGCCAGCGTCTCCGCATCGTGCGCACTCACCCCGGCACGGTGGGCGAAGGGGACGATGGCCAGGCTTTGGAGTCTTGCGGTACCCCGTTCCGTGGTGGCGTTCACCATGCTTCTTGCCATCGAAGGCAGAAAATGGCGCACCTCGGCGATGGTGCGGTATGTACGCCAGTACCCCGCAACCTGCTCGAATGTTTCCACGTTGACGATTGTGGCTATCAACAGGTTTCTGCCTCCCAGCCGGCGTATGCTGCCGGAAAGAACGTAGTCGGCGTTGAGTAGACGGCCTATGCCCGCGATGGTGTCAGAGTCGGTAAGGCCGGAAAGCTGGACGTAATGCTCGGCAAACAGGGCATCAAGGGCGGTGGTTCGTGGGACTACGGTGAAAGCGTCCAGAAGTTCTGGCCTGTGTGAAAAAAGGCTGGCTATCGTGTTGCCGTCATCCCCAGTGCCGCCGGTAAATGGCAGAATTCCCAAGACGGGCCTTCTTTGTACGTTTCCTGGTGCGACCTGCGAAAATGCAAGGGTGGTATAGCCCACGAGCAGGGCGGCGACAAGCAGAAGTTTTTTCATTGTGTTCTCCGTTTGCGTAAATCTGGGGAATTGCGGGTCTTTGGGCCAGCCTGGGCTTCATATTTTGCATTATGTATGTTACGGACGAAAATTACAAGCTGAAAGTCCGATTAAACCAAAAAAAATGTAAAACGTGGCGACTTGGTGCCAAGTCGTTTAAATGGCAGCCCCCTCGCGCTTGCCGCTTTTCGCCAAAAACATGTACCATATAAACCTAATGAACGGTGAACTGAAATTCGGCCTCGCGCTGACGGTGCCAGTTCTCTTGCTGGTAATCGCGGGCTTCCTGGGCATTCCCAGCGACTACAACGAGATGCACCCGGAAAAGCGTTTTCTGCCCCCCAGCCTGGCGCACCCGCTGGGGACGGACAACTTTGGCCGGGACATCCTGCGCCGGGTCATTGCTGGCAGCAGGCACACGATAACCCTTGCCGTATTCACCGTCGCCGGGGCCGTGGTGCTGGGAAGCGCGTTGGGGCTTTTCGCAGGGTATTCTGGGGGAATCCGCGACGAGATTGTCATGCGGTTGATGGACGCGATTAGTTCCTTCCCTGGTATCCTTTTCGCTCTGGTCATGGTCGCGCTTATGGGGAACAGCCAGTTTACCCTTTTCGTTGCGCTGCTAGTTCTCTTTGTCCCAAGCTTTACCCGCATAATGCGAAGCGGCGCGTTGCAGTACAAGAACGCTGACTTCGTTCTTGCCGAATGCCTTCTGGGGGCCAGCCATGCCAGAATTGTCTTCATACATATACTGCCGAACCTGGCGCATTCCCTGCTTTCCGCCTCGGCCTTGGGGCTTTCCAACGCCATCCTCGCCGAATCCGCCATGAGCTATTTGGGCCTGGGCATTCAGCCCCCGGACCCAAGCTGGGGAAGAATGCTTTCGGAGTCGCAAATCTTCCTATTCAATGCCCCCTGGTGCGCCGTAGCGCCGGGTCTGTTCATCATGCTTACCGTTATCGGTTTTCACTGCCTTGGCAACGGTCTTCGCCGAAAGTTCGGGGAGTAGACAATGCAAATAGCATCGCAAAAAACGAAACAAAAGACATTGCTGGAAGTGCGAAACCTTTCCCTAGGAATCAAGCGAAAATCTGGGCATCTTCCCATTATCGACGGCACCACCTTCACGATTGCCGCCGGGGAAATCGTCGCGCTCGTAGGCGAATCCGGCTGCGGCAAAACGCTCACCTCGCTTTCGGTTTCGCGCCTGCTTCCCCCGGTCGCGAAAATCACTGGCGGCGAGATCCTGCTGCACCGCAACGAAGGCGAGCCGGTCAACCTGTGTTCCCTTGGCGAAAAGGAACTTTGCCGAATAAGGGGCAGGGAAATCGCGATGATCTTTCAGGAACCAAGGCAATCGCTGAACCCGCTTATGCGAATCGGGGCGCAGATAGCCGAGGCCCCAAGGCTGCACTTCGGCAAGCCTTCCGGCGGGCCAAAGGCGAAAGCCGAAACCGAGCTTCTGCAAAGACTCAACTTCCCCGACCCCGCAAGAATACTCGCAGCATACCCGCACCAGCTTTCCGGCGGGATGTGCCAGCGGGTGATGATCGCCATCGCCACAATCTGCCGCCCCAAACTGCTAATCGCCGACGAGCCCACCAGTTCCCTGGACACCGAGAACCAGGACAACATAATCGAGTTGCTGGGGCGAATCAACCAGGAATTCGGCACGGCGGTTCTTTTCGTCTCGCACGATCTTTCCCTGGCGCGGCGTTTCTGCACCCGCACCCTGGTAATGCGTCATGGAAAGATAATAGAGGAAGGCCCAAGCGAAACCCTGTTTTCCGCGCCGACCCAACCCTACACCAGGGAACTAATCGGCGCTATACCTCGGGCGGAAAATCGCCCACCCCGTCCTGGCCGAATCGCGAAACCATTCCTCGCGACCAGGGGCCTTTCCAACACCTATGTCAGCCGAAGTTTCGGCCTGTTCGGGAAAAGGGAGACCAAGCAGGTTCTGAAAGACGTGAACCTGGAAATCGCCGCCGGGGAAATCTTCGGGCTTTCCGGTGAATCTGGCGGCGGGAAAAGCACCCTTGCCAGGTGCATTCTGGGGCTTATCGCCTACGACGGCGAGATCCTGATTGAAGGGCAATATAGGCCAAGAGCCGCGGTGCAGATGGTTTTCCAGGAACCCGGGGCCTCGCTGAACCCGACAAAAAGGATCGGCTGGCTTCTGGAAGAACCGCTGGTAATACACGGCATAGGCACGGCGGACGAACGTGCCCGCATGGTGGACGAGATGCTCGCCCTTGTGGGCCTGGAACCTTTCCACAAGGCGCGGCGTGCGCACGAGCTTTCTGGCGGGCAGAAGCAACGGGCCTGTATCGGCCGCGCCCTAATGCTTAGACCGAAAATGCTAATCGCCGACGAAGCAATCAGCTCGCTGGATGTTTTTTCCGGGGCGCAGGTGCTGGAGCTTTTCCGCGATCTGCGTAAGAAGCTGGGGCTTACGATTCTGTTCATATCGCACGACAGGGACGCGACCGAGTACCTTTGCGATCGCATCGCGGTTATGCGTGACGGTGTATTAAGGCAGGGCGAACGCTTTTAACGGCGTTGTCGCCTTGTCTTACTGGCATAAAAGCCTTATCATGGGAGGACAATGTTTGGAGGATAGACGATGCGTTCATCAATAATCGATAAGGCGATGAAAGCCAGCAGCCTGGTGGCAGACCGTTTCGCGGCACGGATAGAGGACGACGACGAGGAAGCCGAGGGCGGCAAGGAAAAAACGGAAAAGTGGCAGGACATTCTTACCGGCAAGATGCTAAAAACCAGGACAATCCTGATCTCTGGGGGAATTCGCAAGGGCCTTGCCGAAAAAACGATACGCCAGCTCTTGCTTATGGAAGCAATGGGCGACGATCCAGTGCGAATTTTCATAGACTCGCCTGGCGGCGATGCCGATGCGGGCTACGCGATTTTCGACATGATTCGTTTTATCAAACCCCAGGTCTGGACAATAGGCATGGGACTGGTCGCAAGCGCGGCGGCACTCATTCAACTTGCCGCGCCCAAGGAAAGACGGCTGGGCTTGCCCAATAGCCACTACCTTATCCACCAGCCCCTTTCCGGTATACGCGGTGTAGCCACCGACATCGAGATCCACGCCAAGGAACTGGAAAAACTGCGGGAGAAAATCAATCGGCTTATAGCCGACGAAACCGGAAACCCTTTCGCGCAGGTCGAAAAAGACACCGACCGCGACTACTGGATGGACGCGCAGGAGGCGACCGATTATGGCCTTATCAGCAGGGTCATAACCAGAAGGTCCGAAATCTAGCGAAGCAGGAACCTAAGGGGTTAGCAGCATGGGTGGGCAGTCAGAATATTGACGACTGACCATCCATGTGCCTCAAGTGTTTCAACTAGAACGTCACATTGATGCTACCTGCGATTGTCTTATCTATAAGCTGGATGCTATTTTAGTCAGAATGATGCCTTAGAAAAGTCATGGGAGCAGGAAAATACCTCGTCGATCCTGAAACCGATTCCCCAAATCGTATGTAACTTGCACCTTCCCACGTTGATTTTTACTATGGCAGGGGCTTGCAGAGGGGCTGGCTTTAATTGCTAGAAGGGGGATGATTGCGGCGGGCTTTTGTTTTCTTCATATTAATACTGTGCATGGGGGCGTTCTCCCAGGCGCAGCATGCGAGTGCCCCCCAGGTGACGCTTTCCCTGGACGATGCCCTGCGCCTTGGCGTGGAAAACAGCCTTAGCCTGCAAAGAAGCCTTCTGGACCTTTCCTCCGCGGAATACTCGGCCAACAGGCTATGGGCGGAGGTTTTCCCGTCCATAAGCGCAAACATCGGCGCCTCCTATGGCAGCCGTCCGCTTTTCTCCGGCAGCGGGTCCGGGAGCGTCGGCACCAGCGCCAGCCTGGGGCTTAACCTGACCCTTAACGCCGGGATCCCCTTCGCCATGAGGAACATCCGGCTTGCCTACCAAGCCAGGCTTCTCGGCTACGAGGACGCGCGGAACCAGCTGGAGTTGCGAATAACGCGAAACTTCTATAGTCTTATAGCAGACCGCGACAATCTGGGCGTTCTTACCGACATGCTGCAA
>Ga0209755_10005041_pt1 | contig 15254 bp, 14 predicted proteins | sample TergutCo191P1_FD_187301 | JGI IMG/M metagenome (GOLD analysis project Ga0209755, IMG submission 187301) | Cornitermes sp. P1 segment gut microbial communities from Petit-Saut dam, French Guiana - Co191P1 (SPAdes) (version 2) | ecosystem: Host-associated > Arthropoda: Insects > Digestive system... | reverse complement strand
GCATAATATCTACTTCAAGCCAGAACGAGTTTGCACCAGTTCAGTGGTTGAAACGGGGTTGGAAGACGCAGATGTGGAAGATGTGGTTGTGGAGAAAAGGCAAGAAGGTGACACAGTGTTGGAATCGTTGCAGTCAGATAAAACCCTCAAGGTGGGGACCGAGAAGAGTTTTCCAGGAACACGCAACGACCAATACGCACGGTAAAGCAGCCAGTGTGAATGACATCAGGGGAATACATTCTTCTGTCAGCACGCACTGCTATTACTGGTGGTGGAGATCCAGTGTCATACTGGGAAGCTATGAAATCCGCACAGAAGGAGGAATGGGTTAGGGCCATGAAGGAAGAAATGGATGCATTGATGAAAAATGACACGTGGGAGTTAGTTGATTGTCTGAAGAATGTGAAAGTCATCAACAACTGCTGGATGCTTTGAACGAAGCTGAATGCTGATGGTTTGATTCAACGGCTTTGTGCTTGCCTAGTCGCGAAACGACATGTGCAAAAGGCAGGGATTGATTATGATGAGACCTTCAGCCCTGTGGCACGCTGTACCACAGTTTGTGCTGTGCTTACAGTTGCTGCTCCAGAGAGGTAGCAGTTCTGCCAGTTTGATTTGAAGATGACGTTTCTGTACAGCACAGTTCAGGAGGATGTGTACATGCATCAAACATAGGGGTTCAACAATGGTAATGGTTGGGTGTCCAAGCTAAAGTGTAGCCTGTACAGTCTGAAGCAGGACCGTAGGTGTTGGAATCAGTGGTTTGTAGTACTTCAATAAGAAACTGAAATTAAGTAGAGTGGACCCATGTCTGTGTGCCAACATAATGGCAAGAAGCGAATGGCTTGATCATGGTGAGTGATGATAGTGATATCGATGTGTTTATTGATCAGTTGCATCATAACTTCAAGTTTGCAATGGGCACATTCAGCAATTTTCTGGGAATGCAGATAGATCAATGCCAAGATGGGATCTTAGTGTGCCAGTGTGTCTACACGGAAAAGGTCCTTGAGCGACTCAAGATGTATGAAACAAATCCAGTAGCAATGCCTTGTGACCATAGCAGAGGTGGAACCGAGGGTTTAGTTGGGATACATGCTGTACCAATCCGATTAGACAAAACAGTTAACATACCAGCACCGTAAGACCTTACATTCTGATAATAAATTTCCAACAAATAAGAAACTAAACCTAAACCATCCCAACCTAACAAAATACTAATCACATTAGGACTAATAATTAAAAACGTTATAGAAACAACAAATATCAAAACCAATGAAATAAACCGAATGATATTGAAATCATATAATCATCACTATAAAGAATAACCAAAGAAGGAATAATAAAAACAAACCCCATAAACGATAAAGACATTCAATCAAACAGGAAAGTCATAATAATAGATCTACCATTCAGCATAATAATATTTCAAACAATAAAATAAACCAAATCATTTATAATAAAATACACACACCAAAAACAACAATCAACCCAAAAGAAATAAAAAATAAGTCTAACAAAACAAATAGACATAAACATAAATCTAAAATATAAAACTATATCATGAGCACCACAAACCAATATTTTCTACTTAAACTATTTAGATAAGATTAAACCCAAAAAACAGTAACATCTACCTTCAAAATAACTAAATTAAATGGAAACCAATGCAAGAATAACAACAAGAACTCATGAACATATTTGAAAGAGAAAGAATAAAGACCATAATAAATTGATCCATGCTGACTACAAGAAGATTAAGAGAAGGAGGAGCAGCCATATTACAAGCTCTTAATAAAACGATCATATAGACATTCTAGGCTTAAAATTAATTAAACCTCTATTAACTAAAAGACTCTGTCTATCAACACGCTCATAAGAAATTAGAAAGACAAAAAGACCAGAAGAGTATAACCCATGAGCCACTATTAAAACATAAGATCTACAAACCCCCCAATAACTCAACGTTATAATACCACCAATAGCTATACTTATATGAGCTATAGAAGAATAAACAATCTGCGACTTCAAATCAGTCTGTTTTATACAAAATAAACTAACAAAAAGACCACCAACCAAACTCAAAGCAACCCAAACAACACCAAACCTAAAGTCAAACTTAAACAATACAAGGAAAACACCAAGAAGGCCATAGCCCCCTAATTTGAACAAAACACTAGCCAAAATTGTAGAACCAGAGACAAGGGCCTCAACATGAGCCATAGGAAAACATAAATGAACCATAAATATAGGCATCTTAACCAAAAAGGCGAAAACTATACAAACATAAAATAAACCACCAACCAAAGAATTATCCCCACACAACAAAAATAAACATAAAGATCCTAAAGAATTATAAACAAATAAAATGCCATCTAACTGGGGTAGAGAAACCAATAAAGTATAAAACAACAGATAAATCCCAGCTTGAACCCACTCAGGTTTGTAACCCCAACCCAAAAACAAAAACAAAGTGGGAATTAGTCTACTCTCAAAAAAAAATGTGAAAAGAGAGTAGACTAATTCTTCTGAACATACAATATGACATAATAGTAAGAACAATAACAACAAAAGTAAAAAAAAACCAGGAAAATATCTCAAACGGAAAACAGATTCTCTGGCCAAAACCATAAGAACACAAAGTTACAAACTAAGAATAATAAGAACATAAGAAACCATATCACAGCTAAAAATGTACCCCAAGCCACTCCAACAAAAAAAAAGAGAAAGAAAAATAGATAAAAAAGAAATAAAGAATAACAAAGAACAAATTAACCACCAAAAACCAGAAAAAAGACACAAAGGAGTTAAAAAATAAAAAAAAACATAGGAACCTTAACATTAAAGAACGCTATAAGATTGAAAATAATCATTACCATGACTATGAATCATAGAAACCAAAACAGATAAACCCAAAGAGCCCTCACAAACAAAAAAAAACTAAAAAATAAACAACAACAAAAAAAAACAAATTATAATTAAAACTACACAAATAAAATAAATAGAAAAATAAAGAACAAACGCAACAAATTCCACTCTCAACAAAGTAATTAGCAAATGCTTATGACTAGAAGAAAAAGCCCAAATACCACAAAAATAAATAACAAAAAAATATTTGGCACTAGTAAGTTTTAATAATTTAATAAAAATATTGGTCTCCATCAAAAATAAGGAATGACCTTTTAAAACTTCAGAGGAAAGGCAACGCCATTTCAATAATCTTCAAAACTAATATTTTAAATAAAATACCCTCTGACATAACAAAATTACTTATATCAATAAGAACAAAAACAAGATTAATATTCACACAGAAAAAAATATCCTATAGCTATAGCACTAATATTACTGATACAAACAACAAGTATGCCTCATCAGAGGAACAATATACAGATTATTTTGATTTACATACATCCTATTCATAATTATAATTGGAGAATGGAGGAATATTAGTACTATTTATATACATAACAAGCCTAGCATCAAACGAAATATTCTCACCATCAAATAAAATACTAATGGCTACATTAATACTACTGCCTGCCCTGTTTTGTGTAATACCAACAGTAACCAACAATAAGGAAATAAATATACACTATACAATAATAGAAAATGAAATCGCAACCACAAAAACTGTCATATGTAACCAAATAATAGGAACTATAACAACACTAATAGTACTGTAGGATACGATAGGTTTGTTACAATGACAATCGCAGTAAAACACATATAATGTTATTTATTTTTGTATTAGGCTCGTACAGAGAGGTGGAGTTGTCATTTATAGTCGTATGATTGTCAGTCTAGCCTCGCTCTAGAGCACTGCACTGCGTGACAGCTCGGCTGTAAGTGCGCAGTGCGGTGTGGAACCCAGGCAGGTGGCAGCACGGTCCGGTCAGTTGTGGCAGTGGGATGCGTAGCAAATCGCTCGCACGTTGCGTGGCAGTCGGTAGTCTGTGGTGGAGAGATATTAGCAGGCAGTGTGACAGGCCCCTTTCCACTTGCTAGGTGTTGTGATGTGGGTGTCAAACGACGTTTACTCCCTTCTGGATTGTCACCGACAAATTACTCCTTGTAGTATTGGGACAGACTGGCCCCTCTTGATGATGGAGCTGCTGGTCCTTGTTGATATGCCTTCTTCTTGGTGTAGGCGTTGAATTATCTCCGGTTGAAAACGTGGCCTTTTTTTATACAGACTTCTCGCTGTTCTACCTGCCCTGCCATTGGTTAGTTGGCAGATTTGGTAGGCGTGGCAAGTAGAATGAATACTCTTGTTGAGGTGCTGTGATAGGAAACTGCGCTCGGTTTGGAGCTCCGAGCGGAGACGGGTTACCGAGAGAGAAGGATAGGGGGGAGAGAGAGAGAGAGAGAGAGAGTGTGTGTGTGTGTGTGTGTGTGTGTGTTGCTGTGCTGTCAGGCGGAGAACTGGACGGAGGAAGGAGAGCTACATTGTGGGTGTCCCCACATCACCATTAACTGAATTAATAATTACTAATTACACTGCTTAGGACCTGATGGTACTGTAGAGGGTTCTTATAAATCCTCAAAAGTTTGACAGAATCGGGTATTTGGGAATGACAGTATCAAATGAAAATTATGTCTCCGAAGATGTTAAGACCAATTTTAAGTCTGGGACTACTTGCTAACTACTCAGATTATTATTTACCCATCTCATGTCAAAAAATCCAAATGTTACAATATAAAAACTGCAATTTTGCCTCCTTATTTTACATATTTTGAACTTGGCCTCACATCCTAAGAGTTGATGTTTCAGGGTGAAGTGTCAAGGAAAATATTTGGATGTAAGAAGGAGCATGGAGAAGTCTGCATAATAAGAAGCTACATAATTTGTGTCCTTCAGAGAATATTGTTTAGGGAATTAAATCAAGGAAGGTGAGATGAATTGGTCATATAGAATGCCTGGGTGGGGTGGGGGGTGAGAATTGTATGTGTAATTTTTGTCAGAAAACCCAAAAGGAAGAAGAAACAGCTGTAAAAATTTTGACATAGGTGAGAGAATAAAATTAAAATGTAAGTTGTGATGGGTTCATCTGGTTTACAAAAAGGCCCATTGAGTTATGTGTTAATATGATGGTGAAGTATAGGGTTCCATGAGGTTTTGTGGATTCTGTGACCCAGTCAATGATCATCAGTTTTCCAAATATGGCTCTGAACCAAGGAGTCAGAATGTTGTAACAACAATGAAAGGGCTGGAAGTATGCAATTTCTGCATCTGTACTATTGCATTTACCTTAGTTTGGCATTCTGTTGTTAAATAGAATGGTTGTGTTTTAGGCAGTTTGGTCAGCCTGTTCAGGTTGGAATGGGTGTTGTGGTACAGCAGATGGTGCCAGCAGACAGTGCTGGTGTGCTCTTTACTTATCACCCGACGAATGGAGACCCCCGCCAAATGCTTATCACAGCAAATTTTGGACTGGGAGAGGTATGGGCATACAATCTTGGTGAAAATAAAGATACAGTGAAAAACTTTATCTGTCATTTCTGATGCAGCTATTTAAAAGAGATGACAAATGGGAGGGGAACATGTCAGTTTTACACGGACCATGTTGAATGAATTTTTAGAGGAAAATGATGCATAAGGGAACAATGGATTGAGGTTTCACTGTATTTTTTAGCATCAGAAGTTTATCCCACAGAAACAGCCTGTGAATTAACATTTGTAAATGGCTCTTCTGCAGCATTTTTTTGAAAATGTGCAGTGAAAGTATGCTGTGGGGAATATCATGCTGGAGCCTGGTGTCTTCATTGTGATGATGCATGGGGGCAGACTGGAATAAATGTGATATTGATGTTGAAATGTTGTTGAATGAAATAGGATGTTTGGTTTCTATTTTACCGATTCACAGTAAGTCCATTGGTTGGTTAATTTAGTAAAGGTGATGAATCGTTAGCATCCATAGTAAATGTTGGACCTTCTCAAGTACAATATTTTGCCAAGCAGTTAATTAGCTAATTACTGCATGTGTTCACATATATATCCAGTGTTGTTTTCTTAAGCAGAAAATTTTATGTAAAGAGGTGTGACAAGGGCATTTTTTTTATTTTTTTCCAGTGTATCAAGCTTAAGCTGATTTTGGGGAGGGGTAGTTTTGTTTGGCATTGTCAGTATCTAGACTGTGATGAATGACTGAATTGAATATGAATATGAACTATTTTTGGAATCATAACTAGCAGGGGAAACAAGAAGTACTCTGAGAAAAACCTTTACCACTGCTATTTGTACACTACAAATTCCACATCAGTTGCTGGGATCAAACCTGAGTTTTGCATTGAGGAACTGGCCATTAACTGCTCAAGCAGTGGCATGTAGGAAGAAAAATCATCAACAGGTTTACTCTTATTCCAGTTTTGCTATAATGTTTTTAATGTAGCTGTATGTGTTCTAAGAAAGGTATGTCCTGGTGCTGTATACCAGCAAAGAAAGATCACTGTACCTGTTAACTTCTGTTTGTGGATGTGTACTGTAATACCCTTGTTTTTGCTCTAGAGTGTCGTATCAGCACAGGTCGAGCCTGACACATTTGTTCTAGAAAGGGATAGAATGGGACAAGTTGTGCTGAAAGAGAGTGTGTGTGCCTGCAAGGGGCACAGAGTTATTATTTCAGGTGAGATGAGTTATAAGTGACTCATTAAAACATTCCATTATGACTAGTGCATGATATTTTCATGGCTAATTAAGCAGTTACTGATTCTCTGAACTTCTTTGACAGTGGTACATTCACCAAGCAGATTTTGTTTTGATCATTGAGGTATATTGACATACATCATGTGATGGGAGCTGGCTGTTCCATCATTGTTAGGTGATTGTTGGTTATCGTACTTATAATTTCTTCTTACTTTTATTTTGATATCAGTGGCAATGGTTGGGATCAAAACAAGGATCGAGGAAAAATCCCAAGTTCTCTGTGAAACATAACATACATTTTTTCACTCAGAGATACAGACTGCATGTTTCAGATTAATTAATTAATTAATTAATCCATTATCAGGCCTTATACAAGAGAAACAGCAGGAATAAAGTTATGACATGTTAATTTGAGTGTATGTATTGGGTTTTTTTTCGGTGAGATCCTACATTACAGCGAATATTACAACAAAAATTGTAATAGTAAAAATACACTATCAGGGTTATAAACATTTATAAAACCTAAATAAGAAGATGCTACAATTGTGTATGGCAGATACATAAGGTAGAAAACAGTGACAATTTTTTAACACAGTTTTTTTATTATAATCAGGTAAGTGTTGAAATCTAAGTGAAACAATGATTTATAGGAATTATACTGTTCTGTGTAATGAATAAGGGTCACTGATTCTTTGATTATTTAATAATACATTCTGTACTACAGAGGAGAAATGAGATATGATAATAGTCTAAAAAGGTATGTCAATTGTAAAGATGTTGTGGCTTATTTCAAGGCATGATCCAAAGACTGAGGAAAATTGTCAGTTGTGTACAAAAAATTTGATTGTACAAGAGTTAACTATTAAATTTTTCATGTATAATTCATATTGCTTCTTGCATTTACATTTACATCTCCAATTCGCAGTATTTTTCAGAGGAAATTTATTGAAGAATATTTAGCCAAGCCCCCATTCTGTACTGTCTGATAATTAATTATTATTTTCTCTAGAGGAAGGAGGTGTTACTGCTGAACCGTTAGAGAATGAAAAAGTTTCTCAGCTGTGCCTTTCCAAGGAAGAAGCTTTAGCATTGGGCCAACTAGGGGTGCAACTAGAACGGATGTTTGGTGGCCCCAGGGATATAGAATGGGCAATTTCAGAGGTTAGTGATTCATTGCTCTTCATAAGTTGAGACTTCCACACATATTATGTATTTTTTGTGCATTGTGCATAAGAAGAATGTGTATGTAGGAACATGTGGTGTTTCATGCAGATTGTGGGTGGGTAGGCATGACAAAGCTAACACAGTAGCTACTTTTCACAGCTATTTTGCCAACACACTTCAAAATTCAGTGGCTACCTGGAGTAAACATTCACAGCCTTTTTTTAAACAGCTTGTTGGTTAACACTGTGTAGGAAAATAATTTTTTCTCATTGTGAAAATCAGATATTTTAATGCTAAGTATTTTGGTACCTATATTAACCACCGAACTTTAAAGGTTTAAAAAGTTTTTATACTGAGTTTCCATTTGTTTTTCATTCATGGGCTAGGCAATTTGACAGATGTTCTAGCCTCCAAATTGTCTTTCAGGTATATCCATGATTTTCCTTTTATCTTGTAAGTTTATAATTTGATGCTGTATTTGTTCACCTTTTCACAAATTCCATTTTCATAAATTTTCCAATCTTTCATTGTACATAGTAGTCTCACAAACTGGAAATCTACCTACCTGTATCAAAAGACAAAATGGCTTCTTGTCCTTAAGAAATCATAAGTTTGTGAACACAGACTCTGCCACATCATAAAATTTGAAGTTGGAAACATTTTTTGCATCAACTATCTCATTTCCTCAATTGTAATGATTTGTCAGATGATCATACTAAGGGTGGTTGACATACATAACATGTCTTGCATTTCTTTTTTAGGGTCAAATCTACTTGCTGCAAGCTCGGCCAATCACATCATGTGATTCTTGGTCAAAATTTGAGCTTCTTCATGAGTTTGATGCCCCTATTGTCACTGATACCGAAGTACTGACAACGGCAAATGTTGGGTATTGAAAGAATTATTATCTGAATTGGTTTTGTGTACTACAGTTTGGCAGGGATAATAGATGATACCATTCTTTGACTGCTGTGATGGATAACATGTTTTCTGTTTAAGATGTAAACTGTAAACTGATCAAACTGGTGTAGCAGTCGTGCTTTAGACTTACAGAAGTGAGGTGTAAGATTTCTAACAAATTATTCCAGCAATATGCGTTAAGGATGGATATTCAGGGAAGTACATGGAAATTCTAGTAAATAAAAAATTCTTTTGTTTGCTAATTGGTAACTACCTAACTTCCAGAAGTTAGCTATTGCCTGTTATGCAGTTACCATGATATTTTATGTCACCATTATGGATGTGCTGAAATTATTTTGCTTTACCTGTGTTCGTTTCATAATGAAGTGTGAACTAAGTTTGGGGTGTTACTTATTTAACTGTAAAAGGATGTTTATTTTACAAGTCTATGTTGTATCTGATGAATTTAACATAATAGGAGGTTGTAGTAATGGCATTTATGCACATGCACATTAATTTGTGATACTAACATTAGTTTTTCCCAGACCCTTCTTTGAATCTCTATGCAACCACTCATTTAATGTGAACGTACAAAATTTTAGGCATTTTGATATAATATTTTCGTTTTAGTACATGATACCACCTGTTGGTAATTTTCATGTAAATATATAATATCTTTGTTAAACACTTCAGCAGCAGGTGATATTTCTTTCATTAATTCTAAAATGCCAGGTAAATTTTTTTCTGGAAAGGCCAGTACTTATAAGGAAAAGGGTTAATTATTAACTTGATGGAAGGCATTAAATTGTGCTAGAATGATTAATTAATTACTTAATAAACCACCATGAAACACAGCTGTATGTTGACTGTGTAATTGTAAGCTACATGTTGCAGTGCTGCTGGGCCATCATCAGGCTATGTAAAAAAAATTAAAATGAAGGTAAAATTGTAAATGTTATATTATGTACTTCTTGTGAGATCTCACATATGCTTTACAGTTGTTAAATGTATATAAGTGCTTTCTTAGTGGGTTAAAATATAAAAGTTGTGTTTTTAAGTGTTTCATTTTCCAAATCTTTTATACATCATTTATTTTAAAGTTGTTTTACACAGGTTAAATATTGTTAAATATGACAGTTGTCTGTGTAATAAGCATGATCAGAATGCTGGTGGCTAGTCAATGTAGATACATGATAAATACCATATGCTGCATACGTATACAATGTATACCTATACAGTAAACTACCTCCTGATGATGAATAATTAATCTATTTGAAATATGTAGAGGATGATTGTTGAAATAAATTAAGAGAAAATAAAAGTGCATCTTGTTGGTCCTTATTACACAAATATATCATCATGCACAGTCCACACACACACACACAAAACATTTGTCACCAAACTTTCATTATGTAATGTCTTGTTTTTGGTACTTGTTTGCAGTGAGGTGTTGCCAGGCCTTATAACCCCATTGTCTCAATCAGTAACAGTTCGTTCAACAGACTTGGCAATCAGATACCAATTGCCTTTTGGACCAGGTTATTACTATTCTTCCAATGTTGTTACTGCAAGTCATCACGTCTTCGTCAATGTTCTAAATGTATGTAAATATTTCTTGCAAAATCCAACTGCAACAGGTTTTTGTTGTATGTAACTCTGGCATTTTTCATAACAGTATATAACCATGTCTGTTATGTTCCAGACATATTTTTGACAAACTCAAACAGATTTTCATGAAATTTGATATTTGAGGGTTTTTAAAAAATCCACTGAGAAAGTTAAATTATCATTAAAATCTGACAAGAATAACAGGTTCTTTACATGAAGACCTATATACATTAATGATAATATCTCAGTCACTACTTCTTAGAATGAGTAATGTTTTATACAAAAGTTGTAGAGAAAATCAAAACCCACTTTTTATGTTCAATAACTTTTTTTAATGAAAATCATGTTGTTGGTGAGATAATTGAGAAAAATGTAGTTACAGCAAGAGAGGCCACTGATGACAATACAGCACATATGAATTGCATGCTGGACACATCCAGAAGATGGAATCATACTGCTTTCCCACAGCAACATTGTATATGTAAATCCACCTCAATGTTATGTTTATATGTACAGTACATTGCCTGCCTTGTTATACACGTATAAATTCAACTTTGTCAACTGTTATCTGTTTATTAGGACTGATTTTATGCATATAAAAGTTTAAATGATGTAAACTGAGGAAGTTACTTACGTTTTCTTCATTCTAAATTTATTTTTCTCTAATATTCTTTTAAAATTTAGTACCTTAATCCATGAAGTTTTCATTTCACAACCTCTGTCATATGAATCCATATTATTTCCAGAATTAAGAGTTGAGGATGTATATTAACAACTAAGACTTGTACAGATAACACAACAGGATGTCAAACATCAACAATGAGATTATTGTCTCATGAGCTGTAACTTCCAGTGGTGTTGCCCACTCAAAATCAGATCGTCTATAACTGTTTTGTCATACTTGGCATTTATGTTCTTACATATCTTCTATAAAGTGGCAGGAGAGCAAGTCATAATCCAGTCATTAAAATTGAATTGTGAGTTTGTACATTTTAATGTCATAATTTTCTGCTTTATCATTGTAACAGTATATGTATGTTGGCCTCTTTTCTCTCACTCTTCATCAAATATTCTCCAGAATATTGTAGGCTTTTTGCATTATTTTGATCCCACAAAATGTGTTTTGCTGTGTATGTGAATTTTGCTTGTGGATAATTGCTTAAAATCTGGGAACAATAAATACTTATGAATATATTTAACTACATTAAAAGTAAAATTCTTTATGAAATACGAGTTTGACTGTGAGTAAAACTACCAAAGCTGCAGGAATTTTGAGAAATTCGGCTTGTACAGAAGAGACAATATCCTTGCAATAAGCAGTATGAATAAATTTTGTATTTACATTTTTTTATATAAGAATCAGGATATCACTTAAAATTGAAGATCTTATTGGAAAGGTCTGTCTCCAAACATGGTTGTCCATAGGTCATGCATTTACCACATAGTTGGTAGTACTGTATATTAATACATTTTGGTAAGTTGCAGTATTCTCCTTTATATTGCATTGTTGTTGCCATAGAAGCAATATTCTGTTCATAATGTGTCAGGCCACAGTGTAATCAGAGTAATATTTCTTTTCTTGAGTTAGATTTCTAAAGGACCTTCAGTTTACTGAAACAATTAGAGAGCTGTTGCAGATATTGCAGGCGAGGCTGGCTCAAAGATTTTTTGCTGCCCAAGGTGAAGCTTAGGTTTGCTACCTCCTCCTCCTCCTCCTACAGGCAACCTCTTCACCTCGTATTTCCAAGGAAGGACTTTGTTCCTTGTTTCTGATTTTCTCCACCAGGTTTTACTGCCAAGGTTATTATGTCTAGTGGGTTGAGTTGCTGTTAGTTGCAGGTACCAATGTCTTTTATGAGGTTACTTTAATCCTTTATAACCTGGTGGTTACTTTATGTTCCACCAGGTTTACTGTTAAGAAGTGTTACTCCCTGTCCACAAAGTGTATCTATACATTTTTTATGGACCTCAGTAAAATTAGCAATTATTATTTATCTATACAAAATTAACTGATTGGTTTTTATATCCAAGACAGAGCATGTTTACTGTGTGGAATGAACTGGATCTTTAATATTAATTCAGGTGAATATTCACCCTAAATGGTTAGAAATACAGTTAATTTATTATTGTGCTAATTTTGAATGTCTACTAGCCATGTTTCACATCTGTACAAATAGATTCTCCTGACCATTATGAAATTACAAGACTGAAATGTTTTCTACACATACAATGGCTGGCCCTGTAGGGGATGTATGCGTTGATATTAAGGATGCTGATCCCCCAGTTTGGGGTTTGCACAGGAGTTCAGAAGTCATGGTGGCCCACCTTGTACCTCTCATGAATCTTGGAGGAGCAATTGTACTGATGGCAGTAAGATAATCTTATAAACAGAAATAATTGAATGGGTGTGTCAAAACAATTACATGTTGCTACTTGGATCATTAGAGGCTTATGGAATACATTGAGAGAATTATAAAATTAATGCTATGAGTGCATGCTGATGACCTGCAGTAGTACTACACTTTTAGAATTGGTGCTGTAAGTTGAAACTGAGGAAGATATGAGTGTGTGGCAGTCCCTTGAAATTTGACAAGTTAGGTTTTGTGTTTTTTCAGACACTTCTCAAGACAGGGGATTTAGAGATTACATTGCAAAACAAAGTAATTGATTTGGCAGTGTTTGGCCACTTGGTGACAACACTGGAGCTTCTTCAGCTTGCTGTAGAGAGGAATGGAGTGTTGGGATCGCTAGGCAAGCTTCGTACTCTGCTGGCTTTAACCAAGGTTGGTTGTCATATTCTTTTCACTGAGAAGAAAGAATGACAGTTATGGAAAACTCTTATAAATAGCACAATGGTTTGCATTTGCCTCAAAGAAAGAATGAGAATATAAAGCATGTGTCATGTTGGTACGCCTCAATTCACATATTAAACAGTACTGACTTCAATTTATATATGTTTTAATGATCTATTATTGTACAACATGTCATATGTCTACACAGTCTACACTCAATGTCTCAAGCTAAACCCCTCCTCATGAGTTTGCAAAGAACCCATCAGTAGAGGTTTAAAGAAAAGATTTTACTTTCAGATCTTTTTCGTGTTCTCCTTCTTTATCACCACAGTCCTTTAAGTTTGATCTTGACTTCCCCCACCACAATTATTCATTCTGTTATGCTGAAGATTTTTGTCTCCATCTGGTTACACCCATACTCCTCAAACGCAATTTGACATTGTATGTCCACCTTAATTTAGGTCATCCTGTTTTCTTCCTCATCCTGGTTTGCCTTCCAGTTTACTTTGAGTTACCATCCAGTAATTTTACCAACCTAACAAACTCTGGGGAAGTAACACTATTAGCAGATGTGTTTGTGTGGTGCATGCGTGTGTTTGTACAATGCAGTAAGGCTAAGGGCTTAAAGTGAGACACATGAGGCTGGTGAAAATACTTTGTGCATTTTGTTTAAAGCATGATGTGACTTGTTTCTTTTTCAAGGACATCTTATTCAGGAGACAAATCTTGCAGAGGGCTGAGAAGGTGACCTCTGAATTTGTGCAAGACCATTGCAACTACAATGATGCTAGGGCCCTGTATCCTTGTATTTCAAACAATTTGAGGCATCTTGACCAGGTAAATATATGATTTTATATGCATACCGGAGACAATTTATTTACTTTTGGCAGCATTTTAACACCCACATTGGAAAACTCGTTATCAAAATTTCGCTTTATACTTCTCCAGAGAATACTTAAGGAGCCTAGATTACAATATGTCATGTAAGATATCTGTATCATATTTACTCATGTAATTTGTTCACCTTTGCACCCCAGATTTTTTTCTGGTATAAAATAGACAAATTCACAACACAATTCCACACCTTCGATTGGGGTTAGGAAAACTCTTACTGCATAACATGAGAAAACACACAGTTTCCTTTATTTTGGACCATATTTTATGATCATAATTCTGAACCCAAATGTGTTTCTGTTGTATTTTCCCACATTTGACTGACTTGCACTTTGCTGTTTATTACTTTTGATGTGTTAACATAAAACAATACAATGATATTAGTAAGCATTCTTTCAATGATTTACATTGCATGATTTCACTCTGTAGTAAAACATGAATAATATTTGGGGGAAATCCTGTTTAATGAGACAGGTTATTTAATTACAAAGGGGACATTTAGAATTATGGCTGATATTGGATCTAGAAGATCATGTAAAAGGCTATTTCAGAAATTAGATATCTTACCTGTCCACGTCAATACATATTTTCACTGATGATATTTGTTGCAAATAATGGTGAAATTTTCAGGCTAACTTAGCAGTACATGGTATGGATACACCTTTCTAGACCTATTGCCAGTGTATCATGTTGCCAGAGATATTTTTCCTGTGTTGGTACAAAGATTTTCAGTAGTTTACCTTAGGCACCCAGCACTTGGGGTTTCACTGAGAATAACAGATTGCCTAAATGGCAGCTTCCTCTCTTCTATCTGCTTTCAATTTCCAAGATGTGCCATCTGTGTATGTTAATTTGGGATTACTTTTGATTGGATACAAAGAAGAAGAAAGTATAATAATGATGACAGAAGAGTGAGATGCTGTCCAAAAGTAGCTGGTACCAGCCATTCCTAGTTTAGCTGGCATGGTCTATGCAATCAAGAGCTGCAAGGGTAGATGGGCAGTGGTTATTGGCACTGGATTTTTACAAGCATGGAAATGAAATTTGTTGATGAGCACTGAGATGACAATTTCCCTTCATGAAATACGGACTGTTGTATAATTAATGTGGAAAATGTGATTCAAAATGGATACATTCTGCAAAAAAATTCTGCATGTTTGCTTATATAGGTACCACCATACAGTTGTTTGTTGAACATTTATACAAAAACACCACTACATAATATTTTGAATGGCACGTGATTTTTTTATGAA
>Ga0209755_10005040_pt1 | contig 15256 bp, 9 predicted proteins | sample TergutCo191P1_FD_187301 | JGI IMG/M metagenome (GOLD analysis project Ga0209755, IMG submission 187301) | Cornitermes sp. P1 segment gut microbial communities from Petit-Saut dam, French Guiana - Co191P1 (SPAdes) (version 2) | ecosystem: Host-associated > Arthropoda: Insects > Digestive system >... | reverse complement strand
GAGAGCATTTTTTCTTTTTCGGTCATAACTTCCCCAACAACTCCAAAGTCCTGCCATCCGCATTGCCGCCAAAAAACTTCACAATCACGCTTTGAAAAACTGGCGGCGCATTTTCAACCTGCGCAAACAAAGTCATCGAAGAACGAAGCTTTATGTCATCTGGGCTGCCAAAAATGCTATGAGCATCATCGTTATCCAAATCGAGCAACGCCTGTGATATTTCAAGCAAACGCTTGCCGAGCAATTCATGCTGCAAATACATCGTGGCTTCATTCAAATCCTTGATCGCATAAAATTGGGCGGTTTCGCTATATCCCAGTCCTGCAATTTGCGGAAAAATATACCACATCCAATGGCTTTCTTTGCAACCATTTTTTATTTCTGCCAAAGCAGTTGCATAACTGGTTTCCTGTGCGGCGAGGAATCTTTGCAAAGGCGTTGTGTGAATGGGTGAGGGCATGGGGGGAATGTAGAAATTTTCGCTGCCCCCAGAACGGGGTTGGTTCGAGGGGGCACGCACAGTGTGCCCCCTGCTTCCTAACACCTAGGCGGCTAGCTAGCGTTGCCGCCGAAGAGGTAAGAAGCAAGCCGGCGAGCTTCTGGAAAGGGAGCGAAGCGGAATTTTGCAACGCAAAGCGGAATAAAAGCCCCGAGTGCAGAATTTAATCCTTTTGTCTGAACCCCGATTTTCCCGATTTTAGGATTTACAGGATTATGTTAGCTTGATTTTGTAAGCAGTGTCTAAAGTTTATTGGGGAGAAGGTGGATATGGGGAGGTGTGGGGTTGGTTGATGGCTTAAAGCCTATGGATGATTTTGTGAAAATGGCAAATAAAGAATTTCGAGGAATGCTTACATTGGCTGATGTTGAAAGAGTTTTGAATGTTAAATATAAAATGAAATAAATGTGTGAGTTGTATCAGAGCTCTCTGTTACTCCAAGAACTGAACCTATTTTCTCATATTATTTATCAAAAAATCCAGCAGGAGGTTTCTTAAATCCACCTTCTTTCTTTGTACCGCACTTTTTATTAGCTTCTTCGCTAGTAAATCCTTCTTGTATTGACTGTTTATATTTCATAAGCTTGTAAATTTCAACATCTTCCACAAGCATATTATTATTTTTCGCACCTTTAATTTTTAATATATTTTTTTGCTCAGTCTTGTAAGGTCCTGTAATGCAAGAATCTCCATATAAAGAAGTATTCGATTGAGCAATAAAACACATATTATCTCTAACTGTTGCTTCAATAATATTAGAAAAATAATTTGTATCTTTATTGAACTCTGGAACTAAAATAAGTTCAACTTTATTTTTCAATAAAGCACGAGAATTAATGTTTGTAAATTCATAACACAATTTATTGCTATATGTATATTGACCACATAAATTGTATATAGTTACCAAATCTTTAGATACATTAATTAATTTATACTCTTTTAGCTTTTCCATTTCGATAGGTGAATAATCATATTTTTCTCGTATATGAGTAAATATGTTCCGATATCTTCCTTTTGTTGAAGTGTAAAAAGGCTGTATATTTGCAATAAAATTAAAAACTCTTCCGCCATCTTTAATATACTGAAGTCCTACGACAACTGTAAATCCTGCCTTTCGTGCAAAATTACTAACATCGCTTAACCATGCAACTGGAAGGTATAATTCTGGCATTACAATAATTTTAGCCTTATGCTTTTCCGCAATTTTTAACAAAGAAAATAGTTCTTTTTTATTTCTTAATGTTAAATATTTTTTTGAATTCTTAACAACATCGAAACTTTCTTGTGCTTTTAGCAAGACGCTTGCAACTCCAATAGTAACATTATCTATTTTATCCATAGCATGATAAGTAATTGTTTCCAATCTTTTTTTATTATCATATTTCTGCCTAATTTTAAATCTCGGTTTTATCGAATTTATTTTTGTAAACTCTTTGAAGATACCATCAATTTTACCAAAAAATAGATTTCCGCCTTTCTTATAATACTTTAAAAAATTAAAGATGTTCAAATCTTCAAAATGTATAAACCTTGGCGTAAATTTTAATTTTCTTTTATCAAGTACTAACTTTTGTTTAGTTATAACATTAATATCTTGCTCTAGTAAGGAAAAATTTTCCGAATTAGCAGTATAGTTTATTAAAGGATATGAAGTCAAATGATGATTAAATAAATTTGCTTTTCTTATAATAAGAGCAATTTTTCTAATTTCCACCTTTTTTATAATTGAAATATTTAATGATAACGCTATTGCCATAGCAATTTTTAATTCATATTTTAGAGAATTTTTAATTTTTCTTAAAACGTACATTTTTTTATCAGAGAAAATATTCTGCAAAGCTTCTCTAGAAAGCTTGCTTATTTCTCCCATTACCATATTGTAAAACCTCTTAATATACTCAGCATTATTTTGGATCACGCCCAAGTAAAAAATTGAAGTCCAAGAACCACGATACTCCAAACATTTGGTTCCTGAATAAAAATGTATAATACTCTCGTTCTCGCTCATTTTAGGTTTAACAATATTCTTGTTAAAATGTATTAATTTATTTATATACTGAGTTGCACTATAATTATCAGACATTAATAAGTTAAAATCTTTAAACTTCGCAAAATTATTATCTATTTCTTGATAATAAACTTGATTATCAAATTTTCCCAATTCGGTAACATCATCAAAAAAGTTTACCGTACTAGCCTTAGCAAAAATTTTTTCCTCCATATTTTTTAATAGAGCTATTGGCTCGTTGTAATAAAAGTTGAATATTTTTATTTTAGTTTCGTTTATTTTTAAATTCGTATTATTAATGCCATACAATTCACTTTCTTGCTTATTTATTATTTCATTTTGAATCAGTAAAGTATCAATCATTTGTTCGTTAGTATCATTTCTATTTTTAGATTTATTTTCCATTACCAAAACAATGTCATCAACATATCTACCATAATATAATACTTTTGAACATTCATTAACCCGTTTGTCAAAATTACGTAAATATAAATTGCCGAGAAAATTAGAACTGACTAATTGAAATGGAAAAATACATTCATCTTCGTTTGTATTTGCGGAGACTTCATTATGCAATTCTTTAATTATTTTAGTGTATTTAACATAAAATTTCTCTATAATTTTTGTCAGGAATGAAATATCTTGCAATTTTTCATCATAATTAAGATAACTACTTAGTAAACTGAATTTAAAATTTACTGAATAAAAATATGTTTTTATGTCTAGCGAAATTAAAGTGGTGTTCTGTTGCTTTTTGTAACGATTATTGATCTCCTTCAAAGCATTGCTCCTCCAATTAGAATATTGTTCAAAATAAGGTTTAAATAGCCTATTTGAATCAAAATCAATATTTTTCAAATCCTTATCGCCAAGGAACAGTCTATCATCAAAATTGTTAGCATAATTATTAACAGTTATAGAATTATTATTTTTTGCAATTTTACCGACTAACAACGCCCATAAACAATCAAGTAACATTAATTCAATCGGTATATTAACTAAAAAATTAACTTTTGTCAAGTTCGTTTCATTCACCCTATTTGATATAACTTCATTTTCTCTATTTTGAATTTCAAAAGTCTTTGGAAAAATACAATAATCAATTTTATTTATTAGGCTATCAATATATTTTTTATTTTGTTCAGCCTTAGGCCTTTTCAATAATAAAGCCAATTTCTTAATAGTTTTGTTCATTTTAGAAGGATTTTCTTCAAAAAGTCCTATTTTGTATCGTTCATACAATTTATCTTTCGAATAATAATACATACTTTTTATTTTCTTATATGCTCCTTCAATTATTCTGTAATTTTCTTTTTCATCAGCAAACATATACAACTCTTCCCTCAACACTACCTACGCACCCACGCATAGCCAGTTCTAGCTTGATCTAGAATATGTGCAAAAATAGTATCACGTTTTTTCTCAAAAATATAATGGTCATAGCTTTTTGGCAAATTGTTATCCAAGCATTCTATAATTATCGCTTTCACTCGCTCTTGAGGTTTTGGGTCGTTTTGCCAATCTACAATAAATAGCTCTTCATATTTATTCCGAAGAGTTTCATAAAGTTTCTTGGCTGCAAGTTTCACTTCTCTTTCTTCAGCTTCTGTTAATTTATCTTTGCGAAGCAAGTCAAATAATTCAAGTTCCGCTTCAGTCAAATTTTCTTTTATATGTCGTTCTTCTTCAGCTTTTAATTCTTCCATTAATTTGATAATTTTTTCATAGAAATCATCGTTTTGCGAACCGCCAGCATTATATTCATCAATGATATTTCTAAATCTATCAGCAAAGTTTGTTCTAGTGATATTACTCCGTAACATTATTTCCAGTTGTTTTTCAATATGTTCACGAATGTCGGCAATTAGGATATTTTTATTTCTGATTTTCTTGAATTTTTCACGCAGTTCATCAATATTCATTTTAGAAATATCTATTTCTTTACTATTTTCATTGATAATAAAATTTTTCGTATCTTGAGTAACTAATACGCTTGTATCAAGAAGAGCATTGACACGTTTTTTAGCAAACTCAAGTCTTTCTGGTCTAATTTTTCCATCAATAATGTTTTGCAAATAAAGTATGGCCTCTTTATATTTGCCATCAAATTTCATTTTAAAAATATCAGGGCGAAGCGATTCGTACAAATTCTTTACAGTATTGACTAATACCCTGAATTCTCCACGAACCTCATCATTTCCCAAAATAGCATTTGCAAAATCAGAAAATAAATTAAGATTTTTAAACACTTCACTTTCAGTAACAACTTGATTAAAATCAATTCCTTGTTGTAAACAAAAATCTTTTGTTAAATTGATAGATTCTTCAAGTTGTTCTAGTAATTTGTCAATATCTTTCACTGGATTTGTTCCATCGTCATCAATGGCATAATCCGCAAGAGCTCGCTTTAAGTATTTAAATACATCTAAGAAATCTACTATAATTCCATTTTCTTTTTTTGCTCCTTTTGAATCTGAATAAACTCGATTAGCTCGAGCGATGGCTTGCATTAAAGCGTGCCCTTTCATCGGTTTATCTAAATAAAGAGTAGATATTGAAGGTGCGTCAAAACCTGTCAACCACATAGCACAAACAAAAACTAGCGATAGCTGATGTTCTGAATTCTTAAAATTGTCTTCAATGTCTGCTCCGCTATCATCTATTTTATTCATACGCTCACGATGAGCCTGAATTGACAATCCTTCCTTTTCAAACTTTGTAATTTCCTCTGCATCTTCGCTTATGACTACTGCCATTTCTACATTACGCATATAATCAACAATTTCTTTCAAAATTTGTTTCTGGGTTTCATTAGGAGTTTTGGTTATTTCCACATTAAGTCTCTTGATTTCTTCCTTCCAATAATACGAAACTTTATCATACATTTTTACGGCTGTGAATTTATCTACAGAAATCACCATGCCTTTTCCACGAAAACCACGATATGGGAAATGTTTTACTATATGTTGTGCAACAGCATCAAGGCGGTCATCTCGTTTAAGTACTTCAAATTCTTTAGAATAATAATTTTCAAGTCGTTTGCGTTCTATTTCAGTAAGATTTTCGCTTTCTAGAATATCACAAAAATCATTTTCAAAATAATCATTTTGCAATTCTACTTCTGGAACTCGTTTTACATAATAAAGAGGAACTGTTGCATTGTCCTTGATAGATTCAGCAAAATTATATTCGCTAACATAGCCACCAAACCATTGATTAGTTAGGCGTTTATTTCCAAGCAAAGGAGTACCCGTGAATGCTATATATTGTGCATTTGGCAGCCCTGTACGCATATTTTCCGCTAAATCTTTATATTGTGTTCTATGAGCTTCATCTACAAATACAATAATGTCATCACGTTCAGAAAGTACAGGATACTTTTTTCCTTTGTCATAGCGAAATTTGTGAATTAGGGTAAAAAGTATGCTTTTGTTAGTTTTTAATTCTTCTTGTAAGGCAGAGCTAGATGCTGGTTGAACTTTTTCTTCTGCGTTCATAAAGCCAGAGCGTAGGAAATTTTTATATATTTGTCCATCTAAATCTTCACGGTCGGTTATTATTACAAAAGTAAAGTTTCCCTGCAATTTATGCTTAATTTTGCGAGCAAGCATAATCATAGAATAACTTTTTCCACTGCCTTGCGTATGCCAAAACACTCCAAGTTTGCCTTTTAGTTCATTGCGGTTTAAGAAAGCATTATAGGCGTTGTTTACTCCGAAAAATTGATGATTTTTTGCTATTATTTTTGCTTTAACTATGCCTCCTTTACGGCTGTCAAATACAATGAAATTTTCTATGTAATCAAGCAGAACACTCTTTTTGCAAAGACCTTTGATAAAATATTCAATGCTCACTCCTTCTTTTTTTATATTCACTCGGTTAGGATTTTCTTTTTCATTTTCTACTTTCAGCCATTCAAAAAAATGTTCATAGCCAGCAGAGAAACTTCCGAGTCGTGTTTCTATTCCGTTGCTAAGTACGCAAATTTGGTTGTAATTAAATAGCCAAGGAATATCTTTGCGGTAATTTAGGAGATTGTTGTCATAGGCATTTTTTACAGGGATATTTGAGTTTTTCAATTCAATAAATACAAGTGGTAGTCCATTGATAAAAATTATCATATCTGGTCTTCGCCAGTGAACATCGCCTTTTATCCACATTTGTGTAGCTACAGTAAAGTCGTTATTTTTAGGTTCTTTAAAGTCTATTATTTGCAAGATTTCAGTTGTTTCTTCATCATTTAATTTGAAAGTTACTTTTTCACCGTAACGAAGCGTTTGATAGAGTTCAAAATTTTTGCTTAGAGGTTCACCATATATGTTATTGCATAATCTTTCGGTAGTTTGTTTGATTATATTTGGTGGAATTTGTGGGTTTAAGTCGCATAATTTGTTAAAAAGGATTTCTAGCAAAACAACTTGTTTTTTATTTTCTCGTTTTGTGCCATCTGATAAATCGTCTGGTTCATTTGTATAGCAATCTAACCGATTATATTTACATTCAGAAACAAGCAATTCTACAGTTGCTTTTTCTATCATATCTTCGGTTATGATTTTTGGCATTATTATATCCTCTAAAATGGCATTTCATCATCACTTGGAGGTGGCGGTGGTATAGAATATTTTTGGTAATTTTTATTAAAAATATTAGCAACTACACTATAAAATTGAGGCAAGTACTCTTTGTGTTTGGTATAAATATCTTCATATAAATATAATGCATCTTGTAATGCATTTAGCGGAATATTACAACGATTATTAATTTTTTTAGTCATAATAAAGACCTTGTCAGGAGGCAAATCAGTCTCAAAAATATTTGAGTTAAGTATTTCTCGTAAGTTATCAAATACAGCTTTCATATCTTCCGATGTTACTTGTTCGTGTAAAGCGAAAGTATATATCCACTGAAGTTCACCCCAACCATTAACATCATACTCTCCACAACACAATGAAAAAATGATGTTTTGTATTTTTTCTCTGAGTAAGTTCATATCTGGCAATGGTTCATTTACTTTATTTTTTAACTTATCAACTTCTGATGATTCGTTAGCTACAGTTATTGCTGATTCTTCTTTTTTTTCTATCAAAGTATTGTAATAATCATTTTCTCGGATCTCAATTGTTTTGCTTGTATATTTATTAAATTCGCCACAGAGTTTATCAACATTATTCCTAAAACCATTATCATTAGTGAGAAAAATTATATTAGAAGTTTCATAATTTTTAAAAAATTCTAACAAAGATAACCACAACATCGTATCCTTAAATCCCTTGTCGCTGGCTTTGTCAGCATTAATAAATGGCGGAATCTTCTTAAATACTCTATCCATTATGGTATTTAATGTATCAGCACTTTGATCATATGGAATTATGTTATTTCCAAAAGCTTCAAGATAAGCGCTTTGAGTCTCTTTTTTTTCTGCCTCAAATTGGTCATTAAAAGATTTTTTGATAGAAATGCTAATTAAATGAGGATATTTCTTTCTAAAATTTTCAATTTCCTCGTACTTTTTTTGAAGTTCTAAATATTTCTGCGATAACCGCTCTTGAATTGAAATATCAGGAACAAATACATCATAATGTTCAGATAATTTTTCGTATATATCTTGCAATTTAGATAAATGCTCAATTATGAAATTAGTTTCAAAAACAACAGCAGTTCTTTTATCACTCATTTTATACCTCCAATTTTCCGCTCATCAAGCGAGGAATAAGTAGATCTCGCTGATGAGCAAGAAATCTATTTTTTATTCTTAATGTTTCAATCTGAGAATAAAAAGGTTTTACAATATTGGCATAACAATGCTGCAATGGTTCTGCAGCAACAACCGCCTTTTTGCTCATAAGTTCAGTCCAATGTCTTTTGTATTCAATAGTTTCAATCATACCGAAAATAATAGCAAATAAATAAGCTTCTGGCATTTCAGAATTTGATGCAAATGGTATAACATTTTCTCCTAGCGAAAATGATGAAGTCATATACATCATTTTACAAGAATGATCTCCAAATAAAATAATCGGTTTTTCAGATGTTGCCGCATAGTCTGCTTCATTATCGTGAAAACCTAGACATTCATCTTTTGATTGATCAATTACAATAACAGAACCTCTATCAGCAACGTCATTTTCTTTATACAGATTACGAAAAGGTAATCTTTTGATGATTGATTTGATTTTCCTTATCTCCCACCCCTCTGGCAATCCATTCACAAACTTAGCTTTCTCATATCCAGGAAACCTAAACCGCACAAACCATTCCCGATAAAGTTCTCTTGCAGTATCTTCCAAAATCGCAATACGGCGATTATTATTCTCAATGGCATCATCGTAAGCTGAAAGAATTTCTGCTATGCGAGTTTGGATTTTAAGTGGCGGTAACTCAATATTATAATTACTTAAAGACTTGATACTCATTTGAAATACAGTAACACCAGTAAGAAACTGCCTAAGCATTTTAATATTTGCATTATATCTCAAAAAATAAAATAAATATTTTAATGTGACCTCACAATCACTAACAATAGCAAATGTATGAGTGCCGTTTATAAAAGTTGTTCCATCAAATCTGACAAAAGTAACATGCCCCCAATCATCTAATGTTTCAGACACATCTGCAATGATAATTGCATTTTGCTTAATAATTTTATGCTTAGGAAACTTGAGAGAAATAGAATTCAAAATACTAGAGCTGACAACTTCTTTGTTAGTGTAATTTTTATATATATCTCCATAATGCACGCATTTTAAACCATCAATATTAGTCATAAAACTTCTAGATGTAGTATTTGGCCTATATATTTTTACAACATCGCAAAGTCTCATATCCCGCCCACCACATCTCTCAAATTTTCCACAATAGTCTTTTCTAATTTTCTTGACTCTTTATTCAAAACATCAAACTCATCATACAGCGACCTCATTTTAGCTTTAAACTCTTTCTTAGTCAAACCATCATCTTCAATAACCACGCCAACATAACGGCCAGGATTTAAAGAATAATCTTGGTCTATAATGCCATCTTCACCTTCAAGTTTTGCAACCTTGCACAAACCAATAACATCTACATATTTTCCTTCTGGAAAACAAGTAGTCAACCAATCAATCTGCTCTTGCCAATACGCCTTCGGCTTAACTTCATCATCACTTGAAATTTTCGGTGCAATTGCAAGTTTAGCTTTGTACTCAGCTAATAATTTTGCATATTCTTTCGTTTTACCCTCATAAAGCCGAGTAATTACAGCAAGATTTTTAATTTGCTCATCAGAAAATTTTCTATGAGCACGATCTATTTGCGTAAAAATATTCCTAGCATCAATAAAAAGAATCTCACTCTTATTCCGTTTAACACGATTGAAAAACCACAATGTAGCAGGAAGAGTAACACTCGTAAACATATTTGTTGGAAGCGTGACCATTTGGCTAATAATACCGCTCTCTATCAATTTTATGCGAACTTTTTTTTCGCTATTACCTGCATCAGATGCAGAATTTGCCATAACAAGAGCTGCACGTCCATTTTCTTTAAGGGCAGTAGCAAACTGATTAATCCATAAATAATTGGCATTTGGAACGGTTTCCTTAGCATCACCCTTTGCCTTTTTAGTTTTATTCTGCGGCACACCATATGTATTAAAGCGTCGCTGAGACTTTACCTGATCAAGCTCAACCTCATCCACATTGAATGGAGGATTCGCCATAACATAATCAAATTTTCCAAACGAATCATGCGGATCACGATAATAGGAATTTGCTTCAGAAATCGTTCCTCTCACATTATTAAGTACAAGATTCATTTTAGCGAGCTTAACTGTTGCACTAGTCTTTTCTACACCATAAGCACGCAGGTTTATTTCCTTATTCTTTGCTGCGTGCCGAGCAATATAATGAGCAGTTTGAACAAACATACCTCCACTACCACAAGCTGGATCTAAGATTGTACCTTCTGTAGGAGCAAGGGTTTCTACCATATAGCGAACAACCGTAGATGGAGTAAAAAATTCTCCGCCACCCTGCCCTTCTGCCAAAGCAAATTTACCCAAAAAATATTCATAAATTTCACCAAAAATATCAAGATTAATTTCTGTTGGAATATCTTTAAAAATTTTAAACAATTTGGCGAGAACTAAAGGATCGTCTTTGCTATTTACATTGTAATAAATATCTTTTGGCAATGTATCTGCAAGTTCAGTCGCATATTTTTCAATTGACTCCATTGCTTGTTTTGTTTTCTTAGCGAGATTAGCAGATTCAGGTTGATTTAGCAAGTAACTAAACTTTGCCTCTTCAGGCAAATAATAACCGCATTTTTCCACAGCAATATCGTGTATAGCACGTTCAGCTCTAGTTCCCTTCTTCTTTTTAAACTCAAATAATATATCGGCTTCAAATTTAACATATTTGCTTTCTGCAAAGCGTAAAAAAATAAGTCCAAGTATCGGCGTTGCATATTCCGTATATTTTAATCCAGAATTCGCACGAAGCTGATCTGCTCCTTCCCATAATCTATCTTTAAGTTCTTTAATTTGTTTATTTGTCATAATTCCTCATTCCTTAGGGGGTAGCCCTATTTAATAAGGGGATAGCTCTGATTTCATCTAAATAAAAACACATAACGGGGGTAAATATAGAAAAAATGGGGGTTATTTATGAGCCGTAATACCAATAAGCCACGCCCTCAGGCTATTGAAAACTGGGAAGTTTGTATATTCTGCATATGAACTTAAATAACTCAAATTGCAGATGGTAAACTATGAGTGATGTAAAAAGAAAACGTTCCTCAGCAAATTTTGAAGCTCGTTTACTAGCAGAATCGAGTAGCCTTTGTCCACTTTGTAGTAAATATTTACTCGGAGAAAAGAATGGAAGGATTATGAAACTTTACAAAATCGCTCATATCTATCCACATAGTCCAACAGCAGAACAATTGACGGCCTTAAAAAATGTTACAAAACCTAAAGAAGTGGAATCGTTTGAAAATTTAATTACATTATGCAGCGATTGTCATGACAGACAAGATTTTCACACAACGGCTGAAGATTATATGCTGTTATACGATTTAAAACAAAAAATAATGAACCAAGATAAAGCAATAGATAATGCTTCAAAAGTTCCATTAGAAACGCAAATAAAAGAAGTCTTGCAAAAATTAAACGCCGTTGATGTTACCGAACTTTTGCCCTTATCGTACGCTCCTGTTATTGTAGAAAGAAAAATAAATTTAAATAATAATTTGTTACGAAAAAAAATTAAAGATGCTGTAGTTCAGTACTTTCCATTTGTTCAAAAACTGTTTAGCGAACTAGATGATATAGGAAAACATAAATTTGACAAAATTGCTAATGAAATTAAATTATGCTTTCTGAATATGAATGAACAGAATTTATCACAAGAAGATATTTTTAATGGCATAGTAAAATGGCTTCAAAACAAAACACAAAAGCAGCATAACATTGCTTGTGAAATTATTGTGGCATTTTTTGTACAAAATTGTGAGGTATTTAATGAGATTGCCGAGTAAAGTAACATCATTTGAAGAGAGTACTCTTTCAAACTTTCCTATTTTATTAAACGAAATCAAGAAGATGGAGATTGCTCCTATGGCATTATATGAAAAAATTAAAAGTGAAAAGTGTGGAGTTTCAGATTTTTTGATTACATTGGATTGCCTCTACGCTTTAAATAAAATTAAACTCAATGAACAAACGGAGGTTTTAAGTTATGTTGATTGAAATACAATGTGATGAATTCAAGTCTAATGGACAGCCTCGCCCACCAATTAGGTTAAATTCAGGACTTAATACAATTCTTGGCGATAATGTTGGTAGCAATTCAATTGGGAAATCTACATTCTTAATGATTATAGATTTTGTCTTCGGCGGTAACGATTATGTAGAAAAATCAAAAGACGTTCAAAGTAACATTGAAAGACATACAATCAAATTTACATTCAAATTCCAAAATCAATTACATCATTTCTACAGAGATACAGTTATTCATAATCGTGTTAATAAATGTAATTCAGAATATAATACTTTATCCGACATGAGTATTGAAGATTTTCGAAAATTTTTATTTAATGGCTATGCCATCTCATTACAATCCGTAAGTTTTCGTGATATTGTTACACGATACTTCCGTATTTACAAACGTGAAAATCTTGATGAAAATAAGCCGCTACATTCTGTCCCGCAAAATTCTGATGAAAGTTCAATCGTAGCTTTGATGAAATTATTCGGTATGTATACTACGATTGAAAACCTGAGAAATGTATTAAACGAAGCTAGAGATGAATATAATGTTTTCCAGAAATCAATTAAATACGATTTTATTTCTAATGTTACTGCCAAGCAATTTAAAGATAATTCATCAAAAATTCAAAAATTGACCGCACAATTAGATAAAATTTCAGGAAACAAAAATACAGACCATCAATTATGCTTAGAAGATCTTACGACCGAAGAAGTAAAACAACTATCTATTGTGAAAAAAGAATTGGCTTCATTGCGTCGGCAAAAGAGCCGTTTTGAGACGAAACTCGCAAACATTCAACTTAATCTAGAAAATAACAAAAAAGATTTATACGAAGATTTCTCTGGGCTACAGAAATTTTTTCCTTCTGTAAACATTCAAAAGATTCAAGAGATTGAATCTTTCCATGGAAAATTAAAAACCATTCTCGAAAATGAATTTCACAATGAGTTACAAAAAAATAAAGAACTTTTAAGCAAAATTGAAGAAAGTATCAAAGAACATCAAGCAATTATTGATACAGAGGAACTTCCGAGCGAAATATCTAGAAAAGCCCTTGAAGAATATCATGGCGTCAGAAGTCAAATAGAACAGTTGGAAATGCAAAATGCTACATATACGAAATCACAAGAGCTAAAAAAGACAGTTAGCATTGTTGCAAATCAATTGAAAGATAAGCAAGATTCACAGTTACGTGAACTTCAAAATTCTATTACAAGAGAAATGGAAAAATTAAATAATGTTATTTACGATGGACAAAAAAAAGCTCCAATCTTGACTTTACAAAATGGCAAAAAATATACATTTGGAACCCCCGATGACACAGGAACAGGAACTTCATACAAAGGACTTGTTGTATTTGATTTGAGTATTCTTCGCATGACATGTTTGCCAGCATTAGTACATGATTCAGTTGTATTGAAACAAATAGCCGATGCTCCATTAGAAAAAATACTTGAGTTATATCAAAAAACAGGAAAACAAATTTTCATTGCCATTGATAAAGTTGGTTCTTATTCGCAACGTTCGCAAGAAATTCTTGAACAAAGTGCCATACTTCATTTAGCAGATAATGGAAATGAACTTTTTGGGCGTTCGTGGAATGTAAAAGAAAAGGATTCAACATAAGGATCTACGAATAAAAGACTGCGGAGCGCACCTCACCCCATAATCGCTCAACAGCTTTTGCTTCTTATACTTTTTCACATTACATAACTTATACGCAATAGCCTTATTCTTACAATTCAAAATATTCTCCACATGCTCTGGGCTAATTGATAATAATATTTTGCACTTACCTTGCATAAAACTTCTTTGTCAAGAAAATAGAGAATAAATAGCAAAACTCCAATCTTGAAAATTATTCAAATCCTGGCAAATTCTGATTCTGACAAAAAAGATTAGACGAGGAAAGAAGGGTTAGCGGAAAACGCCAACGGCGTTTGAGCGAAGGGAAGACTTTCCCTTGTTAAAACAACAGCAACCTAACCCCAAAAGCTTTGTCCATAAAATTTTCCACATTTTCCATTATGGACAGCGTTGAACTTTTGGAAAAATCCATTAAGCAAAGCAATTTGCTCAAAAATTATTTTCTTCGCCGTCTGTATTCTGCCGCTTTGTCGCTTATCTCCTTTACGGACATATCTTCCATAAGGTCGCATTGCCATTTTGTATAATCAAACGGCTCTTGTATAAAAGACACAGCTTCCGACTCCAGCTTAATGACTATGTCGGACTGGTCGTCAAAGGGTCTATTATAACAGCAATTATCCAAATAGATTCTCACAATAATAAATATAGTAAATTAGCTTTCACAAAAAGCAACGCTCTCAGGGCCAAAGAAAAAAGAATTCCGCTTTGCATTGCAAAATTCCGCTTCGCTCCATTTCCAGAAGCTCGCCGGCTTGCTTCTTACCTCTCCATAGCCTCGCCAGCTCGGCTACTAGGGTTAGCGGAAAACGCCAACGGCGGTTGCAGCGAAGGGAATGCTTCCTTACACTCGTTGGCTTTCCAGCAACTCTCTTTCACGAGCCAATTCTAGCTTAAGCTCTTCCTCTGTCGGCAAATAAAGCATATATTTTGAAGCGAACAAATTGTCTTTATCCGATAACACCGAATATTTTGCCATAGTATCATTTTTTTCGGCACACAAAACAATGCCTATAGTTGGATTATCTTCCGGCAATTTAACCTGATCATCAAAATACCGCACATAAAAATCAATCTGACCGACATCCTGATAATTTAGTTTACCTGTTTTTAAATCTATAACAACAAAACATTTGAGAATATAATTGTAAAAAACTAAATCCACATAATAATGATCCCCTTCTATCGTAATACGCCTTTGCCTAGCTACAAATGAAAAGCCTTTTCCCAACTCCAAGAGAAATCCTTGCAATTTTTCAATAAGAGCTTGCTCAATCTCCGTTTCATGATATTTTTTATTCTCGTCTAAATCAAGAAATTCCAAAATATAAGGGTCTTTTAAAATATAATCAG
>Ga0209755_10005039_pt1 | contig 15256 bp, 12 predicted proteins | sample TergutCo191P1_FD_187301 | JGI IMG/M metagenome (GOLD analysis project Ga0209755, IMG submission 187301) | Cornitermes sp. P1 segment gut microbial communities from Petit-Saut dam, French Guiana - Co191P1 (SPAdes) (version 2) | ecosystem: Host-associated > Arthropoda: Insects > Digestive system... | reverse complement strand
TGAAGGACTGTATGTACTGGATGAAAGCCTGAACGTCCCCGATGGTGATCGCCCTTCGCACGACAAGGTATCCGCCCAGGACGCACACCAGCACGTAGCCGAGATTGCCGATGAAGTTGAAGATAGGCTCGACGATGTTGGACATGAACTCGGCCTTCCATGCGTAGGTGCGGAGTTTGCCGGTGGCTTTGTCGAATTTCTCCTCCGCGTCCGTCTCGCTGTTGTAGGCGCGGACGATGTCCCGCCCGCTGTAGGTTTCCTCCACGATGCCGCTTAGGGTTCCCAACGCCTCCTGCTGTCCGCCGAAGTACACGTATGACTTTTTCAGGACGGCCATCATGATCAGCATGGAGGGAGGAATGACCAGAAGCGCGGTGACGGTCATGAGCGGGCTTATCGAAAGCATCATCACGAGAACGCCGACCAGGGTTGTCACCGACGTTACCAACTGCGTCAGGTTTTGGTTCAGCGTCTGGCTCATCGTGTCAACGTCGTTGGTTATGCGGGAAAGTATCTCGCCGTGGGATCTGGTGTCGTAATAGTTGATCGGCAGCCTGTGCATCTTTTCCGATATCTCCGCCCGCAGCTTGTACGTCACCTTGACCGAAAGCCGGGTCATGATGATCTCCTGGCCGAAGTTGCAGATGGCCGACACGATGTAGAGCGCGATCAGCCAGCCGGTAAGCCTGATCATCGTGGGGAAATCGGTCAGAAGCCCGGTGCCGAACCAGTGCGCCACTATGCCGTCAACGAGGGTGGTCGTGACCCGTCCCAAAACACGCGGCCCCACGACCGAGAACACGGTGGAAAACATGGCGAAGCACAGGGCGGCGATAAGCGCGTACTTGTGCGGCGACAGGTACGCGATGAGTTTCTTGATGGTCTTTTTGGGGTCTTTCGCCTTCTTGGCAAGCCCTTCCCCGCCGCCGCCGAAAAGGTCTTGGCCGCCGGAGTTTCCCGATGATTGTTCGCTCATTTGTTCATCTCCTCTTCCGAAAGCTGCGAAGCCGCGATTTCCCTGTACACGTCGCAGGTCTTCATGAGTTCCGAGTGTCGGCCTAGCCCGGCGACCCTGCCGCCGTCCAGAACCACGATTTTGTCCGCGTCCATGATCGACGATATCCTTTGCGCGACGACTATCTTCGCGCTGTCTGCCGTTTTCTCTTTCAGGGCGGCTCGGAGAAGCGCATCGGTTTTTACGTCCAGCGCGGAAAAGCTGTCGTCGAACAGGTAAATCGGCGCGCTCTTGACCAACGCGCGGGCGATGGAAAGCCGCTGCCTCTGGCCTCCGGACAGGTTCGATCCGCCCTGCGCCACGTTGGATTCGTAGCCGTCCGGTTTTCCCTGGATGAACGCCGTGGACTGCGAGATTTCCGCCGCGTCCAGAATCCTTTCCTCGGTCGCGCTTTTGTCGGCGTAGACAAGGTTGGAACGGATACTGCCGGAAAACAGCAGGGCCTTCTGCGGGACGTAGCCGATCCCGTCGTGGAGTTCCTTCTTGCCGATGTCCCGGATGTCGATTCCGTCCACCAGAATCGCCCCTTCGTTCACGTCATAGAAACGCAGGAGCAGCTTGAGCAGAGTCGTCTTTCCCGATCCTGTGGAGCCGATGATCGCCGTCGTCCCGCTGGGTCTGGCGGTGAAGCTGATGTCGTTAAGAACGTTGTCGTCGTTCTCCGTGGAGTCCGGGTAGCGGAAGGTCACGTTCCTGAACTCGATTTCTCCCCTGAAGCCTTTTGCCGGTCGCGGGGTTTCGTTTTTGTAAAGGACGCTGTTCTCGGTTTCCAGCACCTCCTTGATCCGCTCGGCGGACACCACGGCGCGTGGCAGTATGACGAACATCATCGCGACCATCAGGAACGCGAACACGATCAGTATGGCGTACTGTAGGAAAGCGAAGATGTCGCCTATGTCAACCTGAAACGCCGACACCTGACGCGCCCCGATCCAGACGATGAGTGCGGTGGTAAGGTTCATGATAAGGTTGATGCTGGGGAGCATGAACGCGAACGCCTGATCCACGAACAGATTGGTCTCGGCCAAATTCCTGTTGGCTTTCTGGAAACGTTTTTTCTCGAAGCCCTGGGTGCTGAACGCCCGCACCACGAGAATGCCGCCCAGGTTCTCGCGGCTGACAAGGTTCAGGCGGTCGATCAGCGTCTGCACCATCTTGAACTTTGGCAGCACGATGACGAACAGGATCGCCATTATGCCGACCATGACGATGGTGGCGAGCGCGACTATCCACGCCATCGACACGCTTCTGTCCAACGCCCTTATGATTCCGCCTATGCCGATAAGCGGCGCGTAGATGAACTGGCGGATCGCCATGATCAGGGTTGACTGTATCTGCGTTATGTCGTTCGTGGTGCGGGTTATGAGCGACGAGGTGGCGAACTTGTTCGCCTCGGCGTTCGAGAAATGGAGGACTTTCTTGAACACGGCCTGCCGCAGATCGTTGGCAACGCCGGTCGCCGTCCTCGCCGTGAAGAAGCCGGTGACCAGTGCCGCCAAAACGCTGAGCAGGGTTATCAGCAACATGAATATGCCGTTGCGCCATATCACATGGACGTGCCCGGGCAACACGCCGTCGTTCACGATGTCCGCCATGAAACCGGGCAGCACGAGCGCGCAGATCGCCTCCACGGAGAGCAGTACCGCCGCGCACACGATCATCCATGTGTAGGGTTTCATGTACTCAAAAATCTTTGACATGTTTCGCCTCCGCCGCTAGTCGCCGCTTCCGTCGGAAGTAAGCGTCCCGAAGGGAACGCCCAGCGCGTATTCGAGATCCAAAAGACCGTTGAGGTAGTTGAACTGCTGTTCGCTCAGTTGCGCCCGCGCCTGTCTTAGGGAAAGCTCGGCGTTCTGCACCTGAAAGAAATCCGCCGCGCCGGCGCGGTACGCCTGTTCGGTAAGGTCGAAGGAACGCTCGGCCAGCGTCACCGTCTGCTCCAGTGCCTCCATGCTAAGCTTGATCCGCTCCAGCGTCCGCACGAGATTGTGGATCTCGATTTCCGTCCCCCGGATCATCTGCGCCAGTCCGATGTTGGCGATCCTGATTTGGTCGTCAAGGGCGCGAAGCCCCTGACGCTCGCCGCCGAAGGGCAGAAGCCCGTTCAGCCTGAACCCCACGGAAACGCTGAACGCCCCCTGTTGCTGGTTCCACCGATCCCCGTCCGTCCAACTGTCCTCCCAGGGATCGCCGTCGAAGGTGGGATCGGCGTTCCAGCCGAGGGTGACGGTCGGCGTGAACAGGGCGAGCCTTCCCGACCTGCGGATGCTGTTCATCACGAGTATGTCCTGTCGCAGTGCCTGAACGTCCGGTTGCCCGGCGGCGGCTCTGCGGACAAGCTCCGCCGTGTCCATGGGGAGGTAGGTCATGACCGTTGGAATCGGTGTAAGCTCGAAATCGGTGTAGGGGGGAAGCCCCAGAAACATCGCGAACTGCATCATCAGAAGCTGGAGTCCGCCCTCGGCCTGTTCGATTACCGGGCGCATGTTTTCCCTTGCGACCTGCGCCTGTAGCACGGTAAGCTCCGAGGCCAGACCCGCGGTGAAATTCGCCTGGGCGATCTGCACCTGCCTTTCGGCGGCTTCCAGGCTTCCGTGAAGAAGCGCGACGTGTTCCTGCAACAGCAGTGCGTTGTGGTAGAGTTTGCGAACGTCCCGCTCAAGCTGCGCCCTTGCCTTGCCGTATGAGACCAGCCCCCTTTCGAAGTCCAGCCTTAGTCTGCCCATGTCGGCGAACATGGCAAGGTTGAGGCTTAGGCTTGCCGAAATGGAACCGGCCAGCCCCCACCGGTGTCCGCCGCCCATTGGCGGTACGCCCGGAATGCCAAAGTCGATTCCCTCGGGGACGTTGTTCAGGCGGAACAACGCGCCGCCCACGTCCACCGAAGGGATAAACTGGTTCCACGAAAGGTTGGCCGCCCGCCTTGCGCCGTCGGTGCTTATGCGCGAGGCTTCCAAAGCGAGGTTGTTCCTGATCGCAAGTTCGACGGCCTCGTTCGCCGTGATACGCATTGCTTCCTGTGGATACGCCCAAGCCGGCAATGGACTGCAAAACAGCACCACGATTGCAAGAAGCGTTTTTATGCGTTTGGCGTTTACATTGCCTTCGCAATTTGTGAAAAACATCATGTTCCAAATCCCCCTGCCTTTAAGGCTATTGTTATTGATTGTTGTTTACCGCCATGCGGTCATTCGCAGACGTGGATCGTAATACGCCTGTCGCGGGTTTCTTAACCTGTCGAGTATCGCGCTAATCTTGTCATGCATATTCCTGTCAAAAGTATTGCCAAGAAGCGGGGGAAGAGCCCTCTGCATTTCGCCCCGCCATAGTTCGCGTTGTTGCTGGGTCGGGATGTTTACGCTGAGACCGTCTCTCTGCATCATGGTTACGGCGTTGGCTACGGTTCCCGGCATAGTGGAGTCGAAGTCTGTGGCTATCCGCCGAGTGGCTTCCATTATATCCCGTTGCCTTTCCGCCCCAAGCCTATCCCAAGTAACGCGGTTAAGGACTATCGCACCCATAAAAGGGGCGATTGGCATGTCCAACATGTGACCAAGATGCCTGTGCAGTCCCATCGGGGCAATTGCCGCCGGGCTTTGGTAGGTGGCGTTGATTCTGTTGGTTGCAAGCATGGGTCCAATGTCCGTCAGTTCGGTTTCCACCAGGGTAAAACCCATTCCCCTAAACACCACGCTCATGTTTTCCGCCCCGGGATCGATCGCCAGTCTCATCATACGAAGATCGTCCGGCTCAAGAATCATGTCCCTGGAGAACAGGTTCACCCAACCGGCTTTTGACCACGCAAGTACGACGAAATTGGTTGCATCGGCCTTGTCCTCCAGAGCCGGCAAAACATAGTGCAGTACCGATGCAAGTTCGGTATCGTCCCGTATCTTGAACGGGACACTCAGGCTCATGATCTCCGGGATAATTTGGGCGATTCCGAAAGATGTCAGAAGCGCGGCCTGAATGTTGTTACCGGCAAGCGATGAAAGCATTCTTGCCTCGCCACCTTCCAGCCCATCGTGAATGATGCGGGCTCGTACCGTGTTGTTTGTCAACCGCGCCCATTCCCCGGCAATGCGGTCAAGGGTTCTGCCCCAGTCGGAATTTCTGGGCAGGGGCGAAGCCACACGAATCTCGATTGTGTCCCCGGCCCTGCCACCACGCTGGGCGAAAACCATTGTCGGTACCGCAGACAGTAAAACCAAAACTGCGAAAAAAACCATAGCTCTCTTTTTCATGCCGTTCTCCTTAACTTGTATCCTAATGCGGATACGATCTAATTTGCCTTCCCTGCCGAATGTACGCCTAAAGCCCGAGTGCTGGGACGCATAGATCTCTATCCTCCAGTGCAAAATGTCTGTTGCGAATACCGGGAAAAATTACGGTGCCAGTTTTTCATGGCACCGTTGTTGTCAATAAGTCAATCTATCAATCAGTCGGTCAATCGACCGCTACGTTCAGCCTCGTGTTCATACCGATGCGAAGGCTCGTGTCCGCCGACGTTACCAGCACCTCGGCCTCGAACTCCACGACCGGCGAGTGGGCGGTCGCGGCCGGGTTTATCCGGCTTATCACCCCGGTGTACCCAGAGCTTCCCGCCGCAATCGGGGTGATGGCGACTTCCATGCCGGTCGCCAGCCTGTCAAGGTCGTACTCCCGAAAGCTGGTCATGACACGCAGGTTGTCGGTGTCCTCGACCACGAACATAAGCCCCATGCCGACCGAGCCTTCCCTGGCGATGACCGCCGTCACCGTGCCGCCTATCGGCGAGCGAAGCACCGATCTTTCCAGCGCGACCCGGGTCGAATCGACCATGGCCTGTGCCTGTTGCCTTGCCGCCGCCGCCGACTGGAGCGCGAACTCCGACTGCAAAAGGTCGTTCCGGGGGATCGCCCCGGTGCCGTACAGACCCCGGATGGTTCCGTAGTTATGCTCCGCCGTGGCAACGCCGATCTCGGCCATCCTTAGCGCGGCCTCGGCGTTCAGAAGCTGTATCCGCAGATCCTCGGTGTCCAACACGCCCAGCACCTGCCCCTCGTTCACGCGGTCTCCCTCCACGACGTGAACCCTGTCAACCATGAACCCCAGCGTGGAGTACACGTTCCTTCTTTGGACGCTCTCCACCGTGCCCCTTGCACTGATGCCGTTGAAGGTTTCGGCGAGACGGGCGGGGGGCGAATTTCTGGCCACGGCCACCAAGTCCCCGGCCGGCTGCCGCAGCGAGATACGAACGCGGGCGTTCACGCCGATGAAACTGTCAAGGTTCACGTCGTCAACGATGTTGACCCTTACCGGAATCAAATGCGTTACCCGGGTGAAGGTGCCGCCGGTGTTGAAGAACATGGCGTTGCCGGTAAGCTCCGCCGCCGTGACCTGCCCAATCTCCGCGACGTACCCGGTGAACTGCCGGTTGCCGAAGGGGTCTATCGTAACGCTTACGGACTGCCCCGGCCGCAGCCTTGAAACGTCGGTTTCCTCGATGTTGGCGATAACGTGAAGATTGTTGACATCGGCGACAACCGCCAAGGGCTCCATCGGCGACACGACCTGATTTTGCACGGCGACGGAATGGATCACCAGCCCGTCCACCGGGGATCTCATCGCCTCGCCGCCTTCCACCCAGCCCAGCACCTCGTTCGTCCGTACCTGCCGGCCTTCGTAGGCCGTGAACCTTTCCAGCGTCCCCGGCACCGGCGCGGTTATGGCGATTAGGGTGGTCGTTACCCTCGCGTTGTCCGTCACAAGGTAGTTCGTTCCCTGCCGGATAAAGTGAAAGCCTATCGCCGCGCCGGCCGCCAGTACCGCCGTAAGAATCACCGCAAAAATGATTTTGCCCTTGCCGCCCTTTTTTTCCCGGGCTTCGTTCGTGTTCTCGTCAAACATGTCGTCTCTCCTTCATAATATGTATGTGGCCGGGTCTTGCCCGGGTTTTATCGCTTATGGAAGCGTCGCTTCCAAGGTTTGCTACTTGTGGAATGCCCGGCGCATCATGTCCAGGCACTTTTCGAAATCGGCCGCCATGGTCTCGATCCTGTCCTCGGAAGTCGTTTTCTCGAACAGTTCCGCCGAAAAGCCCTCGCCCGCCCAAAGCATGAATTTGCAGATCAGATCCGGATCGAAGCCCGGCTTGAACCCGGAAAGGTCCAGCCCGTCCATCAGCATATGGCTGAACAGGGCATCCTCGTCGGCGAAGGCTCTCCTCACCTCGTCCGCCACCTCCGGCTCCGTCTCGTAATACGCGCCGTTGGCGAAGGCGAGCATCCCCGGGTATTTCCTGATCGCCTCCAACTGAAGGTTCATTATGGACTTGAACCTTTCGAAAAAATCCGTCACGCCGGAGCCGAGTTGCTCCCTGACGTTTGCCAGAAGGCTGGTCTGGCAGCGTTCCAGCAGGTATATGTAAAGGTTCTTTTTGCTTCCGAAGTAGTACGTGATCATGCCCTTCGTGGTTCCCGCGTTTTTGGCTATGTCCCCTATGGAAGCCTTCCTGTAGCCCTGCTTTCCGAACGCCGTGAAACCGGCGTTGATTATGTGATCCTGCTTTTCCGCCCGAATCCTGAAAAAGTTTTCCATCGTCATGCCCTTGCCTCCGTTAGACGATTTGTATTATTGGCAGTCCGTAGGACGCAATGCACTGTACGAATCGTCTATATTTACTATACCCTTGCGGCAAAGCCATGTCAAGCGAAATTTCCCGAAATTCGCCGAATTTTTTTCTTTTTTTGCGCGGGACGGGTTGCGGTTTCGTGATGGGGTAAAATTGCGAAAATATGTTTTTTGTTCATAAAGCCCGGGACTTTGCAAAACGCGGGAAAAGCCGTATAATGCTTGGGGTTGTTCCCGTCGGCCGGGTTGCAACCGAAGGGGGAAAGCCAATGAACCGGAACGCCGGCGACCACGTAAAGCGCGGCATGGCATATCTGAAGGACGGCATGTTCGGCGATGCCATAAGGGAATTCAGCGAGGCGGTCAGGCTCGACCCGAAAAGCCCCGTCGCCCGTCTCAACCAGGGCGTGGCCTACAAGGGGCATGGCGATCCGGAAAGCGCGTTCAAGGCGTTCAATGACGCAATCGCCGTGGATCCCGACAACCATGTCGCCTACGCCATCCGCGGGGCGATGTTCCAGGAGTATGGGGAATACGGCAACGCGATAAGGGACTTCAGCAAGTCGATTAGGCTAAAACCGGACTATGCGATGGCCTACGCCCACCGAGGACAGGCGCACGGGCAGATGGGGCAGAAGATCAAGGCGGTTCAGGATTTTGAGAAGGCTTTGAGTCTGGAGCCTGATTTCGACTTTGCAAAGGAAGAATTGCGGAAGGTGCGCGGGGGACAGGGCTAAAACACCGCCGAATGTATAGACCAAAACCGGATCAAGGCGAGCTTGCCCCGGTTTTTCAGCCAGTGATATACTGTCCATGAATGGTGGCACATGACGAACATTGATTCCGCGTTCTTTGAGGGCGTGGCAAAGATAATAGAACAGGCCCGAACATACGTTGGGCGTACCGCCGACCTAACGATGTGCGTAACCTATTTCGAAATAGGCCGCATGATTGTAGAGGAAGAACAGGACGGCAAAACCCGCGCCGAATACGGACGGGGCTTGCTCAAGGAATTGTCAACGTTTCTTGAGCAAAGGTTCGGCAAGGGATATTCGGTTTCCACGCTTACGAACGCAAGGAAGTTTTATTTGACCTACTTGCCGTCAATTTCGCAAACAATGTCTACGAAATCGGCGGGGCGGAAAAGCCCCGCGCTGTTTGGCCGGTCGTACCCGTTTACCCTCAGTTGGTCGCATTATCTTATTTTGATGCGCGTGGAAAACGAACAGGAACGCCGTTTTTACGAGATTGAGGCGACCCGGCAACAATGGACGTTTCGACAGTTGCAACGGCAATACGGCAGTAGCCTGTATGAACGCCTGGCATTGTCCCGCGACAAAGACGCGGTAATAAAACTTGCGGAAGAAGGGCAGACCATCGAAACGCCGCACGACATGCTGAAAAACCCGCTTGTGCTGGAGTTTCTGGGCATGTCCGAACGGTCGGAATACAGCGAGAGCGATCTGGAAACCGCGATAATTGGCAAATTACAGGCGTTTCTTCTGGAACTTGGCAAAGGCTTTTTGTTCGAGGCTCGCCAGAAGCGGTTTACGTTTAACGAAGAACACTTTATGGTGGATTTGGTTTTCTACAATCGACTGCTAAAGTGCTACGTCCTGATTGACTTGAAAACCGGCGTATTGAAGCATCAGGATCTTGGACAAATGCAGATGTACGTGCACTATTTTGACCGCTACGTCAAAGAAAAGGACGAGCATCCGACCGTGGGCATATTGCTCTGCAAGGCAAAGGATAATGCGATTGTCGAGCTGACGTTGCCCGAAGGCGAAAATATCTATGCTTCCGAATATAGTCTGTACCTGCCCGATAAATCCTTGCTTCAACGCAAGCTGGCGGAATGGATCGAGGAGTTTCAGGACGCAAATGCTTGTAAAAAAATCACGGAAAAGTAGCAATGCGGCGGTGACGGATAACCTTAAAACACCACCGCGAACAGGCGCATGACCGTTTGCAGGCATTTTTCGTACCATGGCCTACGCATCCACGTCTCAAGCCTGATTTCCCCGCAAATGGCGAACGTTTCCTCCATGTCCCTTTTTATGTCCCCTATGACTGGTGCGCCGCATATCCATACGCCGTTTTCGTAGTGCAGGTAATGACTGCGATAGTCCATGTTTATGGTTCCTATGACGGCGTGTTCGTCGTCGCTTATGATGCTCTTTGCGTGGACGAACCCCGGCGTGTATTCGAAAATACGTACACCGGCTTCCAGCAGGGTTTGATAATTCGACAGCGTGACGAAATGCACGAACCACTTGTCCCATCTTTTGGGAACTATAATTCGCACGTCCGTCCCGCCATTCGCGGCGATGCGCAGGGCATCCAGCATGGTTGCGTCCACGATTAGGTAAGGCGTGGTGATGTAGACGTACTTTCTGGCGTTGAAAATGAACATTTTGTAAATGTTCTTAGCGATATAATCCGCGTCAACCAATGGCCCGTCCACGAATGGCTGATAGAACCCATCGACCTTGCGGGAGGCCGTGGGGCGATATGCCTTATAGTCCGAGTCGCCCTTGGTCTCCCCGTCCCACATTTGCAGAAACGCCACGGTCAGGCTCCAGACCGCGTCCCCCTCCAGCCGGATCGCCGTGTCCTTCCAGTGGCCGTGCTTGGGGTAGGCGTTGATGTATTCGTCGGCGATATTGATCCCGCCGGTATAGCCCACGTTCCCGTCGATGACCGCTATTTTTTGATGGTTGCGGTTGTTGAAATAATATCTGGAGATAATGCCGTGGACGTCGCTGAAACGCAGAATCCGTATGCCGTGCGTCTTGAGTGCTTTGAACGTTCTTTGAGGGAAAAGCAGGATGCTGCCTATGTCGTCCAGCATGACCCGTATCTCGACACCCTGCTCGGCCTTGCGTATCAGAATGTCCTGTACCCTGTCCCACAGATCGCCCTGGCTTATGATAAAATATTCCAGAAAGATAAAACGCTCGGCCTTTTCCATGTCCCTAAACATCGCGTCGAATTTCAATTCGCCCACGGGATAATATTCGCATTGCGTGTTTGCGTACAGGGGCTGGCCTTTGCGTCCAAGGTACCCGGCGATCCGTTTCTTTTCCGGGTATGCATTGCCCAGATCGGCGTAAACGCCCGGGTCTTTGTCAAGGAAAGTCGCGCCCCGGGCCATGGATGCGCGAAGCGTCTTGTTCCTGTCTCCGATTATGTCCGATGTGGCGAAAATCAGGTACAGAAACAAACCATAGACGGGCAAGGCGAGAATTATAATCACCCACTTGATGGAATAGGGGTTGTTCCTTTTGATGACGATATAGGCGACGGCGACAAAGGAAGCCAGGTAAATCGCGCTGTAGACTTCCACCGCCCGGTGCTTTAGAACTATTGTTACCGCCATCAACGCGGTAAGCTCTATAAGCATAAGTGTAACAAACCCGACGACTCTTGCCACGCCGCTCCACGCCACGAATTTACGGATGGGCAACCGGTTCGCCCTGTTTTCCGTTTCCTTTGGTATCAACATTATAGAACCAACCCCGCCTCAGAATGCCTCAATCCGCCTTACCGTCCCCGAAAACACGCACCGCTTCCCGCATTCTTTGTCGCACCGGCACGGCGAAGGGGCAACGCTTCTCGCATTGGCCGCAATCCGTGCAGTCCCCCGCGCCCGTCGGCAGGGCTTGGTAGTGGGCGTTCACGGTGGCCGGTATTTCCCGTGTCGCCAGAGCCAAGTCCAGGTATTTGTTTACCTGGGCAATGTCGATGTACGCAGGGCAAGGTAGGCAGTGATTGCAGTATACGCATTTGCCGTCCGTGGCAAGGGTTTTTCGGAACACCTCTGAAAAATCTTTTTCCGCGTCGGTCGCCGTTTCGTAGGCCACGGCCTCGCGCACCTGTTCGGGGGTTTCGCAGCCTATCAGCGCGGACGCGACCGCCGGGCGAGTCAGGGCGTAATTTATGCATTGGGCGGGAGTCAGAGCCCAGCCGAACGGAGATTGCTCCGCATTCAGTAGCCGGCCCGCCATGTATGCTTTCATCACGGTAATCGCCGTGCCGTGCCGTTCGCAGAGACGGTATAGTTCGGATCGCTCCGGGTCTATCTGGTTCCGCATTGTAGCAATCGTGTTTTCATCGGCCATCATGTCGTCCATCGACATATCGCCGGGCAGCAGATCGAAGGCGGGGTTTAGGCTGAACATCAGCACCTCGACGAGACCCGTTTCCACGGCGCGTCTCGCTATGCCGGTTTCGTGCGTACTGATGCCGATTGCCTTTATGATGCCGCTTTTTTTTAGCTCGTTTGCGTACTCGATTATTTCCCCGCCGAACACGTCGTCGAAGTCTTTCTCCGTATCGACAAAATGGAGCATCCCTATATCGACGTAACCTGTCCCAAGCCTTTCCAGCAAATCGCCGAAAGCGTCCATGCATTCCAGAAGATCGCGGCTTAGGGCATACTGCCCGTCCTTCCAGGTCGCCCCAATGTGGCCCTGTATGACGACCCGATCCCGTCTGCCGGCCAACGCCTTGCCGAGATGCGCCCGCACCGTCGGCTCAGACATGAACACGTCGAATATGTTAACGCCGTTTGCGATGGCCTCGTCCACGATGGCCTTGACGGCGGGGTAATCCTTTCCCTGCAATTTCTCGCAGCCCAAACCGATTTCGCTGACCTGAATACCGCTTCTTCCAAGTTGTCTGTATCTCATTTCGTCCTCCGAAAAAATATCGCATCAACGGTTTTTGACATACGCTTCGAGTTTCCCCTTAAGGATTATTCCCGCCAGCACAAGCAACGCGAGAACCCCGAACAGCATCGCCGTATTCTGCCAATAGCCACCCTGGATGATATTGTCCCCGGCGAACACCGAAATCAGTATGCCGGGCATTCTCGCGACTATGCTTAATAACGTGAACAACCAGAATTTCAACGGGGTGAGCGCGAAAATATAGGTGAGGGCATCCGCCGGCACGATGGGGATCAGATAAAGAACCAGCACCGACAGGACAAGTTTTGACTGCGGGACAGACCTTATCCGATCGCCGATGAAGCCATATTTGGAAAGGGTTTCCCCCTCGATGAAAAAATCCAGAACGCGCTGGCCGAACCGTCGCACCAGTGCGAATATCGTCGCGTTGGCCAGCACTATTCCCGCGACGATGACGGCGACCCCGCCGAGCGGGCCCAAAATCGCCCCCGTTACTATCTGAACAGGCCCGCCGGGAATGAACGCCAGAACGACCCGCACATACTGCATTCCAAGCAGGACGATCCATCCGGCGATTCCGAGCGAGGCGATCCTCTCCTGGAAAGCGGCAAGCTCGTAAGGATCGCGCAGCGACATCACCCACCAAACGCCGAACGTCGTGGCGGCAAGTATGAGTATACCCCATGCGATTATCACCGGTATTTTTCTGGTGTTCATTTTTCCCACGCTATCCCCACAGCTTCAATGTTCCGTCCCCCGATCCCGAGACGATGTACCCGCCATCCGGGCTGAACGCCACCGAGTTCACTTTGTCCTCATGTCCGGTAAGCTCGCGGACGGGTTGCCCGGTTTCGGTCGCCCATAGTATCACCGTTCCGTCCCACCCTCCGGAAGCGACGTGCCTTCCGTCCAGGCTGAACGCCACCGAGTACACGTTCCCCTCGTGCCCCTCAAACGTGCGGACAAGTTTTCCGGTTTCGGTTTCCCACAACATCAATGTACTGTCCCACGATCCCGAAATTATGCGCATCCCGTCCGGGCTGAACGCCGTCGAGGTTACGCCGTCTTTGTGCCCGGGGATGTTGCGGATAAGCCTTCCGCTTTTTGCGTCGCGCACCTTCAGGGTTTTGTCCTTGTGGCCGGAAACGATGTGTTTGTGATTCGGGCTGAAAGCGACCGACCACACCCAATGTCCGTGGCCGTTGAGCGTCCGTACAAGCTGCCCGCTCTCGGCCTCCCACAGCTTCAGCGTTTCATCGTAAGATCCCGAGACTATGCGCCCGCCGTCCGGGCTGAACGCCACCGCGCTCACCCTGTCATCATGCCCCTCCAACGTGCGGACAAGCATCCCGGTTTCGGCTTCCCACAGTTTCAGCGTTCCGTCTTTTGACCCCGAAACGATATGCCTTCCGTCAGGGCTGAACGCGATAGAATACACGCCTTCGTCATGCCCCAGAAACGCGCGGACATGCGCCTCGTCTTCGGTTTCCCAGAGTCTCAGCGTTCCGTTGCTTGATCCCGAGGCGATATGCCTTCCGTCCGGACTGAACGCCACCGAGTACACCTCGCCGTTATGCCCGGTAATCGTGCGGATAAGCTTGCCGCTTTTGATCAGCCGACCGGATGAAGGCTGCTTGCCGTTTTCGCCGATGCCAATTCGCTTTAGGATGTCGCAAAAACCCATGTTTCCCCTCCTTTCGAAATTACGGTTTGCATACCTCGCCCCACAGCTTTACCGTTCCGTCCGCCGATCCCGACGCGACATGGCCGCCGTCCGGGCCGAACGCCACCGAATTCACGCAACCCGTATGTCCGCCAAGGGTGCACACAAGCCGCCCGTTTTTCGTTTCCCATATTTTGACCGCCCTGTCCGCCGCCCCCGAGACGATGCGTTTGCCGTCGGGGCTGAACGCCACGGAACACACGCTGTCCGCGTGTCCGCCGAAGGTGCGACAGGGCCACCCGCTTTCGGCATCCCATAATTTTATGTTTCTGTCCAGCGATCCCGATACTATGTGTCTGCCGTCCGGACTGAACGCAACCGAGGTCACGCTTAGCTCGTGCGCGTCAAAGACATGGACAAGTCGCCCGCTCTCGGTTTCCACCAAATGCATGGAGCCGTCCTTTTGGGCGGTTATGACGCGCTTGCCGTCCGGGCTGAACGCCACCCACCAGACCCAGTGCCCGCGTTCGTCGAAACTGACGGTGCGGACAAGCCTTCCGCTTTCGGTTTCCCATAGCTTTAGGGTTTCGTCGAACGATCCCGACGCGATGTACCTTCCGTCCGGGCTGAACGCCACCGCGCTTACCTGGTCTTGGTGTTCCCCAAGCGCACGGACAAGCCTTCCGCTTTCGACCTCCCAGAGTTTCAGGGTTTTGTCCTTCGACCCGGATACGACATGCCTTCCGTCCGGGCTGAACGCCGCGGAGAACACGCCGTCCGCGTGTCCCGAAAACGTGCGGACAAGTTTTCCGCTGTCGTTTTCCCAGAGTTTCAGGGTTTTGTCGTATGCCCCGGATACGATGTGCCTTCCGTCGGGGCTGAACGCCACCGTATGCACGTAACCCCTGTGCCCGAAATGGGTGCGGACAAGCCACCCGGTCTTGCTCGCCCGCTGGATCGCGGGCGTTCCCCTTGAAAACAGACCGGCCATAATTCGCTTAACGATGCCCTGTCTTTTGACGATCATATTTCACAACGCCTCCTTTGCCTTTGGCTCGCCTATGATTCTAAAGTATGCCACGATGGCAGAGTCAAGCGGAATTTTCCGCGTTTTTTACGCCCCCTTGACTTTCGCGTAAAGTAAACTCGCCCTTTTTGCGTCAAGCATCGACTTTATCACGGTGACGGCACCCGGAATTCCCGAAAAAGAGGTGTTTATCACAAGGTCGTAGTTGTCGGTGGCACCCCATTTTTGATCGGAGTAGTATTTGT
>Ga0209755_10005038_pt1 | contig 15262 bp, 17 predicted proteins | sample TergutCo191P1_FD_187301 | JGI IMG/M metagenome (GOLD analysis project Ga0209755, IMG submission 187301) | Cornitermes sp. P1 segment gut microbial communities from Petit-Saut dam, French Guiana - Co191P1 (SPAdes) (version 2) | ecosystem: Host-associated > Arthropoda: Insects > Digestive system... | reverse complement strand
GAACAATACTATATCCAGACCCTCCACCACGAAGGCAAACTTATTCCTGAGCAGAACCCAGGAGAAACTAACCCATTATTCCAAACGGCCATTAACCCCCAACCCCACATTCCACACGAACAAAACAGTAGTGCCTCAGCTTGCATAAGGATACCACATCACCCCAGCCAAACCACACCATAACACCAACACACATCGAACCAGGTACGTGGTAACTCATACGTACGATACCAGAATATTATCAAAACACACTACACACTAGAAAATCCATGACTAAACACTCGCCACTAAACAAAGATGCTAATACTAAATAACTCTATCCCTACAGAGCAGTATACCCACACACAGTTGCAAGCTTCTGAAGATGAATGTACTAACATTCGAAACATGTTGATCAAAAAATAAAGCAAGTGACATTAGTTGGTCTATCTCTATTCTACTATCAAGATGATGCACGGTCCAATAAACATAAGATTCTATATGGATATTCACTGTTCTGTCTGTTTATGTTGCTGGAGGGGATCATGATATTGATGGTTTCCATGTATCATACTTGCAGAAGTTCTTCAAGAACATAAAAAGTTTCTCATCTCTGTACAACAACTCAAAGACCCTTGGGTTCACATAGACATCCCTGACAGAGACCCAGCTAGGAATGTGACTTTGTTTTGTCTGTTGGTCTAGGCTGTGATCAACACACTTATTCAGTTCACTGGACCTCGGTTCTTCTCACTTTTGTTACCTGGACACACATTGCTTCTGTATGACTTTATTCATGCAGCCAATACCATTGTTTCATCATCCAGTCTACGTGGGGTGAGTTTAAATATGTTTATTTTATTGTATGCATAACAGAATTCACAGAATTTTGTATTGTGAAGGACTACAGTACTGTAATTTGTCTGGTCGAACTAAAGTATGGTCATTTGTGTCTTTAAGAGTTAAGAGATTAGATCTAGTTTGGAAGGGCTTCTATCTCTATCTGCCATGGTTCCTGTATGATCCATTTAATGTATGGGCTTCTATCTCTATCTGCCATGGTTCCTGTGTGATCCATTTAATGTATGATACTAAGATTACCATTTCTGTCAGCTGTTGAATGTACATGGAGTTAATGATGTTAGGCTGACTGAAATCTGTTCACTGTCTGGTGGTTGCAAAAGTTAGGGAACGGTTGACAGTAAGTAAACAAGCAGCACAGAAGTTTGATGGGGAAAGATTTAATCTCAGGAAGCTAAATGAGCTGGAGGTTAGGAATCATTATCAGATTGAGATTACGAACAGGTTTGCAGCTTTGGAGAACTTAAGTGATTGTGAGAACGGTGTTTGGGAGAACATTAAAGAGAATATCAAAATCTCAGCTAAAAAGAGCCTGTGTCTGCACGAATTGAAGCAGCATAAACCATGATATGGCGAGGAATGTTTTCATTTATTAGATCAGATGAGGCAGGCTAAAATGCAGTGGTTACAGGATCCAAACCAAAGCTCTGCAGATAATCTCAACACTGTAAGATGTGAAGCTAGTAGACACTGCAGGAACAAAACAAAACGGGGTGTCTGAAAGCTAAAATTGATGAACTTGAAACTAACAGTAAAATCAAAAATAAAAAGAGACTTGTAAAGGGACATTAATGAATTTAAGACGGGGTTACCAACCTAGAACTAATATAGTAAAGGATGAGAAGGGTGATTTGGTTGCAGACTCCTAGCACTATTGTGGGTAGGTGGAGGAACTATTTCTCCTGACTTTTGAATGTAAATGTGGTTAATGATGTTAGGCAGACGTAAATACACACAGCAGAACTACTTGGGCCTGAGCCAAGTGCCCTGGAGGTTGATATGACTATTGAAGAGCTAAAAAGTCACAAATCATCAGATATTGATCAAATTCCAGCAGAATTGATTAAAGCAGGGGGGGTAGATCATTTTGCTTTGAAATCCATGAACTTATTATTTGTGTTTGCAATAAGGAGGAATTGCCTGAGGAGTGGAAGGAATCGATCATTTTCCCTATCTATAAGAAGTGTGATAAAAGAGATTGTAGTAATCATAGGGGCATATCACTTTTGCCAACTATGTACAAAATTTTATTCAACATCCTGCTGTCAAGGTTAACTCCATACGCAGAAGATATTATTGCAGATCATCTGTGTGGATTTCAATGCAACAGGTCAACTACTGGTCATATATTCTGCATTCGTCAAATGCTTGAGAAAAGGTGGGAATAAAATGAAGCAGTGCATCAGCTGTTTATCAACTTCAAGAAAGTTTATGACTCAGTTAGGAGGGAGGTATTGAATAATATTCTCATTGAGTTTGGTATCCTTGTGACACCGGTAAGGCTAATAAAAAGGTATCTGACTGAAGTGTATAGAAGAGTCCAGATAGGCAGGAATCTGTCTGAAATGTTTTCTGTTAGGAATGGTTTGAAACAAGGGGATGGTCTGTCTTCATTGCTTTTCAACTTGCTTTTAGAGTATGCCATTAGGAGGGTTCAGGTAAACCAGGATGACTTGCAGTTAAATGGTACACATCAGCTTCTAGTTTATGCTGATGTTAATATATTGAGAAGAAGCATACATACTATAAAGTAAAACACAGAAGCTTCGGTAATGGCTAGTAAGGAGATTGGACTAGAAGTAACTGCTGATGAAACTAAGTACATGGTCATGTCTCAAGATCAGAATGCAGAATGAAGTCACAGTATAAAGATTGATAACAGTTCCTTTGCAAGGGTGGAAGAGTTCAAATGTTTGGGAACAACCTTAACAAAGCAAAATTCTATTCAGGAAGAAATTAAGAGCAGATTGAAGTCAGGATGCTTGCTATCATTCAGTGCAGAATCTTTTGTTTTTCTGGTTGCTATCAAAAGATTTAAATATTAAGACATGTAGAACTATAGTTTTGCGTGCTGTTTTGTATGGGTGTGAAACTTGGTTGTTCACATTGAGGGAGGAATGTAAGCTGAGAGTGTTTGAGAATAGGGTTTTGAGGAGAATATGTGGGCCAAAGAGGGATGAGGTAACGGGAGTGGAGAAAAATACAAAATGAGGAGATTAGTGATATGTACTCCTCACCAAATATTATTCAGGTGATAAATCAAGAAGAATGAGATGGGTGGGGCATGTAGAGGAGAGGTGCATGCAGGATATTGTGGGAGAAACCTGAGGGAAAGAGACCACTTGGAAGACCCAGGCTTAGGTGGAAGGACAATATTAAAATGGATCTTTAGGAAGTGGGATGGGGGGCATGGACTGGATTGATGTGGCTGAGGATAAGGACAGGTGGTGGGCGTTTGTGAATGTGGTAGTAAATCTTCGAGTTCCATAAAATTCAGGGAATTTCTTGACCAGCTGAGAACCTGTTAGCTTCTCAAAAAAAACTGTGCTGTATGGAGTTAGTGGCTAAGAAGATGCTGATTTCTTATTGAAAAAGGTGCAGGGTGTCATGACCAGCTGAGAAACTGTTGACTTTTCAAGATGTACCATGCACAATAGAATTAGCTAGTTAGTATAGCTGGAATTAATATTTCTCTGAACTTTGTACACTTGGAATGTTGAGCAAGACTATTGTGGGTATGTTACGTGAGTGGTGGTTTAAAATTCATCTGTGCCTGTTGCAGACTGTAGGGTTTAAATGTGTGACATGCAGGACTGTCATAACAGTGTCTTGCAATGTCAAACCTTGTCGCTTCTCTTAGCAAGCCTACAATGTAAAGAATACAGATATGTATCCCCATGATTAATGCAATTGTAAACAGGTTTCTGTGAACTTTATCATCTCTGTTTGCAGACTCCTCGCACAGAAGCAGTGTCAATACTTGGTGCCCTTCTGTGCCTGCCAAACACTTTTGCCGAAATGCCTGTTCTCCAGCCCAATAGTAGTGAGTTCACTATGATGCCGTGTTCTGATGCCAAGGTGAGATAATTGCGTTCCCAGAATTTCATTCCAAATTTTCAATGTTTGTTGCATAATACAGAGCAGATTGAGGTCAGGGAATGCTTGCTGTCATTTGGTGCAGAATCTTTTGTCTTCTAGTTTGCTATCCAAAAATATAAAGAGATACAGTACTGTAATTTTGTGTGTTATTTTGTATGGGTCTGAAAACTTGGTATTTCACATTGAGGGAGGAACATACACCAAAGGTGTTTGATAGTAGGGTGCTGAGGAAGATATTTGGGCGTGAGATGGATGTGATAGTGGGGGAGTAGAAAAGACTACATAATCAGGAGCTGTATGCTCTGTACTACTCACCAAATATTGTTCAGTTGATCAAATCAAGAATCCTGTCAGTCATTCAGTTTTCCTGGCATAAGAAGGTTTTCCACGAACATTTGTTTTAGGGGGAAAAATGTTTATATTGGAAACGTAAATATTAGGTTAATTTTATTTAATCCACTTTTGTGCTTTAATCTAAAACATTTATTTTAAACATTTCAATTGTGAAGATTAAATGTCTGTCTCATTCAGTGCTATATAACTTCTGTATTTGAAACAGTATCATTAAATAAGCTGGGACTGAACATTCCTAGCTTATTTAATGATAGTGTATTTGAAGTGGTATGTTGATATGTGCTGTAACATTGCAGAATAATGTTTTGAGATGTTGATTAATGTATGTCATGCCCTCAGGATCATATATTAAGCATATTGCTGAAGTGTGGTAAGCGTGAACCAGCTGGTTTAGCACGTTGCATTGCTTTGTCCAGCCTTGGAATTTATGTGTACCAGGAGCTCACTCATGAAACTTTCCATCCAAAAATTAAGGAGGCTGTGACCGTTCTGTTATCGGCTCTTAGGGTAAGTACACAGAATTTTGTGAAGTATGTTGAGAATGTCTTTGTATATATTACTAACGTCTTCTAGGTGAAATTCCTTTGCCTCTTTTCTACATAATTGTGAATGTGAATGTAGTTGTCTTAACATACACAGCCCTGTGAAAGTTTTTGTGAAAACCTGTTGCTATGCAGTGTGCAGAGATTTGTTTTGCTGCACTCAGATTTTTTAGAGTTACATAACTAATATTCTGTTTCAGATCTAAAGCTCTGATTGTGTCAGTGTCAGAATATTTTGGTGAATCCATGACCAACTTTAATTCTACAGGGCCAGTCACTGCTCTAAAGGACTCTTTTTTATACTTTTAAATGCTGCAATCATGTTTTGTATTTGGCAAGTCTTGGGTTTAAATCCCAGTGCGTAGGTCGGCTATCCTGACTGGGATTTATTTTGGCATTCCTTCCATGTCATTCCCATTATCTTGAATCATGCTACAGTTCAGTGTTATGGACTTCAGGCAGCAGAAAAGTGTTGCTAAATGACCCAGAAAAACATCTACTTTTCAAATAATAATAATTTTATTAACTGCAAATGGGTAGACACCCAGTGGCAGTGGTGAGACACCCGGTGGCAGTGGTCTGTCTTATAGTCAAACAAAAGAACTCCTATACCAAATTTAATGAACCTGACAGTTGGTTTGGGTGTTGGTACTAGGTCACAGATGTACAGGCAGGCAGGAATGTGGAAATGGTCTCCATGCACACACATAATGCATTCTTCTTGTACTTCAAACAGAATACTTAAAAAGGATAAAATGATCTGTTGAACTGGGAATGAATGGTTGATAGGTTGTTCAGAAGCGGTGAAGTGGTCTGTCTTTAATTATTGACTGTGTTGCTATTAATCCATGAAGAAATGAATTTTGTTTATAAGCCTCTTAGATAAGTTAAGTGGGAAATTTTTGTATAAAAATTAGAAGAAAATGAGCTTCTAAATTGGGGAAACTTCTTACTCTTGAACTTAATAAGTGGGGAAAATGTAACTTTATTTGTATTATTGCTTTGGAAGTTTTGGCAGGATTTCAGAAATCTAACTTACATGGGAAAATTTTGTATCAGGGAACTTCATATCTGGGAAATACTGTTCATGTACAAATCTGGGATACTGCAGAAACACATTTGTAGAGGAACACACTGCTTAGCAGCTGGCACACAGTTTTGAGTTGACCCTTATTTGTTGTGTTTTGTTTCTTTTGAGTATGTGTAATGTTTAAGAAACTATAGTCACCATAATTCTTGGAGATGCTTTTCGAAAGCTGTACATGGCAATACAGTGGCAGATTTGGATTTTATAAGCCTTCAGTTGAAGCATCTGTCTTTCTTTGGCGTATCGACAGAACATATATTGAGTTTTGTGGTATGGAGTGATGGCATGTGACATGTGCATGCTTTCTGTGTGATGCATTTAATAATACATGATCTGATATGTAATTTTATTGCTAATTACAGTTTTTAAGAATTTTTTAAAAATACTTAGTAATAGTTTTAATGAGAATTGTGCGATTATAAAGAATGTCTCTTAAGACATATTTGTTTACACTTTAAGAGAGCTGGTTTGATATATGTGCTTGCTAGACACAATAATTTTCTTATCTAAACCATTTCTCTGTTAAATTATTTGTAACATAATCAGTGCCTTTGCAGTTACCTAGTTCATTAATGTTCAGTACTTACATTTTATGGAATTCTCTGATGTACAAGGTATTGTAACAAGTATCATTTAGAAACAGGCTTGTTAATCAGAGTAGTTATGTGTCTGGTATAAAGTATCATTTAAATTTGTGTTTATTGAGAACAGTATTTGGACTGAAATGTAAATAAGGTAGTAGTGACAAGAATTATAATATTTTTCATTTTTAGAAATTATTATAAAATTTTCAGGAACATTAAGAAAACATGTGATTTTTACTTCTACAATAAATTTCTTTTTTGATGTGGAATACAGGTGGATGTTCAATGCTTCTCCTTTTAAATATGGTTTATACATGTGTTAGTTTCAGAGCTGCATGGTGTGGAATACTCACTGTAGTACCTTATACTGTTAGCTTTCTCTTTTCACACTTGGTAAATAAATTGGTTACATTAAATTATAAACTTTTTAAGATAACAGCTTCATTGACTTCCTATATGCTTAATTATTTCAGTTTTTCTAATTCATATACTTGGCAAAAATTTGAAACTAAGTAATTCAGCTTATTCATCACACACACTTTCCATTGTATTTATGGTTCCACGTACTTTGTAATCTTTGAAGTATTGCTTTGCTGCTTTTCAGATTTCGCAAGTTGCATTTTTGTTTGTTGTTTTGAGGCATGTGGTGGTAATTTAATTAAAAATCTTTTTGTTGAAGCAGAGCTGGGAAGTTTTTAATGGTCCATGTTTATCTTCTAGGTTTTTTAATTAATTTATTTTAATGTTCTCCTATTTTAGTTTTCTAAGTTAATGTTTTATAACAGACTGCTTCTGGAGTTGGTGGGAATGTTTGAATGACATTTCAGTTTTCTTTGATACAGTCTCCATTTTATCTTCTATATATAATAATATATAATAATAGAACCATCAAAATGCACACTAATAGTTTTTATATACATTACCCTCCTTCACATTTTGGCTGCAGCCATTTTCAGGGAGACATCCTTGAGGATGACTGCGGCCGAAACATGTAGGAGGGTACTGCATATAAAAACTGTTTTCATTATCTTGCATTTTGTTAGTTCTACTATATTATGTAACTTCTATTTCCTTTTTGCCTATAAGCCTATATGGGATGATGACAAGTTTACTGTTCACCATTACATGTACATATTTCTTTGTGTTGAAGAAACACTTGAGCATGACATTTGAAAGTCCTAACAGTGAATAATATCACAGTTACTGCCCATCTTTTGTGATGCAACAGCGATGTAGTCTGGTAGATGGGTAACTTCATCCCAGAAGAGTAACTCTTTGTACACTTGATTCTTTATTATTATTATTATTATTATTATCATCATCATCATCATCATCATCTTCCTGTATTGCTGTTAACATTATATTTATTAAACTCAAAATACGTTTATTTCTTAATTGCATTCTTGTTTATCCTTTTTATCGTGATTTGTTATTGGATTTCATTTCTTTATTTTGGATCCAGCAAAGTTATTCTCAGCCTGGCTACGCAAACAGAGCAACTGAGTGTAAGGTAGTAATGCATTTTTTATATGTACTTTGCTTTTGTGGCATTGCTTTATGTGCAATTTTGCAGGGAGACTGTATGTTGTTTTGTACAACTGTGTTGGTAACAGTTTTGAGTACGTGAAAGACAGGTATCGAAGGAGAAAGTATTTTACACTGAGAACATATGGTAGTCTTTATTTAATGAACTTTGTTTTGAGGGAGAAAACTTTAAAGTTAGTGACATGATATAAGTTGTTTGTAGTTTATATCTTCAATCATGGTTTATTCAGACTTCCTGGTCTCTGTCTGCCTTGAAAATGTGAAGAAATCTGTTTTTGAGTTATGAATCCATTTCTCCCATTGGCAGGATGATGGTCAGTGACAGATGGACATATGTATTAGTGTGCATTCTGAGCCGCACATGTTCTACATTCCCTACCTGTATTAACCTTTATCTTTGTAAGAGGCTGGGAAAAGAAAAGGTATTATAATGTGCACCAGAGCTTTTGGACCTCAAACTTTAGCATTTGACAAAAGTTCATCACTGTGCTACTATTTTATTATGTCTCCACATTTATAAAAGTAAAGGTTTATGGAAAGGGTGAGACGTGTTAGCAGGAGTTCCAGAAGAAATTTGTAGATGGAAATTTCAGTAACTTTTGTCAATCACAGATTGGTCCATTTGTACCTTTCGATGTGAGAAATAACTTTGTTTTGCCTTGTGATTTGTACACTGAATTCAGAGCGAAGCTTATTTCAAATTCAAGTTTTTATTTTTTTGGTAATGAGTTCTTTTGGGGTTATAGTTTGCATAAATGTAATTGCATTATTTCTTACTAGCATTGAGGAGTTTCTTCAATATGAAGATTTTTGTTATACAGAAGTTTATTTTTTAGGCATTAAATACTATCCACGACATTTTATTTGTATAATATTTCATCTTTTATCAGTAACTGTTGGTCTTGGTAACTTATATGCAGCAAGCTTCCTCTGTCTGCTGATTTGTTAACTGTACTCATTTGTTGCAGTAAAAGTACTGTACTGTCTTGTACTCTTCTCTTCAAGTTTGTCTGGTGACTGCAATTTCTGTTTGTCTACAGGTTTTGTACGAATGTTAATAATGTTGTTTTATGGTGCACTTTGTAATGTAATTTTTCTGTGTTTTATGATTTATTTTTTGTAAAACTATGTAGCATGACTTGAAATGTGTCTGAATATCACAATGGTATGAAGCTAGATGGCAACAAATCAGAAAAATTTACATAATGAAACAGGTGCTTGGAGTGACACTGATGAAATAGGATGCCACTAGTTTTCTTTATAACTGTGAACTTTCCTATTAAAATATTGCAGCACTTAATTCCATATTGAAGGTATGTGTTACACTCAAGGAGTGGCATAGTGGTATTGGAGACATATCTGTTGTAGATATGTGTGATTACAGACTTTCCTTGAAGAGTTTTTTTTTTGTTTTACTCAGACTTTCCAAGCAAATGTCACCATGCACCTTAAATTAAGGCCATGACTAATGCATACTAGTTCCTTGTCTATTCTCCATTAATGATCATTTATATGTCTCATTCACTGATGTGTGGCATTTATTTTGTGCACATCATATAAGGAAGATGTAAAATTTCCAGTTCCATTGCTGCTAATTACAACCTTGCTGTCTATTCCATGTTATCTGTTTATTGAAAGAATTACCAGAATGTGTTTTCGTGTAACACATCAGTAAACATTGATATATATGGCCATAACTGTGGACCATTATTATATTCAGAATGTTAAGTGAATCTTTGTTACGTTGTTGTCTCTGCTTAAACTGTCAGTAATTTTGAGGTTATTTAGTGTTTTTAATCCTTTGTTCCTCAATGCAGTAGCATGCTGAAATAAAATGGCCTCTGATAACATCACACACTATAAAAAATTTAATGAGCAAAGGGTTAAAGTTACGTTACATTTTCAGCTGTAAATGGACAATTTGTTCTTTTTGTGTTTTTTATTTTTATTGGTTGGATTGTAATTGTATAATGAAAGGTTAATTTATCACACCGTAATGTGTAACAAGTGTAATTCTGTGAGGTGACATTTTATGATCTTTGTTATTTGTAAGACTGTGAGATGTAGTTGCTTATTTTGATAAATGAGCATCAGTTATAAGTTTTGGAATACAGAATCCTTAGAAGAATATTTAAAAGACCTGTTAGTATATCTGTGTAATAACATGGAAGTTCTGCTGTTAAAAGGCCATGAACAATTAGTGTCAACTATATGATACAGTGTGAGGTGGCTGATTTCCTCAAATGTCGTATAATTTCAGAGTAGGAGGGAGAGTGTTTTTAACTGAGCTGTCATGTACAGACCATGTAAAGGTTTATGAAACCAGATTTTTGTGGAGGTAAAGCTGTAGGCATCAATGACCTGAAATTGTGGTTCACAAATACTGGAAGCATGTAAGGAATGATAACATTTTTGGGCCACTGCACTGTATGAAGCTGCCAGCTTCATGGTTTGGCTGCTTTATTTGCAAAAAAGTTGTTTCTAGATTGGACTGGATTTGATGGTTTCCATAACTCTTCTGGGTGACATGATGTTCAAAATAAACAATGTTCATGCCAGTAATTGCAGAGTCTTTACTTTCAAGAACATTAAGTTACTTATTGCATTTAATAAATTAATGGTGGTCATGCGATCTGGAGAGGGGGAAAAACAACATTTTGTGACAAATAGTCCCCTTTAACTTAAATAGGATAGCTGAGTTAAGTAGTTGGCAGTGGGCTGGAAAACCTGGTTTTAATTCCTGAGAGGGGCAGGAATCTTTCTTATTTATACCCTGTCAGACTTGGTGTGGACACAACATATGTTCTGTCCATTGGGTAACAGGGGCTGTCTGGGGATAAGGTAATACTTACTGTCAGTTAAATAATTTAATATGACAGTTTTTCCACAGAGTAATAAAGTTTGAGAGAGGCTGTGTGTGCATTTGTTGAATGGGATGTGCAGACATTTGTTCATTTTATTAATCTTAATGTGTTAATTATTGACAAAATTGTGTTGCTTCGACACAGTTCAACAACAGAACTGTTGGGCAAGTGGCATCAGACATCTTGCTGCTGTTGTGTGACCATGCTGATCGACTCATAGGTCAGTACCCAGAGATACCACCACGGATCATTGAGGTAAGGAACAGAAGGAACGTTATTTTTAAGGTGGTAAGAATATTGATCACTTCTAAGCATAGGAATTCACTGGTAATGTCTCTAACTTGTATCCTGGGTGGATCAACTGAAAATTATAGACAGGATTCTGGCTTGGAATTCTTGTTAGGTCAGGCCTTGCAGTTGAGTGCTGTACTAGTACCTTGCAACAGACTATAAATATAACTAGTTTATCTTCTGTAATCTATTTTGGTGATGTATACGTTAACTGAAGGGATTGGTGTGCCATTGTTTTGATAACCTAAGAAGAGATAAATAAGAATGATAATAAAGGTCAGAGAATTGCCATAGAGAATCTGTAAACAAAGTACAAACAAAGCTGAGAGGATGATGTAAAAGAAATTGAGAAGCGGCCATTGAATGAGATGAATCATATGTACATAATTGTGTATTTAGTATCAGGTATTATTATTAGTAGTAGTAGTAGTAGTAGTAGTAGTATTAAAGTGTTGTACATCTCAGTTACAGTGACACATTTTTGTGGATGTTCACATTGGAACACCCACTTCAGTTTCTTCATGTTTCAGCACCATGAGCACAATGGCACTGCAATTATACACAGCTATGTTCATCATAAAATACAAATTAAATAACACACTGTAAGCAGAAAGGCAGGGGAGGGCAGCTACATTGCTGAACATATGTCCTTAATCATATATTGTCTATCATATATCACCATCAGAAGGATATGAACTGCAGCATCCTCATAGCATTTGCATTGAACAGCTAGTAGATTTAATATCACCATAGGATATTGGATTTACATAACAGGTGGTTTACCTCAACTATATTCAACACTGTGATAAATGTACTGTCATGTGCAATTGCAGTTGATGTTGGAACCCACTACGTATATAACTTTTAATCAATGGTGTTTTATGACATATGAACCACTTGCATGATTCCGTATGCTAGGAAACAAAGAACTGCTGTGTATGTGTTTTTTAAGAATAATTCTGCATTATGGGATAGGTAAAAAGGCAAAGCAGTCCCGTTACAGACCCAGAGGGTTCCAGGAAGGTAAGGTTCCCAGATTTCGTGACAATGGCACAGGATGATGGTAGGTTGTCAGTCTTACGCACCGGCCTCCTTTACCCCCAGGAAATACTCCTGGTACTAATTTCTGTTAGAGGCTGAGTTGACCCCAGGGCCACAGTGCGATCGGAAGGATTTTACTTCAATGAAAAATCCACTGACACCAGCTGGGATTGAACCAGTGACTTTCCAATTCGTAGAACAGTACCTTAATCACTGTGTTACCACGGTCCCTATGGGTTAGATAAATTGCATTACAGCAATAGTGTGTGAAGTACAACAAATGAAGATGGCACCATGGTGCTGAACATGAAACACATACTGTGTCTGTTCCATCCTGAGTATCACAAGAATTTTTTGTTTTATATTAGCTATATTTAAATTACCTTTCATTGATCATGTTTTAATTGCTGGATGCCAGAGATATATGTCTCTAGTATTGAGTTACTTTATACTCATTTGCATGTTCTTATATTTGCAGGTGTTAGCACTGACATTAGCACACTTGATGCCACAAAGTAATGTTACAACATCAGAGCAAGACAAGCACCTGCTGACATCTCTTATGTTTTGTCTTGGAGAGTGGTGCATGAAAATGCCTGCAGATTGTTTGCTTGCATCATGCAATGGTTCTTGCCTTCTGCTTACAGTACTCAAGGTAATAAAGTCCAGCATAACAGCTGCTAGCAGCAGTGCTTTTCAATCTTTTTTAACAGTTTTATTTCTTACCATCGTCTTTTTCATTTTGAGTAGTCCAACTTGAAAGAAGTTTTGAATGGCCTATTTTGATTTAGAGAAATCTACCATCCATTAGCAAAGTGACAGGCAGTGAATAAGTGCTTTTTGTACCCCAGTAGAATGACAGAATTTTTGCTGATAAGGAAGCATTAGTAGCGATCTTAATTCCACGACTCTCAGATTTGTGGGTGTATTTGATTTAGATATAACATGTTAGGGAATTGTTCTAATATGTATATAATTTTCAATTAATTCAAAATATTTCCACTTCAGCACCAAAGAATCCTTCTGTGTGAACACCTTATAAATGTTTTACTGAGAGCAGACCTATTACATTTGCCAGTCATCTCACATTGCATGACTTCAGTACATAAAATGAGTAGGTTTAATTTTAGATGTTACGGACTTCCAGTTTTTTTAAGAGTATCCATTTTGTTGTTTTCCAGGTTCTAAATCAGTTGCGAGGGGGTTCCATTGGGCCATATGATGGTGGCTCAACTGGTAGTTTGTTTCAATCAGACTTAGTTCAAGACTTTGATCCCAACATCCTGCTGGATGATCTGAAGGAAGGTGCTACCCCACCTGTTGGTCGTCGGTCATCAGCAATGGTCGCAGAAGGTGGATCACCATCCCACCATCATCACTCCAGCCAGTCTGTCCAAATGGCTGCCAGAATGGTATGTTATATAACTTGTACTTGATACACCTGCTTGGTTTGGGGTGTCAGACATGGTGACAGTTAAAAATATTAGCTTAAGTGCAGTTCAATTTTTTTTTTTACTTTTTTTATTTGGAGGATCTGTTTTGAGAAGGTAATAGATACATAGATGTGCAAGAAATGGATCACTTTTATGGAGCCTGGAAGTTCATGTTCACAGGTATCTGCGACTGGTGCCTGTCCTCAGCCAGATTAATGCAGTCAACACCACCCAAATCTATTTCTTTTCGAGGTCCATATTAATATTTTCCTTGCATCTATGGTTAGGTCTTCAAAAAGATCTCGTCCCTTTGTTATTTCTGGCAAAAATTCTGTTTGCAGTTCTGATCTCCCACATGTGATACATGCTCTACCTATCTTGCCCTTCTCTATTTGAATGCCTTAAAAATGTTTGGTAAAGAGTTGTGAAATGTTCTCTGTCATCCTCTTCCTTCTTCCCTTTCCCACTTCCTTGTCGGTTTCCCAATATTCTGTTTAGCGTCCTATCCTCAGATACACTCAGTGTACATTTTTCCTTCAGTGTGAATGGGTTTTGTGTAAAATCATTGTTAAAATTATGGTTTTGTGAATTTTGATATTTACATTCATAAATAGCGTATGGGAAGACAAATGTTTGAGAACTTATTGGTGATATGCAGTCCCTGAATTTAAATTGCTGTCAACTTATTCATGAATCTAGTTTTAATTTACAACCTTTTTTGCAAGTATTCAAACTCTGCCACTTTTGAAAGGATTTGTTAGCTTTGTTTATATTATGATTCTGTCATGCATTATGTTGATGAGATATAAACATGTACTTAATTTTCTTTGTGTTTGTGCCTAAACCAACTTCTGCGCTAGTATCTTGGGAGTCATAGTCTTTATAAGTGTCAGTTAAACATATTGTAATTGGCCTAACTAGTTTCATGGATCTGCTGTGAATTAAATGATTATGTACAGTAGACCCTCCTTCTGTCATAACTGAATCACAGGCTTTCTCCCACAGCTCTGGGGACTACAAAGCCTCCTAGCTAGTGGATAATGGGGGATCTTTCTGGTGCCTAAAGTAGCACAGGTGTGAAATTATTGTGCACCTTTGTCTAGTGGTGAGGTAAAGAATGCATGGTGCTTTACCTTCTAGTCCCAAATATGTCTTCATGGTGTGATGCTTTGGCAAGGGCAGCATTACCTTTTACTGCCCTACTTTTATCATGCCCTCATGTGTGTATTTTTTTATCATATAACTCATTTGCTTTTTTTATGCCATAGATTTGAAGTTATATAACATTTTTAACTTGTACTGTGTTTGCCAGAATGTAGAGTGTACTAGTTTTCTCCTAGATGCGTTCTGTATTAATGGCTGTGATTAGTTCTGTTCCATCATGTACTAGAAATTACCATAAGTAATGTGCCTTTGTGTAATGTGCTGTCAGGTTTATCATAGGTATATGGAAAGATGGTATGTTTTTGCATGTCAAATATATTAGTTGAACAGAAGTGTATATGCATTTGCAGAGCAGAAATAACAGTTGTGTTGAGTATTTTGTGATCTGAGTTGTTGTACAGCGGTTCGGCTGTGGTAT
>Ga0209755_10005036_pt1 | contig 15263 bp, 20 predicted proteins | sample TergutCo191P1_FD_187301 | JGI IMG/M metagenome (GOLD analysis project Ga0209755, IMG submission 187301) | Cornitermes sp. P1 segment gut microbial communities from Petit-Saut dam, French Guiana - Co191P1 (SPAdes) (version 2) | ecosystem: Host-associated > Arthropoda: Insects > Digestive system... | reverse complement strand
GATTTTTTGTGTAGCCTTCTCTAATCAGGTTTGCGGCGGATTCATATTCTTCCATTGCTATATGAATTTCGCTTTGCTGGTAAAAAAGCGAAAGATCTGTTGAGTCCATTTGCCTCGCTTTTTCAAGAGCTTGCAGCGCACCAACATTGTCGCCTGTTTTTTGATAAGCCTCAGCGAGATAAATCCAGGCAGATGCATTATCCGGATCAAGGCTCAGTGCTCTGCGATAAGTTGCAATGCTTTCTGCGTATTCCCCTATTCTGTAAAGCACGGCGGCAAGGTTTGCAAGTGCAGGCGCAAATTCTCCATTCGAAAAATTCACCGCTTTGCGATACGCCGCTGCAGCTTCGGGAAATTTGTTAAGTTGAAAGAGGCTGTTTGCTGTGTTAAAACTTGTTGCAACAGGATTGGCCCCACGTTCTTCTGCTTTGCGGTAAAGCAAAATAGCCTGAGCGTAGCGGTTGTTGTTGTACAAAGCATTAGCTTGATTCAAAATCTGATCTGCGGATTGAGTTTGCGCATATAGCGTTGTTGCGAATATGAGTAATATTATTTTAAGCATATTCACTCCCTGAATTTTATTTCAAAAGGTTGTTCTAGTCCGCAGAAAGCAACTGAGCTTCCGCCTTTTTTTGCGGGGATAAACTGCATTCCCATTATGGCATCTCTGCCGGCATTCGCCAGGCCCTTTCCTGCAGGCGTTTCTTCTACTATGCGAATATCGTAGGGTTTTCCGTTTGTGTTTACACAAAATGAAATTCTCAGGCTTGCATTTATTTCTCCGTCTCTTATGGCTTGCGGCGCCTGGAATCTCGGTGAGCTTTTCAATGATGGCTTTTCATCAACATCGCCGGTACCGAGATTTCCCGAACCGCTTTTTGCGGCGACAATTTCAGACGGTATAACAGCTCCGCCACTACCGCCCACAACATCCAAATTCATGGCAAATCTTGGCCCGGCTTTTGGCGTTCTGCTGTTTGTGTTTTGCCTGCTGGGTTTGCGAGCCGCCTCTTTTGGCTTTGGAGGTTCCGGCGGATTTTCCTGCATTATGGTGCTAACCTCCGTTTTTCTGTAGGTTTTTTCAGACGAAAACCCGCCTTTGACAAAAGTGTTTAAAATAGGAATTGAGAATACCAAAACTATGCTTGCGATAGCTCCTAAGATAAGAAGAATGAATTTGCGAATGGCTCTCATGCAGGATTAAAAAAGTAGAAAATTTCTATCTTCCATACATGCTGGATAAAAAACAGAAAATCAGTGACTGGGCAAAAGCTAACAAAATACCCGGCAAAATACAGGCTATCTTCACGGCATCCCCGGATGGCGGCGATTGGCGTTATATTTCAAGAGAGATAAAAGGCAAAAGAACTTTGGTGTGGGAGGGAATTCCAGACGAGCCTTTACCAGAGAATTTTCAAAAAATAGAAGCCCAGCTTGAAAAAGAACATTTGCGGTTTTTCAAAAAACAGATAATGCAGATAATTTTCCGCTCAGACGCCAATGGCAACTATGGTGCTCTTGTTCAGGCGAACTTGGGTACTCAGGATCAAAGCCGTGGTTATAAAACTTTTTTGGAATACCTGCAAAGATCACATCCTGAAATTCTGTGCGTGCATGCGGTTCAAACAAAACCCTCTTTCCCGTTTGATACCTCCAATCCGCAGGCTTCCATGCAATACACATTGCACAAAGGTTTTGGCCCGGAATACATAAAGCTCGCATCAACAGGAATATATTTTCACATTTTAGACTGGCTTCCAAAAACCAAGGGCACTTATGCGCAACTCGGCGAAAAATTGCGTGAGTGGCTGCATCCGGCAAAAGATGATCGTTTGCTCTCATGTCATTGCGGAGCAGCTGCGGAAAGTATGCAGCTTTGCAAAAGCTTTAAGGATGTTCATTGCCTTGATCCCCGTGAGTGGGCAAAACAGTCTTTTACACAAAATGTTCAAAGCCTTAAAATAAAAAACGCTAAATTTTACCGTGAAGCTTTAAGCGAAACATGGGTCAAAAAATTTTTCGCCGGAGAAATAAACAAAGGCAAGTGGACAATAATTTTGAATCCATCGTACGGAGAGTTGCTAACGCAACCATTAACGCAAGCAATAGCGAATGCAAAGCCTGAGCGCATAGTGCATATAACAGGTGATTTGGAAAATGCGGCAAAAGAGGTGAATCGCTGGCGCAGCAGCGGCTACGTGCTGAGGAAAGTGATGCCCATAGAATGGCATCCCAACATCAAACGCTTGGATTTGGCAATGCTTTTTGTGCCGGACAGAGCGGGGTTGCTTGGCAGGAAGGTCGGTGTTAAAGTTGTCAAGGACAAAAAGAAAAATTTTGCTCCCAGATTTAGGGAGAGGTAAATCAACTTTCCGTTAAGCCATGAAGTTCGAGTTAATTCTTGTTTACTATATTTACTTTTAGCATTAAACCGTAGGAGGAAAAAATGCCAAAACTTACCGAATCGGCAATTCAACAAGCTCTTGAATATGCTTATGAAAAAGCATTTGATGGTTTTCCGGGAACCGATTCTGCGATAGAATTAGCGCAGTCGTATAAAGAGAAATTCCCAGGTGACAAAGCGGAACAGGTAAATGCTTTGGTCAATTGGCAAATTGCAGCCGGTGCAACTTCTGGTTTTATCACCGGATTGGGCGGATTAATGACTTTTCCCGTTTCCATTCCGGCTAATTTGGCTAGCGTATTGTTTATCCAAACCAGAATGATAATGGCTATTGCTGTTATCGGTGGCCATGACCCAAAAGATGAGCGAGTTAAAACATTGGCACTTTCCTGCTTGGCTGGCAACGCAGTAAAAGATATTCTCAAAGAGGTTGGGATAGAGGCTGGTAAAAAAATTATACTCAAAACAGTTATTGGGCAAATTTCACAAGGTACTCTAACAAGAGTAAGCAGGGTAGTTAGCTTTAGACTGCTTGCGAAATTCGGAACCAATTTAGGAAAGCTGATCCCGCTTATTGGCGGCATCATAGGCGGCACAATGGATGCTATTTGGGTAGCCAGCGTAGGCAAAATAGCCAAGCAGATTTTTATAAGCGATTCCGAAATTTTATCCGAAGAGGAAAATAATGGCGTTTCGCATTAAACTCAAAGCTAGCATTGAAAGCACGATTGCAGCGGTTGAAGGCAAAATTCGTGAAGCCGGTGGCACATTCAGCTGGAATGGCTCCAACGGGCAATTGAGCCTGAAAACTCCGCTAGGAAAAGTGGAAGGCAATTGCAAAACTATCTCCGAACAGGAAATAGAAATTGCCATGACCAAACTTCCGCTTTTCGTTTCGGAGAATCATGTGAAGGATAAGATTGAGGAGTATTTGGGGTAACCGGATTACAACCCTAATATACGCTTCGCCTCAACCAAAGAGATGCCCTTTTCCAAAAGCGCAAAAACATTTTCCATACCCTCAACTCGACCTTCGGCTCGACCTTCAGCTTTGCCTTCATTTATAGCCGTCATTCTAATCGCATACTGGTCGCGTTTGTTAATCATATTTGCCTCATACGCCAATCTCTCTTCTAATGTAAATCTAGAAATTCGCGCAATGTCAAATATCTTGTCAAACACTTCCTCACCAAACTGCTCAGGCTTGCCCTTCAGCCTATGGGCGTGGCAAGTTGTCTGAACCATGATTCACTTGATTAAAGGATTAACATGACTGTTAAGCATAGTGCTGTGAAAATCAAGGAAATCATTTAATCAGGCTAATCGGGGTTCTGACGTTTTTAAAAGACTGTTGTTGTGAAGGCGTTTGAATTCCAAGCTTTTTGAACCAAAGTTGATTAACAAGCCTATTTTCATATTGTATGCTTCCAAATAATTTATCGCCTGAGCCAAATGAACTCTTTCGAGAGATACCAACGCTTTAAGCTCTACCATAATCAAGCTTTCAACAAAGAAGTCAACTCGCCTAGTTCCAATTTGAAAATCTCTGTAAAAAATGGGCATTTCCATTTCCCTTGCAAAGTTCATATTTGCCCGTTGCATTTCAATTTCCAGTGCTCGCTGATAAATAACCTCCTGAAATCCATTTCCAAGAGTTTTATGCACATTCATAGCGCAGCATATAATTTTGCCAGTAAGAAAATCGTTTTGCATATCAAGTCAATCCTTTAATCAAGTGAATCATGGTTCTGACAATAAGCATATCCGCCGTCAGATCGGCAATGACTTCTTCGTTTTCTTCATCCATAAAATGGACCTCCTATTTTCCGTTTGACTATTAGACGGAGTTCGGGGAACTTTTTTTCAAAAAAATGCAAAAGTGCCAATTTTCGCTCAAATTTTGAGGGTGGAAAGGGATTTTTTGTGTATTTTTGAAGTCAGAGTAATTTGTTATTCTTTGCTAGGAATCAAAATTGCGACACCCACTGTCGCTATGCAATTCTACATTTACTCTTAGCATTAAACCGTAGGAGAGAAAAATGCCAAAATTTACCGATCCGGCAATTCAGCAAATTCTTGAATATGCTTATGACAAAGCATTTGAGGGTTTTCCCGGAACAGATTCTGCAATGGAATTAGCGCAGTCATTTAAAGAGAAATACCCCGGAGATAAGTTGAAACAGGCAGATGCTTTAATCAACAGGCAAATTGCGGCAGGCGCAACTTCTGGCCTTCTCACGGAGTTGAACGGGTTAATGGTTTTTCCCGTTGCTATTCCGGTTAGTTTGGCAACGACTTTGTTTATTCAAGTCAGAATGATAATGGCTATTGCTATTATCGGTGGCTATGATCTAAAAGACAGTAAAGTTAAAGCGTTGGCTCTTTCTTGTTTTGCCGGCAACACCATAAAAGATATGCTCAATGACTCAGAGATGGAGGCGAGCAAAAAAGTTATACTCAAAACGGTAATAGATGCCATTTTGGTAGCCGGCGTAGGCAAAATCGCAAAATCGCTTTTTATATTACAGCCCTAACGCACACTTTCTTAAAAAATAATGTAGCTAATAACTTTGCTGACGTTTTTTACATAGGAGTAAATCCGTTCTTTTTGATAGTTGAAACCCTTATTTAATTAACTTTTTTTTTGCTTTTTATGTAAAAAATAAAAAAGATAAAAAAATGTACTCTTTTTTTAAAAAATAATGTATATTTTAGGTGAAATGTTTAAATTTTGGAGAAAAAATGTCAGAATCTAATGGAACATTCCAGTCAGTTTTTGAGTTAATGCAACAAACCCTTGACAAAGGCGGGAAAAGTTTTCTATATTTAGCGTATTAAAAAAGGAGATAGATTATGGCTTTACCGATGATATTTGGCATAGCGGTTGCTGTTGGTGCAGTTTTATTGAAAGCGGGCAAGAATATGGGTCAGAATGTGGCCAAGAATGCAAAACAATTCAGGCCAAAAATAAATGAGGATTTTAAAGGAACTTTTACCTTTAAAGGTCCTAAGGGAACTGCAACTAGAGAGTATGTGCCAGCAGGTACAGAGTCTAATGGCAGTGGTAATACTGTTTACAGTGTTTGGGATAATGACAAGGATAAGGGCTATAGGACCCAACCTCAATTATACGAAGAATTTATGAAACTTAATGACGCTGGCGTGAAAATTAAAAAAGAGAAGGAAAGGTAAAAACAGGGGATTAGGAGAGTTTATTGATGTGCGAAGACGAAGAAGATAAAGAACGGTGTGCTGGTTGTCATGATGATGAACCAGGTCCTTTGACGGAATATGATGGTGAGTACTTGTGTTCTAATTGTATTAGAGCGAAGGAAGAGGAGAATGAAGGAGAAATCGAAGCCGCATGGGATGCTTATAATGGATATGGCGATTCAGATGGAAGTTCTGCTGAAGACTGGGTTGATTAAAACGCTTCTTCTTTGATTTTCGTTAAAACTCCACAGACAAAGGAGGTATTATTTAGAGATAAAATATTGAAATCTCCGGTTTCATCTATGGAAAAGTTGTAGTTGCTCATATTGGGAATGTAGAAATTATTTCAGTTCAGGCTCGAATGTGGTTTAATTTTCTATTTTCTTGTACATGCACAAATTTAATGTAACTGCCATTATAGGAGGCTTAACATGTCTTTTCGCATAAAATTAAAAGAGAGCATAGACGTTAAAGTGATGATTTTGGGCAAGAAACAATGGGTTGGTTGGGTTGTTATGGGCGCAGTCACGCTCTAAAAGAGATAATGGATAAATTGTACAACCGTATTTTAATCATATCGTAGCTAAAGAACTTGAAATTCTTAAGCCTGATTTTATAATATTTTTTACGGGTCCGGATTATGATCATGTTATTGGTGATATATTTGGCCAGTTGCAAACAAATAAACTTGATGGATTTGCAGAGAGGGAGTTTTGTGAAGTGAAAATTCCCGGAGTAAAAAAAACTTTGAGAACTTATCATCCTTCGTATTTGTCTCGCAAGGGCGCTGAGTTTAGGGATAAAGTGTTGGATAAAATTACTACAACCATTGTTGCTATATAATAAAATCAGATAGAAAAATAAAAAATACAGGTATTCATTTGCTTGACGATTTTTTTACATTAGGAGCAAATCCGGTCTTTTTGATAGTTGAAACCCTTATTTTATTAACTTTTTTTGCTTTTTATGTAAAAAATAAAAAAAAATAAAAAAATGTACTCTTTTAAAAAAAATAATGTATATTTGTCTTAAACATTAAACCTTTGGAGAAAAAATGTCAAAACTACAAGAAACTATTGAGCTGGAATATGCGGAATGGGAGAAAATTCTTCCTAATGTGGTAAATAGAGGTCTTGGGTTTGTTTCAAAGCCTTTGGAAATCGTTCTTAAGCCAATTATGGGAAAAGTCGCCCCTTTACTAGAAGGAGTTGTAGGTAAAACAAATGAATATATAGCAGATGCTGTAAAGTACGTTTCTGACGATCTTCCTGATATTGAAAATATGGATGAAAAAAGTTTTGAAGAGTGGTTTGAACGGGCAGACAAAAGCGCTAGTAATTGGAAAACTGCAGGAATTGCAGCTATGGCAGCTGAAGGTGGAGGTACTGGGGCTGGCGGCATAGCATTGCTGTTAGTTGATATTCCTGCTGCATTTGGATTAATTTTGGGATTTTCTAATAAAATTGCGTTAACTTACGGGCTACCTATTAAAACGATAGAAGTTCAAGAGGCTATACTTCTATCCATAGGAGCTGGCTCTGCAAATAATTTAAAAGAGAAGGCTGCGGCTATTTTGGCTTTAAAACAAGCGGAAAAAACTTTGCAAATGTCTTGGAAGCGGATTTATTTGCAAGCGGCAGATAATATTAGTGCAAGAGCGATTGTATTGCTTAGGGATTTTTTGCAAAAGCTTGGAATTAAAATAACAAAAAGAAAAGCAGCTCAGATAATCCCCGCTGTTGGTGCATTAACTGGTGCTGCCATAAATGGTGCATGGGCAGCAGATGCTTTGGAAGCAGTTAGGCAGTTTTCAAGAAAGAAGATAATACAAATATATAAGGGGCAATAGCATATTTGGCATTATTTAGAACATTTAGAGTTTGGCTAGCTAACTTAGGCAAAATAGCCAAGTTTATTTTTATAAATGATTCAAAGGAGAAAGCATGTTTTTTCGCATAAAATTAAATGAAAGCATATAGCAAATCCCGCCACCCACTGTCGTCACACAAATCTAAATTAACATTAAGTTTCATAAAAAGCGAGATCAAATTATGACAAAAGCAGAGAAAGAGCATGCGCAACGGCTCAAAGAGCGGTACGCAAACTTGGATATTTTGAGCGAATTGAGAAAAAGCCAAATATCCGAGTACAAACGCAGAGATCAAGCAAAAGGTAACACAAAACGCTCTTATCAAAGATTTAGCAATCTTCTAAAAACAAAAGTCTCTGCGATGAACACGGCAAAACTTGAAGAGTTGATTGCGTTGGAACAATCTAATCTATATGATGCTACAGAACATCTCCGAGATGAAAGTGAATATGGAACCGGTTTAATGAGCACCCTGCTCTGGGAAAGAAAATGCAAGTATCCACATCCTTGTGACTTTAAAATGACAGACAAAAAATATCAAAAATTCGTACAACTCAACGATTCTTTTATGGAAGCTTACAGTCTTGCAAAAGAACAAGCCAAGGCAATTTCAAAACTGCTTAAAAGGCGCAAAAAAAGCAACCCAAGCAACCCATTGCTAAAAGAATTTGATGACTTTTGTCGTCTAGATATTATCATAAGGCCCGTTTTTTATGATTGGGATGAATTGAACGAAAAACGCTCTGACAATAAATGGCGAAGAAAAAACCAGAAACTCGAAGAGAAATACAAATTTTACGAAGCACTTGAATGGGCTTTTGAAAAAATCTATTGGTTTGAAATAGAATGTTCTCAATATTGGAGCTCTAATTTTGAACATAATGAAAGAAAAAAAGAATGGTTTGACAAAGACCCAGATGGAAACTTAGGCCCAACAAATTGGGCATTTGAATGGATACCCCATGATTCAAAATATTATTGGAAGCGAAGGCTCATATATATAATGCATGTGCTTGCAGATCACACATTTTTAACTTTAGAAGATATTCTGGAAATAAAAAGGTTGGAAATTTCGTTCAAAATAAGGTTTGGCGAAATCCCCGTCAAGCATAATAGCTCTCAGAAGCTCAACCTTTAGGCTTAACAACATGTTCTGGAAAATATTTCGTTAAAAAATCTACCGGAGTCATTATTGTACTTTCGCTTGGATAATGCCTGGCGTTTCCAGTAATTAAAATAGCCATCGCCGTTTTATGCAAATCATAAAACACTCTATCAGATTCATCTAGCATTTTTATGTCGCTTTTTACAGCTTCCATCACAATACCTTTCCTTGAAAGTAAACCTACAATGATGCTAATTTCGTGTGGCATAATTTGCAGTCTCGGATAACGCAATACTCGATTACATTCATTTAAAATTTCAGTGTTATAATAAAGTTGCAGTTTATTCATACGGACCAGCGTCACTATTTTAGCTGGATTACCTTCTGAACTCATCAAAGAAGACACTAATATATTTGTATCTAAAATAACTCTAATTAATTGCTTTGCTTTATTTTTCTTTTTTGACATTAGCTCTTACTTCAGAAATTATACTATTGATTTTTCTCATGCTCATTTTTGAATTTCCATTTTTTTTGGATCGCTCTTGAACATCAGACATAACTTTTGAAAATTCCATATCATGAAGCATATCATTCAATATTTCAAGGATTTTGTCATCGGTTTTTATTATAATATGGGAAGCCTTGCCGTTTTGTGTCAAAACTACTCTTTTACGCCTTGAAACAGCACTCAAAGCCGCTTGTGGCGATTTGGTAAACTCTTGTACTGATAAATACTGCATAAATACCTCTTTAGGGAAAAATACAAATTTTCCAGCGGCTCAACCAATTCCTGCCGCTCCTTATATGTAAGAATGCAGACCTAAGCATAATAGCTCGGAAGCAACATAGCTCTTTGCCACAAGTTCAGCCCATTATCCAATTTATTTAAATTCGGAGATTTTTCCGCAACATAGCTCACAAAATTTTGGCATTCCTTTTTTAAGGATTCTAGAAATTTGCCATATTCCATGCACAACTCATTTTTAGGTTCAACAGCATATAACATCTGAATAACAGGCAAAGCTAGAGTTCTTATGGCAAAGCCGTTTTCCTTTTGCAAGCTGCGAGCCGCTTCTTGCAACATTTTTTTCGCAACACCAGACTCTTCTCCAAAAGCAAGCCACTTCAAAATCAACGGATTGGGATACCCGCCTTTTAATTTAAACTCAAATTTCGGCAAATAAGTTTCTTTGTTTTTATAAATATCCAAACCTCGCAAGCGGACATAAGAGAGCAGAAACCAAGCATCGTTTTTTTCGTTTATATCTTTGCTAAAATCCTCAGGAGTCTTTCCTGTTTGTTTTTCAAAAAGTTTTTTGCATTCATCAATGTTTTCTTCTCTCCAATAAATGCAAAACTGGTAACTGGCCGTTTTGTAATACGCCCTGTTAACATACTTTGCGGCAACGCTAAAATATTCTTTGGCTTTCTCAAAATTTCCGTCAAAGGAATATGCCTGGCCCATAGTTCCCGTTATTTCGGCGGTTGTATCGTCTTTTATTATTTTGAAAGGGAACTTAAGATTTTGAATTTCATTTTGAATATCCAATAAGTTTCTCAAATTATCCAAGCCTTTGCAAAAATTATATCCGTTAAAATCAATTTGCGCAAGCAATATGTTAAAACGCACATAACTTTCCCAATTCTCCGTTGCTCTGCAATATTCACCCTCAACAGCTTTATCTAAAAGAGAAGAAAAGTCTTGCCGATTAAATCTCGTTTCTATTGCGCCATTATGAGTTTCAAACAAGAGCATTGACATTAAAATTTTAAGTTGCGTATTTTCAGGCAATTTTCGCTTTGCGTGATTTATAAATTCCACATAAAAAACGCTTTTAAGCTCATTCAGTTGCTGCATAATCTTCGGATTTGTGCCCCGTGTTTCAAAATTTATATCCAGGAATTTTTTCGCTTCAAGCCACAAGCTTTCATACTCAGCTTTGCTGTCTCTCAAAGTGTCAAAAATCTCTTCCAACCATTTCACATTCCCGAATTTATTTGAAAGAACTTCTTGCAATATTTTTTGAAATTTAAGAGATGGAGATAAATTATCAATCGGCAAATAATCCTTGTTGCAATCGCATTCCAGAGCTTTCAAGCCTTCTGTGCGAACAAGCCCGCAAATAATATCGGCAAAATTCACAAAAACAGATTCGCTGTCATTTCTGTATCTTATGTTAATCTTTAATCCTTTGCGCTCATATTTTGCCAGAGAAGCTTTAAGTGTTTCACAAATCTTTTTATGATATATGCGCCAAATAGCATCGTTTGCTTCCATAAGTCCAAGGCAATCAATTTTTCTTCCGTCAAAGCTTATTTCAATAGAGTCTCCATGCTGAAACTTTCTGCTCTCAAACATACCGAATATAACAGCCTGCAAAGCCGCATACCACCAATGCTGCTGATTAGAAGCAAAAACAGGCTTGTTGCTTGAAATAAAAATCTCTTCTGCCACAGGAGAAAAGGTTTCTTTGCATTTTGCTCTATCGGAGTCATTCATTTCCGAAAAATGGATACGCTTTAAATTGCTATTCTTAAAGACTTTTTGATAAAGTTCTTTTAATTCGGATTCTTTGATTTTCGTTAAAACTCCACAGACAAAGGAGGTATTATTTAGAGATAAAATATTGAAATCTCCGGTTTCATCTATGGAAAAGTTGTAGTTGCTCATCATGCGAACAATCCCACTTCCGGTGGAATACGATTGCATTTTTTGTAACCGTTCTGCGTCACGGTTCTGCCTCTTGGTGTGCGAGCTAAAAATCCTTTTTGAATCAAATAAGGCTCATAAACTTCTTCTATGGTATCTGGTTCTTCGCCTAACGCAGCTCCTATTGTGCTGAGTCCAACAGGGCCGCCATTGTGGTTGTCGATTATGCACTCCAAAATTCGTCTGTCCATTAAGTCCAAACCATCTGAATCTATGGATAGCATTTGCAAAGTTCTCTCGGCTATTTCAACGGTGATTTTTCCGCTGCCTTTTACTTGAGCCACGTCTCTGCACCTGCGCAAAACTCTGTTTGCAATGCGAGGCGTGCCACGGCAACGTGAGCCAAGAAGAACAGCGGCATCTTTTTCAATTTCCACTTGCAAGATTTTTGCAGACCTGTTTATGATGGTTAAAAGTTCTTCCGATGAATACAGTTCCAAGCGAAACAGAAGGCCAAAGCGATCTCTTAGCGGGCTTGTCAAAAGGCCGCTTCTGGTGGTTGCTCCAACAAGGGTAAAAGGGCGTAGCGGCAAATTAACGCTTCTTGCTCCGGGTCCCGCATCCAACATTATATCCAACCTAAAATCTTCCATTGCAGGGTAGAGGTATTCTTCAATAACTCGCCCCAGTCTGTGTATTTCATCTATAAACAATATATCGCCGTGTTGCAAATTTGTGAGGAGCCCCGCCAAATCGCTTGGTTTTTCCAAAACCGGCCCGCTTGTCACATGAATTTTAACGCCCATTTCCTGCGCTATTATGCCTGCAAGCGTGGTTTTTCCCAAACCGGGCGGCCCGGAGAACAGGCAGTGATCAAGAGCGTCTTTTCTTTTTTTTGCCGCCTGTATGGATATGGAAAGGCTTTCTTTAAGAGCTTCTTGCCCTGTAAAATCCAAAAGCGAGAGCGGTCGCAGGCTTTGCTCTGCTGTAGCTTCTTCTACGGATTCATTTTCAGGTGATACCGGGCGCATGGGTGGAAGATAGAAAAGGTAAAGTATTCTTTTTCTAAATTTGCCGAATGCAATACAGAGACTACGGTAAAACAGGCAAAAAAGTATCGCTTCTCGGCTTTGGAGGTATGCGGTTCTCAGAAATAGACAACCACGACAAATGCGTTGAAATGATGGTTTATGCTGCGAAAGGCGGCGTGAATTATTTTGATACGGCCCCCGGGTATTTTGATACCAAAAGCGAGACGATTTTCGGCAAGGGTCTGGCCGAGTTGCGCAGGCAGGGGCTGGATTACTATGTTGCCACCAAAACATTTCAATCCGACGAATCGGAAATACGCAGGGAGCTTGAGAATTCGCTGAAGAGACTTGATGTGCCGGCAGTAGATTTTTACCATATTTGGTGTGTGACAAGCTTGGAAAGCTGGAAGGAGCGCAAAAATAATGGTATAATAAAGACTTTTCAAAAATTGAAGGAAGAGAAACTGATAAATCATATCTGTGTTTCTACGCATTTAATTCAAAACAACATCGCCGAATTATTTACCGAGCCGGTATTTGAAGGAGTACTGTTTGGATATTCCGCATATAATTTTAAAACTAGAGAAAAAGCTTTTGATGCTGTGGAGCATAATAATCTGGGCGCAGTGATAATGAATCCTTTAGGTGGCAGCTTGATTCCCAACAATCCGGAACTTTGCAGATTTTTGCTGAAAGACGGCGAGGAATGCAATAAGGAAAATGCGGTTAAGGCGGCATTGCAGTTTTTGTGGGATCACAAATCGCTGTCTGTTGCGTTGGTAGGTTTTTCCAACCGAGAAGAGATAGATTTGGCGTTAAAGGCAATGGAGACATATAAGCCGAGAAGTGAAGCTGAGTTGACTTCTGTAAAGGCAAATGCGTCTAAATGTTTTGAGGGAGTTTGCACAGGCTGTTCGTATTGTGATGATTGTCCTCAGGATATTCCGATTCCGAAATTTATGGATGCTTACAATAGAATAATTTTAGGCGAGACCAACCAAGATATTTACAATCAGCTCAAGTGGCATTGGAGCTTGTCTCCGGACTTAGCCGATACATGTTCGCAATGCGGAAATTGCGAGAGTGCGTGTACGCAGCATTTGAATATCATTGAAAGATTGGAATATATTGCAAAAAACCGGCCTAAGTAGGATTTAACGAGAAGCATAGCATGAAATACGATTTTGATACAGTGATAGAAAGGCAGAATACTTACAGTATAAAATACAGCCCAGCTTCTCGTGGAAAGCCACTTGACGTGTTACCGATGTGGGTTGCCGATATGGATTTTCCGGCACCGCCATGTGTGCAAGATGCGCTGGCTGAACGTGCAAAGCATGGAATTTTCGGATATTCTGAGCCTGATAGTTTGTATTTTTCTGTTTTGCAAAGTTGGTTTGAAAAACGTTTTAATTGGCATATTGAACAAGAATGGCTTGCCATAACGCCTAGTGTAGTAAATGCAATATATTTAGCTATTCGGGCATTCACAACGATTGGCAACGGCGTGCTTATTCAGCAGCCTGTGTACTATCCTTTTGAGTCTTCCGTAAAACAGACTGGACGAAAATTGCTGGTAAATGAGCTTGTGTATACTGATGGCAAATATTACATAGACTTTGAAGATTTTGAGAAAAAAGCCGAGCAAGCCGAGTTGTTTATTTTGTGCAATCCGCATAATCCGGTTGGGCGAGTTTGGACGAGCGATGAACTTATGCGAATGGGCGAGATTTGCCTTAAACATAAGGTCGTTGTTGTTTCGGATGAGATACACCAGGATTTTATTTTTCAGGGGCATGAACATCTGGTTTTTTCCAAGCTGGACCCACGCTTTGCAGAAATTGCCATTACCTGCACATCGCCGTCTAAAACGTTTAATCTTGCTGGAATGTTGCATGCTAACAATTTCATTTCAAATAAAGCTATGCTTGGCGCATTCAAAAAAGAGTATGAGAGTTGTGGTCTGGCCCAGCCGGGAGTTATGGGTTTGGTTGCTTGCAAAGCGGCTTATGAAGGCGGTGCTGAGTGGGTGGATGAGCTTGTCTGCTATTTGCAGGGCAATATGTCGCTTATAGGGAAATTTTTGCAAACTAAAGTTCCGCAAATAAAACTTATTGAGCCGGAAGGCACATACCTTGCGTGGCTTGACTGCTCAGGACTTGGCTTATCTGCGAGAGAATTGGATTATGCGGTTACAAATAATGCTAAATTATGGTTAAACAACGGTCCGGTATTCGGGCGTGGTGGAACAGGTTTTCAGCGTTTGAATGCGGCTTGCCCTCGTTCAGTGTTGCAAAGCGGGCTTGAGAAGCTTCTATCAATTAAGGGGAAGGATATATGAAAGTATCAACAAGAGGCAGATATGCGCTCAGAACTTTGCTTGATTTGGCAGAGCATAAAAACGACGGGTTTATTTCTCTTAAGGAAATAGCTCTGAGGCAAAACATATCCAAACTGTATTTGGAGCAGTTGGTTTCACTCTTGAGTACATCAAATATTCTGCGCGCGAATCGTGGAAAGCAGGGTGGATATATGTTGGCAAAGGATCCGTCGCAATGCACTGTGGGTCAAATTCTGCGCCTTACCGAAGGCAATATTATGCCGGTCGCTTGCCTTGAAGATGAAGTGAATCAATGTGAGCGAGCAGCGTTCTGCAAAACTTTGCCACTGTGGACAGGGCTGGGCAAGGTTATCAACGATTATCTTGACAGCGTAACCTTGCAGGATATTTTGATTCAGAAGCAAAGCGGCGACAATTATGTGATTTAAGTTGGCTCACAAATTTACGACTTTCTATATTATTCTTTTAGCACAAAGGTGTGCGCCTCTTAAAAAGACGCATGCCTTTTTTCATTTAAATAGGATGGATGCAAAAATGGATAAGTTTTCGATGACCGCTGCGCATGAGATTAACAAGCTTATGACGAGATATGGCGTTAAGTTCGGGATTTACAAAAACGGAGAGTTCATTGAACAGCTCTTCCCCT
>Ga0209755_10005035_pt1 | contig 15266 bp, 8 predicted proteins | sample TergutCo191P1_FD_187301 | JGI IMG/M metagenome (GOLD analysis project Ga0209755, IMG submission 187301) | Cornitermes sp. P1 segment gut microbial communities from Petit-Saut dam, French Guiana - Co191P1 (SPAdes) (version 2) | ecosystem: Host-associated > Arthropoda: Insects > Digestive system >... | reverse complement strand
GGGGGGGGGGGGGGAAGAAAAAAACCTCCACATTTTACCTAGGATCAGAAAATTGTTAGGGTAAGTGCCTTACGTCATGCCTCTCATACTAATGGTAGTTTTATATAAGCCAAAACACAGTTTATGCTACAGCAATAACTGCCTGCTCTTCTCACATTTTTTTAAAAATCAGTTATCTTCATTTCATTGATAATTCCACTTTAAATGAATATCAAGGTTTTATTAGACTTACCAAAAGTTACCCACTTTTCACCACTTAGGTAAATTTCCAGACTTTGTACCATCCAAGCTAGGATATTACTGCAGATGAGTCCTTGACTCTGTAGAGGTACCCTGTCTTTCATGCATTATTTTTATCTGAGAGTCACAAACTTTGAAATGTAACTCTGTGATCTGTGAATCCCGTAGAGAATGCCTGATATTTCATGATTTATACAGATTGTGGCAAGGTACAAACTGGACCAACTAGTTGGTGAACTGACATGAATAAAACAGCAGCATGGATCACACACACCCTCACATTGGACATTTTTATAATTCTCCAAAGTAAGCACATTTCCTGAAACCAAAGGTAACAGAATGTGGTCATGCCAAGCATACCAACACCAAATGTTCCTCCTTTGTGTGGGAGAAAGTGTGTGTGTGTGTGGGGGGGGGACTTTCAAAAAAGCAAAACATTTAGATCAATGTTCAGGTAACACAGGTAATCAGCGGCTTATGATCACATACCATACATGTGATGTGTCAGTAAACATGGGTGAAAAAACTGGTTTCTTACTGTGTGACTGACTACACACCATGTGTTGGAAAGGATCAACTTCTGCAACTTTACCAGTTGGAATGAAAAGTTCCAAATGGTATGTAAAAGTATCTGACGTGCTACTCAGTGTTACTGTTCATAATTCCATGGTATACTGGTCCCTATACCAGTGAACAGAATGGATCCCCAAACATTCAGGCTGCAGCAAAGTGTGCTTAATCTCTTAACACTCACAAATTCCATACTCCACATAAAACAGGTAAAAGAGAAAATATATTGAGACAAAGGACGGTCACAACTGAATGGTAGCAAGAATTCCCTGCCCTTTAACACCATGAACGTCATTCCTGATATCTTGTCTTTTGTAAGGAGTAAGTAAAAGTATATGCTGTACAGTCCTTCACTCTTAAACTTCAAACCTGGTCCTAAAATAAATATAATGCCACTGGAGTTTACCTCAGTCTTGTACTTTTAATTACCTATACTTGGCAATCAGGTGGCAAATGTAAGAACTAAGGATGTGGCAGTATATGTGGATGTAGACTGACAATCCATCATATGTTAAGTTACAGAGGTCTACCTGAAACTGGTATTATGTTACTCTGCATAAAATATGTATTAGGTTCATGCACTTCTCAATGTGCGGTAAAATAATTAGGCAACATCCTCCATCTGTTCAGGAAAAACTGACTGTATCACTACCCTTTTCAGCTGCATGCACCATGTTGAAGAATGCACCCCTTTATTTTTGACATCAGTCCGTCCTTTTGTGTGACAACTCTGCTAGAGTACCACTTATTGGATTCCATAAATTATGCTGGAAGTATTTTACACAAATCTGTATAAACATTACAATTTTCATTTCAAAAATTGGAATGCTGGCAGCTGCATTTTTCTTTCCAAGCTTGCTGAACTCATCTTCTGATTTTCATGAAATTCTTCTATAAAAATCTAAATGTAATATGGTATCACAAAAGATGCTGTAAAAAGCAAATGTACCCAGACATTACCCACTGCACTCACTCTCCTTACATGTTTTTAGCTGAATATTAATATCCCACACCCTCCACAAAAAACCCACTGCAGACCACACTCACAGTAGCATTAAAACACAAATGGCATTTAACACACATCAGTGAAGCAAGCAATAAAGTAAAACTACTATTACAGTTGTAGTTACTTTCAGAATACATGTTACAATAAAAAACTTGTTAACACTGACCAAGGCACTTGACTTGGAACCATGATGGTTTTATGTCTGGGATTTAGATGGTTTCCATCAGAATGTCCAGAGAAATGCCAGGGTGGTTCACCATCTTGCTTGCCAAAGTGCTAATTCCTTTTGAAACATCCTGGATAATCATCTGTTTTATCACCAACTTTGAGCAAGGGCATATGTATGTGGCAAGTCCCAGAAAACTTCCATCCTTCAGGACGGAAGTTCCTGGTGTCAGAGGCAGAGTTTATGCATATACCATGTACTGTACTTACACAAGTAAATATTTCATGAATTATCCATCTTGTTGGTAGTCAGAGTATACTTTCAGCCACTGGAGATGGGGTGTCTACTTTTCACACTGGGTCAAAGAATAGTTAACTGCTGGATACTATGCACATATGCTCCATAAGACAACATGTCACAAACAACTGCATTTGAACCATGTATTCTATTACTAGAATTTATACAAGATGGGCATACATCTGTTTTTATATTATAAACGTCCACAACACTAATGTGTGCATGCACACACATATATTAATGTATAATTTCTATTATTTAATTAAGCCTAACACATCCCAGGGCATATACCATCCATAATCTGTTGCATTTAACAAATTAAGAAAATAATTTTGACATTACTCGCATGTTAAAACTCTAGTTACTAAAAATGTTTGTTAGAGACCTACAATATGTTAATTCTTTGAAAACCACTAACTTGCACATTTAGTACAAATAATGTCTTTCCTTTCTGTGTTAACATCATAGCAGATGCCTTGGGTTGCTACTTTCTGATTATCATATGGTCAGTCTAGGTAGGTAATATTCTGAAATTAATCAAATTAACAGTGGTCTTCTTTTCTAAAATTGCATTGTAATGTCTTACTTATTAGACATACCCATATGTACATGATGCTTGAGTTACCTTTCTTGGTTCAGGTTGTTATCACCAAGTTTGAACAATATGCACTGCAAGTCAATTCATATGTAACATGAAACAACAGGCTATTACTATTACTACTATCACATTTGTGCATTTATTAAGATACCTGCTTTGCTGTGCAGATATGTCTGAACATTCTCCTTAATATCCATGCCCCATTCTGTCCTAGCCCTATATAAATCCTCCGTCATTTCACCTTATGAACATCCAATATTTAATGTATGTACAGCACATTTTGAATAAATTCTGTTTTTCCTTTGCCTTTTAAGTTCTGAAAATTTAATTTAATATGCCACCACTGATAACTCATGACACAGTGTATACACATTTTTAGACTAAGATTTGCACACAAATGCTGCACTTAACATGCTGATAAAAAGGTGCAACTTCCAACAGTTCCTTATAATGCTGCACATTGCTGTGTACTTCTTTATTCAATCAAAGAAACTGAAACTAACAAAATACAGTGTTTTAGGGAGAAGCCCCTAATTGTCTATGATTTATGTCAAACACATTATGGCTCCTCCTGGGCCATTTTCAAGAAACTTTACAAGATATGAATAAATATACAATACTACATGTATGTTCAAACCACTTATGCATATACAATATAAACAGTTAAAAATATAATAAGTTTTGATGATCAAATCTGACTATTAATTATCAGTTCTAAAGTGGAATGGCTGGTTTTTACATGAAATTTTATACATAATGCTTGGATGCAACAGGCTTAGACACATGACATACACATAAAAAAAAGAGTAACACTTGAATACTTTTAGATATGGCTGCTATAAAAAGTTGCTACTTTTATTGACAAGTACAAACTTTTCAGCATTTCAATACTTGAAACAATGAAAACTTTGTTGCTTGTTGACAGAAATAGTGACCTTTTTAAAGCAGCATAGCCTGGCAGTTTCTGGGCATGGTAAAATGTTTTTGTGTGCACAAATCTGTTACATCCAAGTGTTATGTACTCAACTGCATTAGCAGCCCATCCATTCCACCATACAACTGTTAATTAAAAAGTGGATACAAATTCTGGAAGATAGAAAGATAAGCTAATCAACTACTGACAAATTCAACTTTTTATGTTTTTAACTTTTTATATTTTATGTTGTATATGCATAAGTGTTTGTTTTAAATTTGCAGTACTGTTATCTTTATATACTTGTCTTTGTAATTACCGTATATTCTCGAATCTAATCCACACCCTTTTTACAGTTTCAGAGGGCTAAAAAATCAGATGCGGATTAGAATAGAGCGTAGATTAGATTTGCGGTCATGAGCTGGATTCTGGAAAAATGATATAGACCCTGTACTTGCCATAAGAACAATACAGTAACTTATTATTTTATTTATTATTTATAATACATAATATTTATAATTTATTATTCATCAGACTCACTGTCATCACTCATAACTGAATCGTTATCCGTCACCCAGTCACTATCATCTTTATCTTCACCATCGTCCTCCCATAGGTGCAGATTAGAACTGTGAACTAACTTTTTTTTTGTTTAAGAAATCGCCAAAAACTAATGCGGACTAGATTCGGGTGTGGATTAGATTCGAGAATATACGGTACTTGAAGATCCTTGGCCTAAGAAAGCTGAAACATGCTCAAGATCAATTTAGACTATTGGGCTTTCTCCCTAAAAAAGTGCATTTTTGTTTAATTTCTGTGACTGAACACACTGTATTTACAAAAGAGTATATTTTCCTCAACTGCAGTCATACAGGAAACATGAGCAGACAAAACTTCAGAAACCTTTCAAGATTAATCACTACTACTGACAATGGAAAGTTCCAAGTACATTAAACATAATAATAAATCTTTTGTAAGACTACAGTGTGTTTCTTGTATAACTGCCCTGAGCACCATGTCTGTCACAAGGTGGCCCAGTGAATGCAGACTTTCTGAAACATGCTCAGTAAATGTGGTCAAAGACAGACTCTGTACAAATATTAATTTCACGACAAAATGACACAAATACCATTAAGTCTGTGTTTCATGTATGGCATTACAATATCCTTTATCAAAGTTTGAACAATATGTCATTCTCATAAGGGAATGTACTGATGTGGCACTGACTTGTATATAGGGCAACTAAAATTTTTTGTATGGGCTGGAACTAGAAGTTTCATGCCCGGTGTTCTGGAAAGTATACATTTTTGGTTTCAATATAAACATCACACAAGAATTTACACAAATGTGAAGAAATCTGAAATGAACCCCAGACCTTCAATGGCAGCATCAGATCACACCTCCTGGTAATATAAGCAAAACCTATGCCATCAAAGAGCACTTTCACAGAAAAAGCAGTTTTTGGTTTTTCACCAGCAAAAATTGAGAAGGGTCACTTCACACAGAATTTTACCAATAAAATAATATTCTTAACACATGACTTGTTGACCTTGTGATAGCATCCATCAAAATAAGAATACGACTGCTTGCAAGTTCAAGACTGTGCCAATAATATTACTCTCTTTTAGTTGCTACATGCCAATTCCAATTCTCTAACATTAATCTAAACTGTTTACCTGTAATAACACAGCAACATGTACTAAGATCAGTGTTTTGTAACTCTGTTACTTTTCAGCAACAGGACAAATGTTAATCAGAGACTTTTACACTAGTCTGGTTATACAGCTTGTCAGTTGTTACCTACCAGCATTTCTAAACACAAGGTCCAAGACATGATCTCACAGCAGATTAAAAACTCCATGCTTGGAAGATAAACCAACCCCACACATTCTTTCATTCTGACAATAAGGAACTTTCCTGTGCTGCTGCCTCCAGCTTCAAAAACCTCTCTTGAAAGTTGCTAACTGCAGGTCAGAACCAAACTTCAAAAGGGCAGTAGGTGTAAGCACTAGGAATGAACAGCTAAAAGTGCTGCGACTAACCCAAGACCGGCTCCTGTTATCAGCAGAGACATCCATACCTTTCCACTCACATCATCTTTTAGTGGGAATTCCACACACAGCTGTTCCTGCAACATAAGCAGACAAAAACCTTTGTTTCCATTATGAACTATCATAAAATTAAAAGACAGTTTAATAATGCATCAGTATCGTGTTCGTCTGAGCTGCATCCAAACCATTTGTGCTTTGGCTCAGGCTCATGGCCAGGTTGGTACTTCTGACACTTGAGATGACTTGATGGCTGTATACAGACTGCTCATTCAGTAACTCCAATTACTCTGCTTCTCAAGTTTCTTCACGATCGAGGTACATGATAACAGATACAGATCTTGTAAGAAGGTTGGATTTACTATTACACATTTGGCAGGTGACATTGGTTTTAAACACACAAAATTGTCTGATAAACGTAAAGTTTTCCCATACATGCCATGAAGGCAAAGAGGGAAGTAGAGGTCAACATCATGCTCTGACCACTTTACCATGGGAAAGAAACCTGGTACTCGTTGATATGAAGGCTGGGTTGGCCCAAGAGTTGGCCTGGACGTGTCTGGAGATATAAAATCTGTGACTGCAATTTGAACTGTGGTCTGTGCAGCCCATAGCCTAGTTGCTACATGAAGTGTGGCTCCCTGAAAATTATCTATTAAAGTGATTTAAGATTACACAACCTACACTTACAGATCTGCTGCAAACATCTCCTTCAAACTTTGATAGGTGAATTAATTTAGTGGCTCCTAAAGTAACAAGAAAAGGCCATACAGAAATTTATTCCTGTGAAGGACAGATTAGCTATAACACTACATTACTTCAGTGCTGCATATTCAAACACCAGTCCAAGCTATTGACTTCCTTAACTTCCTTACTTACTCCACGCAGAAGAGTCCTTCCTGAAAGGTTAACCGGTTCTAAACTAGTCAAGAAATTCCCCACATTTTATGGAATCTGAAGGTTCATTACCATATTCCCCAGTGCCCGCACCTGTCCCTATCAGTCTAAGCTGAAATTAACCCTAGAACAGAAAACCCAGAGGAACACCTCCACTCTTTCTTTAACTTCGGCGCTAAATTGGGGGGTGGACCATGCCCCTGCCACTCTACCTCGGGGGAATTCTTTACAGGCATGTAAAATCTTGTCCCCACTGGGGTTCCATCCCCCGACCACCCAGCCTGCAGCGAGGCTCTATATAGACTATGCTATCCTGGTCCATAAGCTATTAGTTTAAAAAACCTTAAAAAGTCTACTGCCACCATCATACCAAAGGTCTGTGTTGATATAATGGAATCTTTGAAGGTGTATTTACAGGTCAGAACTACATGAATATGTGAGCATAAATTATAACATCTACTAATTTCATTCAGCTCAGTTCAATTTTTATTAATGTGCCGAGGGCACAGCCAAATCGCCAGAAACAGGCAACAATTGTAATATTACATGAACACAATGCACTTAAAGGAATCTTAATTTATAACTGTAACCACGTATCTGATATGACCTGAAACATAAAGAGTGACATCAACAACTAAGTGACTGTGCCTGTAAAATTTGGGAAAATTTGCTGTTCTGGACTTGGTATATGGTGAAATGATCTAAATGGTGTTTGTGGAGATGTCACTGGCCTTAGGTTTTGGGCACAGATAATGTACTCTGACCTTAATGTCACACTCTTGAGTTTTATACTTTCCAATTTCCACATTAAAACATCATGACAGACTTTCTGCATATTGTTCGCCACTGCTTTCAACTTTTATAAGTAAACAGGACACCTGTGTCTTGTCAACTGCGTCTCTTTATAGATGAAAGGGAAAATGCTGTCCCATGCAGCATTAAAAAATGAAAATAGCCCCAGCCATTATTAGCTACATAGGGATTATAGGCCACACAATACAGGTTAAAATACCAAAAAGATTCAATGCTCCTGGTGTCCTCACTGACTTAGCCATCCTGGTACCCTTTTTGAGGAAAGAAAAGCTTTCACTTTCACTTTCCTCTTCGTTATCATGCAAAATAGTTTTCCTTCCAACCTAACCTGCAATGACTGTGGTTCTGAAACTTGCTACACACACAATAAAAATGTAGACCTGCCTAGTGCTGTACACTTACACCTCAAAACTACCCCCCACCAGATGCCTGAAACACAATAATGTATACGTATCACAAACTGTGTGAAAAGGAGATTGCATGGGTGCCAGTGGCTGGTAAACCATGATAGAGCAAACTCTAATAAAAAGTGGCAACTTTTAATTACAAATCATCAGTCAGCAATGTTCTATTTGCAACTGTGGATGCAGATTATTGTTTCTTATCTGGTGATATTGACTGTCAAGGGAAGATTTAGTTATTGCTTCTGAAACATTACCTTAGTTAGAAAACAGCAAGATAAAAAGGTCTGCATTTGCCACATGCTGCAACTTGTCCTATGAGCCATACAAATTTATTACAGATGTTGCACTTCCTCTGTATAAACTCATCATAAAACCACACTGGGACACAAAATTGGACGGGATCTCTAGAGGGGTTATTTAATTACAGGCTACCTGTAGTGTGCAAATTGTGTTCAGAATTTTATCTAAAGCATTCTGAGCAATAACAAAGCTTACCCTCTTTAAAGCACCTCATAGTGTGTGTGTATTGCCATAATTATCTATGGAAAACTTTCACTCCAAGACACACAAATATGTACATACAAATCTGGATGTCTAACACACACTTGTCACAATATAAAGTACTTGAACACTACTCTGCATCTACTAAGAGTAGGAAGAATATGAACATTGTAGGCCAACACCACGTTCAGTTTTTTAATTAATGCAGTCAATATTTTAATAACTTGCAAAAATTGTAATGCTACACATACAAAGACCTATAAAATATTATGAATACATATGTCAACAGGACTGCTTTTGGGTTTAGGCTGGTATTTATCAGACAAAAAGCTGACACTTCTGCATATCAACTGTACTGCCCTGTTTGTGTCATCCATTACCACCCATGAGATTTCTTCTGAACTCAAACTTTGCCACACAATACCACCAACAGACAATTCATTTTTCATTTCAACTCTGGCACATCAAAATTAATTTTTTTTCTACCCACACACCATTATTTTTTTGGGAGCACTTTATATTTATGGGTCACACTGCATATCTTGTGCTACCTCTATTCTGTTCAAGTCCAGGATGCTGGCTGATAGTGTGTCTTGGGTTCAGACTCATGAAACCATCCACATATTTGAAGAGACATGAGCTGAAGCTCAAGTCTGACCCAAAGCACAAGTAGTGTGGACATACCTTTATCAGAAACCTAAAAAACAATGACCTTCATACTGTCTGCCATGAACACCATACTGTTTTTTTTACTGGTATAGGTAACAGGATATGTCAGGGTGGATGAGACAACATAACATTCTCTCTCTCTTGACAGCATTTCACTTAGAAAAACTTGATTAAAAGTGGTAAAATTAGGATACATTTGTAGACAAGGTAAAAGTGGTTAAATTAGGATACATTTGTAGACAAGGGGCACAATGTAAAAAAAAAAAAATGGACATCAGAGAACAATGCCACCATTCTGTTGCAGTCAATGTAAAAAAGAAACCCAAAGTACCAAGCACTTAAGTGCTTGTGATCATATTATACAGTCTCTAATTGAAAAGCAGATTATGCAATAAATGCAACAACTTTTATAAAGATCACAGGAGTAAAGACAAGACATTCAATCTTCTTAGAAATTCAAAATCTGTATAAGGATCAAATTTAACTGATGGGGTGTACCTTTTTAATACTTCACATACTGTCACTTCAATATCAACAGTACCATTTAAGGGCACAGTTTATCATCACATACACTCACTCACTATTCAGCTTCATTAACTTAAATAACATCACCACCTTAAAAAATAAAAATCATTTCACATACATGAATAATTTGAAATCAGTGTAGTAACAAAATCACATACATATTAGGATTACATTTCCATGTTCATATAAAACTGTTTTCATGAAAAAAATTATGTCTTGAAATATTACTGAATACAGCACTGTAAACGGTAAATTACATTGTACAACAAATTTTGACTTATTTCTTGCTTCAGAAATGAAATGTGCTTCCCTTTATTGATTTTCAGAAGCTGAGCATGAAAATGGTTATGAAGTCTTGTTTGGCTACAGTTTCCAAGAAAAAATACAAACTTATGTTATACCTACCTTACACACTATACCCATTACACTGTTTATTGACTGGCTTGTGTTCATTAAATGCACTGCGTCTTCACCAGCCGTTCATACACTAGTTCAAGAGAACTTATTGTTACTAACCAGCAACAGTCTGCCAACATCAGTGAACTCCAATTGCTCTGATATGTCCTCTCCATTGGTGAGATATCATGATGAAAAAATTCGCCATGCTCATTGTTCAATGCCCCACATTTTTCTGGAAAAATATCTTGGTGAAAATCTGGAAAAAGGATCTTTAAAGACATACTGAAGCCTAATTTCTGAGAGGAAAACAACAGGTTTTCCACTAGTTCATTGGAGTTGTCAGCCTTGTTATTTTCCACAAAGTTGGTTGCTAAAAGCCATCAACCATTCCAAGCCTTCTTCTCGTTATGCCTGAGAATTTGAATTGCTTATCTCTGAAGAGCTTGTGGACCGATGAAAACAACCCTCTTCGATTTCTGTGTCACTGATTCCTGGGAATTTCTCAGTGAGGTAACTATATGCTGGCCCTGTTCCATCCATGGCCTTAAGTGCAGAGGAGGCAGCAAAATGTTGCTGGAATCTACCAGTGGTAGGTGCTGTACTTTCTTTCTTCCTGGCTCCAGTGACTGTTGGGATGGCCAGTCCCTCTTTGTGTATGGGAAGTCTTTGCTCGACTGTCCCTTTGACACAATGAATTGCAAAACTTCATGTAGCCCTGCTGCAGTCCTAGAAGTATAGCAAAAACCTTCTAGTCTCCACAATGTTGTCATTGGTTCTTGCAGTTTGTGCAGTTCAGAAGAAGCTTCATGTTGTCATATTATTCATTCTTATTCACTGCATATTGCAATGCAACTGGCAGCAACCCTTAGCCATTATGGAGCAGAACAAGCTTTTAAATTTAACTTCGATGAGTCTATAAACAGTCTCCACCCCTCAGAATTATGATTATGCAGGGCTATTACCAGCCCATGAACAATGTTACACTCAATATGGTTTCCTTCCATCCATTCTCTTTACACCATGGATGTGGCAAAAGCGTTGATAGTCTTATGTGACTCAAATCAACTTCAAAGGCTTGCTGCACAAGTATTGCAGTACATACACTGGGCCCAGCTGTTGCCCTAGTCCCCACTCTGGTAGCCAAAGAAAAGGTGGTAGGCTTTTCTGATTATCAGGGTTATGGCACACTTCTCCACCAACATAACATTAGTTATCTGCACTCTTCAAGCAGTTTTGCTGCATCCTTGCTGAGGTTTGGCCAACAAACAACTGTATGCAATACTTGGGGCATTTTATAAAGGTTTTCCAGTGCAAAAGGCTATCTGACATGAGCAACACAGGTATGTATGATGCTGCTCCCTGGAAGGAACAGAAATGCAACAAGTTGATTGTTGCAACATCTGGAAGCTCAATGCATCATCCACTTTGCCTGCTGCACTGCTTTACCATTCTGATGAACAGCAAGTAGGTTGATGCAATGAATGGGTGTTGACTGCGTCATCCACTTCCAGCAAAGGGTTGCCAGATAACTGCTCAAAGCCACTAAAAGTCAAAAGCAGTGAGAGGTGTACACATTTGGACCCACCCCAAATCACTGAAAGTACAGCCAATTAACAATATACGAGTACAATGTACAATATACAAATATTTGTGCTCAACACCCTAAAATTAGTAAAAATTTGCTACTTTTAACATCCGAAGAATTTTGGCTGTTGACCAGAGTCATTATCACACACTAGTGCAATAATTTTCTCCAATATGTGTTTAACTATTGGGTTATACTACGTCCCCCTGAGACCGATATGCTGGAGAACATCCAGGTTATGGATTAGATCATATTCCGGTGTAAACATAGAATGTCACTTCTTTCTACTGTTCAAACACTGTTAGCACATAACAAAGCCTAGGCAAGGGCATTCCTAAAGCATTTTGCTGTGCACCAGACAACAGATAAGAACCAAACCCTGTTACATACTCCATTCCAGAGTGACAAAAATCTTTCTCATTATTTTCTCACAAACAGCAACAAAGATAAAGGAAATGTATGTACCACACATCACTTAGGTTTGAATAGCCAGGTTTGGCTACGTTATTATAATTCATCTACCACAAAATATGACAACTGTGGACACTGTAGTTGTAGACAGCTGTGTTCTTGAGGAATGAGATGCAGAAGCATGATTGGATGGAAAAGAGGTGAAGTGACTGTACGGAACGATGATCCAGTATGGTCTGAATTTTATACGATGTTAGGAGGAAAGAAAAAATAAAGGCAAATGCTATAATTACATTAACAAGTTCACTCACAAATGTTGCTCTCATTAATAAATTAGGGATATTTCCATGCACTGGTGAAAGAAAAATTGTAAACAGTTAAGCCTTACTTTTCCAATATTCAACATTAGTGTCCAAATCTTCGAAGACATATGAACAAATAATTTATATATTCCTGTACATTTTGTAAGCAGTCAGCTTACAGTACTGTTTAAAAATATACAACAACACAACTAAACAAAACATGAACACATTCCTCTCTTTAATAAATGATGATAAATATGATCTGCTAGGAAAACAAATGTTCTGTTCTAAGCAGCAATTAGAGAAGTATTTTGGGTTTACTCTTTGGTTTTGTCAGGAAAAATGCATGGAATCTATCCAATTCAAAATATGAGCTTAAACAATAAAAACAAAACAAACAATTCAACAAAATTATACAGTATAAAGCTAATTTCTTCAATATTTTCATTGCAACAATAATGATACAATATTTTCTGAACTGTACTGACATTAACTTTATAATCAATGTAATGCAGACCGTACTCCGAACAAAACCACGCATACTAAGTTTCAGAAAATTAAGCCCTTACCCAGCCTCCATTTCTTTTTACGAACGGAGCAACCGTCCTGGCAATGCAACGTGTCATATGCTGCGGAATGCTTCGAGCCAGTTTGTGCATATTTTTCTCTTGAAAATACAAAGCCAAGCGTCCAGCAAGGGCATACAGGCAAATTATACGACTCCATGTCACACAATTGTTCTGAAATAGTTCGTCGCACACACCAAGAAGCGCTTCAGATGTTTCTTCTGGTGTGCGAGCCAAACGTTTTGCAAAGCTAGTGAATAATATAGCATGCTTTCCCAGTACTTCCACCACACTGTTCCTCAAACAAAGCGACAACTGATCTCGTTGTATTAAATGTACATTACTCTCTCCTAGCAAATGCAACACTACGTCATGTGCTAAACTAACTCCCTTTGCTACCACAGGATCCACGATATTATCACGAGACATTCCCTTTATCTCACTATTACAATGAATGAAGGGTGTTTTCAAGCTTATAAGTGCTATTGCACTATCACGTTCACAACCGATACTTGACCTATATCCTGCCTCACCCATTACTGTATTTCTGAATCAAAGAAACGAAATTTTGTCTCTACACACCAACCACGTCAAAATCACTATCGCAACCACAAGCTGCAACTTTCTTTGTTTTAGATCTTACATCCTTGAACCAAAACTCTTATCTGTGGCATGGAAGACGTTACGGGCACAGATTAAAACCGGGCGGATTGGAAACTCAGGGTTATGACACAGTAGACCGCAGCGTACTGTCATCTATGAAGATTGGCATGTGGATATATCGATAACTCAGTCCCCTGTGTGCTTTTGCCAGTGCACGCGTGAGAATAAGTATTGAACACAGGTGTTGCAGAGGAAGCTGCTTCACATTTAGGGTAATATTGTTTAGTTATCACATTAAAAATACCTTTTAATGATGTTTGTATTGACTTCCTATGTCACATTGTACATGGTGACATATGTCATCGCCTACTTGTGTGATGTGTGCCTACGTGCGTAGTATGATACCACATGCCAACCATCTTTAAGCCACTACTGACTGCATTCCTATACATAGCTGTCTGATATTATTTGTACGCAATTATAAAGGCCACGTCAAATAACTATTTCGTAGTATCAACCAAATTTCAGAAACAGCCTCATATACAGAAATAGCAAATACCGAGGAAACCATCCCAACAATGGATATGTGAGTGCTGAGAATTACCCTGGTTTACTGCAAGGGTTCTGCTGTATAGCCGTAAGTTAAATGACTTTCACCATTATTGTTATTTTGGACAGCAAGTTTTTAAAAATGCTTTTAAAACACCCCACAACTCAGGAATTTTGCAGATACAATACTTTATACTAATTTGGCGCATGTAGAAAGTTTAAAGGAAATAGATGTGACTGCTATGTATGTAGTAATTGTGACCTTTCTAATAACTTTGCAGTCATATAAAAAACTAACTAGAAATACAGTGTTTACAGATGACCTAAAGGTGGCAAGTATGAGCTGACACGTGTGAATAAAGAGTGATGTCTACTTAGTGTGTGAAATGTGTAGTCGATTATGTAGCAGTTGTCATGTACAGTGTCATATAGTAAGTTGATAAATGTCTGTTAAAAAGGAATTGTTAGTGTTATAATCACAATTTAATATCACAGCAGAATGCAACAGATGAAAATGTAAAAGTGTGTGTTAATGAAACAGTGTAGCCGATCTAATATCATCCCTATCCATCAAATGGAGAAGAAATTTCTTTAATAAATATGGAAGTCTATATAAACAGTTTATCCTACTAATGCAAAATCCCCTAACTGAAATGTATTGGGCCTTGATGAAAGAGATGTAGAATATTATTCATAAGATATTAGAATAGATTAGTTGATTTTTGGAAACTGTAATAAAAATGTTTTGCTTATTGATATAAATATATGTACTTAACCTAAAATATTGTGCACAACTTGTACCTCTACCTGCATTAAAAAATGCTGTACAGTCTATTGAATATAAAAAGGATGTTATCAAAGTTTTATTTATTCATCAACTGATGCACTAGTGAGTTTTTTAAAAAAACAGTATTAAAATTTACATTAAAATTTATATTAAAACAGCCCTGACATGTTTCAGTGTTACAGTTACACTTTCATAAGGGAGCGAATTAATTTGTTATTTGTTACAGACCTAATATATGTAGCCACACTACCACTGTATTAACTACGCCCCAATGTATTTTAATGGACTGTTTTAACAACTGTAACTTTAGTAAGCACAAATTAATGCACTCCGTGATGATGGTGTAACTGTAACACTGAAACATGTAAAACACAAATTAATGCGCTTGCTGATAATGGTGTAACTTTAACACCAAAA
>Ga0209755_10005034_pt1 | contig 15267 bp, 4 predicted proteins | sample TergutCo191P1_FD_187301 | JGI IMG/M metagenome (GOLD analysis project Ga0209755, IMG submission 187301) | Cornitermes sp. P1 segment gut microbial communities from Petit-Saut dam, French Guiana - Co191P1 (SPAdes) (version 2) | ecosystem: Host-associated > Arthropoda: Insects > Digestive system >... | reverse complement strand
CTGGAACCCCGGGGGGGGGGATTCGGCGGCGTGGATCAGGACGACATAATACTGGTTCCGCTGGATACCGCCATGACCCGGCTGAACAACTCGCGCAACGTAAACATGATAGTTATGAGCGTAGCCGACCAGCGTTTCATGACCGCCGCCGAAAACGAGACCAGAATGATTCTGGCGGAATCGCGCGGTATAGCAGATCCTTCGAATGCCGACTTCGATATTATGAATCAAGCGGACATGATCGACATGGCTTCCGCAACGTCAAGAACATTAACAACACTTCTTGCCGCAATCGCCGGGGTTTCGCTTTTGGTCGGCGGCATAGGGATTATGAACATAATGCTGGTTTCGGTTACCGAGCGCACCCGCGAAATAGGCATACGAATGGCCGTTGGCGGACGCAAGCGCGACATTCTTTTTCAGTTTTTGGCGGAATCCGTAATCCTTAGCCTGATGGGCGGCCTTATGGGAATCGGCCTTGCGTTTCTTGCAAGCCACGCGCTTTCGTCCATTGGCGTTCCCACGGCGATAAGTCCGCTGGTGGTTGCCGGTTCCGCGCTGTTCGCCGCAGTCGTCGGCGTGGTCTTCGGATACTACCCGGCGTTGAAAGCGGCGCGGCTTTATCCGATCGACGCTTTGCGCTACGAGTAACGAAAGCACACATGCTCTTATCGAAATATTCCCTGCCTCCTCCGGAAGAATTTGCAATTACGTGTTGACACGATTTGCCTCCGATGGTATTATCACCGGGTAAGATTTTCGACGTGCGGACGCGGGTTGCCGGACGCCGGTTGCCGGTTGCCGGTTGGGGTTTTTTGTTATGATTATTTCGACGTGTCGGGTGGCGTTGCCCGGCGGCGAATTCTGAATATATTTCACAGGTTCCGTGTTTTTTATTCATCTGTTCGGGTCGGGGAGCCGATCCTTAACCTATCTGCCCGTGCGGGAAATTCCCGGTGCGAAGATAGGTGTCGTTGCTTATTTGTAAGGTCAACCTGGGGCGGTTTTTGTCCTGGGCTGGGCGGGATTTCGTAAGGAAGGAGCGCACATGAAAAAACAATTTACCCTTGGGGGCGGCGTTTTTGCCGCCGTTATGGTGCTGGCACTGATACCGGCGTTTGTCGGCTGTCGTCAGCCAGCCACGGGCGGGGTTCCTACCGTAACAGGCGTTACGGTAACCAGAATCACCGAACTCGACGAACGCTCGCATTCGCGTTTGGTCGAGGACGCGGATCTTCTCGATGCCGCCGACCTGGTTCGGAGGGGCACGATGGCGCACTTTAGGGCCAGCGTGATCGGGGAGAACAATCCCCCGCAGGCCGTCAACTGGTATATCGCCGAAGCCAACAGACAGAGCGGAACCAGAATTAACGTCGCCGGTGTTTTAAGGGTGGCCGCCAACGAAAGGCTGGAAAGCATTACGGTAGGGGCAAGGTCGATCTTCGACTCGCGCCGCTACGGCCACATTACGGTATATCTGTACGGCGAGATTGCCGACGAGGACACCGAGCCCGAGATTCTGGAAAGCCCGCGAATCTCGCTTACCGGATCGGTCGTAAGCTGGGACGAAGTGCCGGGTGCCGGGGGCTACAGTCTTCGCATAGGCGGAGTCGAGGTACCCGGTGGCAGTCTCGGCCGCAACGCCAGAAGCTTTGACCTTGCCGACCTGCGGCTTTTAGCCGGCAGACACGTCGTGACCTTGGTCGCGATCGGCGTTCCCGGCGAAAGCCTGGATTCCCCGCCCAGCAACTACGAGGTCTACGAGATCCCCGTCTATCAACCCGGGCTTCCGCAGCTTTCCGCGCCGGTTCTCTCCCGCATAGGCTTTGTCATATCGTGGCCGGCGGTTTCCGGGGCCGGGGGCTATAGCCTTCGCATAGGCGGAGTCGAGGTGCCCGGCGGGGATCTGGGGCCGGGGATTACAAGCTTTGACCTTTCCGGACTGGCGCTTCCGCCCGGGGACCACCCGGTAACGGTTGTGGCCGTCGGCGTTCCCGGGGAAAGCCTTAGCTCGCCGGAAAGCAACACCATAACCTACACGGTCCCGGCCGACGCACAGCCCGGGCTTTCGCAACTGGACCCCCCGGAGATCTCGATTGAAGGTTCCCGGGTGTCTTGGAACGCGGTTTCCGGGGCCGGGGGCTTTAGCCTTCGCGTGGGCGGAGTCGAGGTGCGCGGCGGCAACTTCGGGCCGGACACCACCGGCTTCGACCTTGCCGGACTGGGCCTTCCGCCCGGGGTACACCATGTAACCGTGGTGGCCCTTGGGGTTCCCGGACAGAGTCTTAACTCGCCGGCCAGCAACACCGAAACCTTTACGGTGGCCGACGACGCGCCGCCGGTAATTCCGCTGCCGCAACTGCCCGCGCCGGACATCGCGATTGTCGGGGCCACGGTGGAGTGGGAAGCGGTTGCCGGGGCCGGCGGCTACAGCGTACGCATAGGCGGAATCGAGGTTGCCAGCATTCCGCACACGCAGACAAGCTTTGGGCTTGCCGGCCTGATGCTTCCCATGGGGGCGCATTCGGTAACCGTGGTGGCCCTTGGGGTTCCCGGGCAGAGTCTTAACTCGCCGGCCAGCAACGCGGTAACCTTTTACGTAATAATGGCCACCGGGATAACCGTTACCGTAACGGTCCCGGATCTGCGGGACATGGCGGGTTACATCGAGATACAGGGGCCGAGTTTCAGCATGACGGACGCACAGCCCGGACAAATCGTCTTTGACGGCGGGCCGCACAACGTTACCGACGTGGAATGGCGGGCGGGCGAAAACCCCGCGCCGGCCGGCACCTTTGCGACGACGGGCAACGTCCACACGCTGACGCTGGATTCGCGCATACACGGCAACAGGGAGGGAACGCACCGGGTAACGCTGGAAGTCGTTATCGGCGGCGTTTTGTACAGCAGGGTTATTGCATTTACGGTAAGGCTGTAGGAGGACCGGGACATGAAACACTTACTAAACGGAAAAGCCCTTTACGGGGCCGTAAAGGTGGCCGCGACGATTGCCGTGGGCCTGATGGTTTTGGCCGGGTGCCGAAACCCCCTGGACTCGCGCTTTAACCAGCGCGAGGAAATACCTTCCGGTACCGGAACGCTTGCCCTTACGGTAAACGAGCGGGGTGCCGGGCGCACGATAATGCCGGCACTGCCCGGCGGCGACTACAGGTTTTTTCTTGAGTTTGAGTGCGAGACCGGCGTTAACGAAAACTTCGGCGCAAGCTGGAACGGTCAGGCACTTATCGAGCTGCAGGCCGGACGCTGGCTTCTGCGCGTAACCTCGTATATCCCGCAGGGCAACGAACGGCTGTACATGGCCCGTAGCGGCTGGGTGCCGATAGAGGTGGCCCCGGGGGTAATAGTCGAGGAAAACATCATGCTTGTCCCGCTTGCCGAAGGCTACGGCACGTTCCGCTGGGACTTCGGCTTTTCGGCAAACGTCGCCACGGCCGGGATGCGGGTGGAGAGGATTGACGGCGGGACCCCGGCCTTTGACCGGAACTTTACGCTTGCGGTCGCCGGCGCGGCCGGGGTCGAGTCCCTGCCCGTGGGCGTGTACCGGGTAACGTTTACGCTTGGCGGCCGGGACGGGGAAAACGCACAGGTAAGCAAAATTCTGCACGTACACCGAAACCTTCAAAGCTTTTTCGCGGACGACGACGGACTGTTTGCGAACTTTATATTTCCCGCAGATCTTTTGCGGACTATCCTTGGCGCGTGGACCGAAGCCGGGTGGAACTTTGACCTTGGCGACGGCCGGCGAATCGCCGCAGGGCACTTTGGCCTTTTGGAGATTCGGGGTGTCGGCGATGTCGAATTTTCCGATCTGGTTGAACGGTTTAACGAGCTTACCAGCGCCGCCAACCGCCCCGCCGACATGTCCGGGCTCCAGTCGCTGGTCGACACCGCGCTTGTACGCCTGGCCCTTGCCGACCCGACCCGCAACCGCGCCAACAACGAGTGGGGACATTCCGTCGGCGCTGCCACGATAAGGGATCATGTCCGTAACGTTAACCCGGAAACCGTGGGCATCGCATGGGGTACCGGCGAGCAGTACTACAACGTAACCGTGACAATAGGCGGTTTCGGCTTTTCCACCGCCTTTGTCCCGGTTGAGGTTACCGGCATTACGATAGAAGGATCGGCGACCCATTTCATGACCATACATGACGCGCCGCTGGCCCTTACCGCAACGCTGGTGCCCCCCGACGCACGGAATCAGGGTATAAGCTGGACCGTGCATGAGCCGGGCGGAACGACCGCCACGGTTTCGGCCAACGGTGTCGTGTCGCCGGGCACTACCGACGGGGCCGCCCTAATCCGTGCCACCTCCGTCGGTAATCCCTACCAGTACGCAACGGTAACGGTAAACGTTTCGACCGTGGTGATTCCGATTGAGGGGCTGGAGATATACAACGCCGACTTCGATCTTAACGTGGGCGAGTACAAGTACCTTACGATTGTGTTTACCCCCGCCGATACCAATCAGCGCGGCTTAGACTTTTCCGGCTCTCCCCCCGGCAGGGTAACGCTTGTACAGGTGGACTACAACCTTATTAGGGTAACCGGTGCGGCCGTCGGGCCGGCCACCGTAACCGTAACCTCGGAAAGCAACCCCGACCTGTCCGACACCGTAGAGGTAAACGTAATAGCCATACCCATCGGCGTGGAGGTGACTGGGCCCGCAACCATGCCGCGAAACAGAGCACGGGAGTTTGAGCATTATGTGGATGGCCCCCCCGGGGTAACGCAGGACGTAGAGTGGACCATAGACCCGCCGTCGCTTGGCACCATAGACAGCAACGGCCGGCTTACACTTTACGACGACGCGAGTATTACGGGTACCGGAATAACGGTTACCGCCACGGTCACGGCCCACGGTGTAACGAAATCCGGTTACACAACCGTAATGGTGGGACAGGCTTGGCCCGATACGATCACGATAAACGACGTGGGCCCGGTAACCGTCGTGTACAGGAGGGATCCGTACCATGACACGACCCATGGCGCGACCCTGCCGGCCCCGCGTAGGTTTACCGCAACGATATTACCGCCGGATGCGTCCCCTGATATTGAGTGGAGCATTGAGCCCATAACCGGTACCGGTATGGTCGCCGGTGCCGGGATGGATCCTAACGACAACGGCTTGCTTTCGCTCGTGAGCCATCCGCTTGTCCACGATGATCGGTTTATTGTCAGGGCCAGGGCAACCGGGTATCCGGATACATCCTTCGAAGAGGTAGTAGACGACAGGGCAGAGGTAGCTGTAAACGTCAAACCCACTGGTGTTGTGATAGTAAGCGGGTATCTCCCCGGCTCGATAAGCCGTGGTGCCAACAGGCAGTTTACCGCGAGGGTGGATCCGACAGGGGTAAGCCCGGGTATCGACATTGTCTGGACTGTTTCCCTTTCCAGACTGGGTGTTAACATGGGCTCCGCACTGGGTGTTGACATGGGCTCCGCGACCGGATTACTTACGACTACCGGCACGGCGGATCTAAATATCAATGATCTGTTGACTATCAGGGCAACGGCGGTACCGGGAGACCTGTATGACGAGGCCGAACTAATCGTAGCCGTTTCGCCGGATGGCGTTGACTTAATAACAGAAGGCGATACAAACCCGACTTCCGTGGGCATACACAGAGGCTTTAACCGGCTCTTTGAGACGGAGGTACGTCCGGATGATGCATCCGAGGCGGTGGAATGGAGGATAGAGCAAGTTTCCCCGTATCCCGTCCCGCCGGATACCTGGATAAGCATTAACTACGCGGCCGGCACATTAACGGTAACGGTCCCGTATGGTGCAACCCCGGGCCAAAGGTTTATTGTCAGGGTCTGGCCTTCCGGCTTTGGGCCCGACGACGATGACGATCAGTCCGTATCCACGATCGTGGAGGTAACCATACCCCCGCCAACCGGTGTTACCGTAACCCCGACATCAGCGACGATGATCCGGGGTGGCGGAGTACCGCAGACATTTAACGTGACGGTCGCGCCAGAGGGGGCAGTCCAAGATATTGTCTGGGACGCTTTGCCCGCCAACTACGGCTCTTTTACTGGCAACGTGCTGACAATCTATCCCGGGGCAACCATTGGCAACCTGACCGTTACGGCCCGGACCACGGGCGCGACTGTGGTATCAGGCTCGGCGACCGTAAACGTAGTCCGGCCGGTGCCCACCAATCTTAACGTGACCCCGACAAACGCAACCATAGTGCGTCCCACCGGTTCGCAGCCTCCTGCGAGTGCGCAGTTTACGGCGAGTATGTCACAGCCGGCCGGGGTAGACATTAGATCTGTTGGGTGGCGACTCGATCCGTCGGATGCCGGCACGATAAGCGCTACTGTTTTCAATGACGCAGAGCAAACGGCAACGATAACGGTTACGTTAAGTGCCGCGGACACGGCGGTGAGTTCGTTTAGGGTAATAGCCGAGGCGGGAGGTTACGAGATGATCGGGGGTGTGCCCACGCCTAGGCCTGCGAACAATCTCGCAAACAGCTATGCCACGGTGCAGGTGCAGGAACAGGGCGGCTTTGTAATAACTCGGCCGGACTTCCCGGATCGGGACGGTGGTATAGAAATACCTTTGCCCGGGCCCTCGTTTAACATCATAGACGGCACAGGAACTATCACCGTGGACAACACCGATGCCTTTGTGCCTCGCGGCGAGTCCGGTATCGACACCGTCCAGTGGTTCTTCAACGATGTCAGAATCGGCAGCGTTACCCAAGTGCCCGCTGGCAACAGCCACGCTTCCGGTGCTCATGGTCAAGTCCTTAACCTGACACCGCGTATGCATGGCGCGTTGCTTAGCGTTGGTAGGCACTTTGTGACGGTGGAGGTTGTAATAGACGGCCAGCTACGCAGTAGGCGTGTTGAGTTTGAGATATTGATGATCGACCCGCCGTCGGGTACGCCGTAAGTGGGCCCCCGGGATGTCCCGGGGCGTGTTTACGGTGGCCGGGCTACCCCCGGGGTGTCCCGGGGCAGTACCCCGGAATGGGTAGGGCTACCCTCCGGGACATCCCGGAGCGGCAGTCCGAAAACGGGCTTTGGCGACGGGCTTTTCCGGGAGGTTTCCGGGCCGGAGGGCCCGGAAACGGGATCCCGGACCGGGCTTTTCCGGCCGGGATGTCCCGGAAAAGGAAAGCCAAAAAGGCTTTTGGAAGCGGTTTTTTGGGGTGTTTCCGGGATGTCCCGGAGGCAGACCCCGGTCCGGGAGTCCCGGATTTCGTTTTTCGGTCCGGGATGTCCCGGGGCGATGGTAAATAAGGAGGGTTGCGGTTTGCACCCTGAGTTTTTGAGGTTTTAAAGGAGGAACGAGATGATGGAAAACATGTTGACAAAATTGATGCAACGCGAATCGTTGAGGAAAACCTTTTCGGCGATCTTTGTCCTGCTGCTTGCGGCGGCGGGCCTTTCGGTTTTGCTTGGGTGCGGAAACCCGCTTAGTCGATCCGAGGAGCCGGTCGAAGTGCCGGCAACGGGAACTTTTCTGCTTACGATAGGTGGCCGGGATTTGTCCCGGACAATTGCGCCTGTGTGGCCGGATGATGACGATCTGAGGTTCTATCTCAGGTTTGTTTCCCGGGACGGTCATACTCCTGTTTCCAATGAGGACTGGACCCCCGGCATTCTGGACACTCCCGGCACCCCGGTCAACCTGCTTACCGGAGTATGGGATCTGTACCTAAGAGTGTTTCATGTTCATGAAGACGACTCCGAAACGGAGATAGCCTATGGCGAACGACAGGGGATAAATATTGGCCCCGGGACTACGACTGCGGAGCCGATCATGCTTCGCCCGCTTGGTACGGGCAACGGAACCTTTTCCTGGAACATTACCGTTCCGCCCGGCATTACCCTTGCCGCCCCCGGCCCGCATCTGTTGATTACCCGGGTTGGGGAAACGACCCCGGTGCACAACCAGCCCGTCGGTGTTTCCGGCAGCATTACCACGCTGCCCCCCGGCACCTACAACGTGGTTTTTACGCTTGCCGTTGACGGCAGGGAAAACGCCGTCATGCGAGAGATTCTTCGCGTATACTCGAACATGACAAGCCACTTTGTCGAGACACTCAGCGATCTGCACTTTCCAACGACGCTGCTTAACATAATCTTGAATGCCATTAACGATCCGACCGGGACCATGCAGTACAATGTTTATGCGGCCGGGGTAAGGGCCAGGCATTTCGGGCTTTTGAATATTCATGGTGTTTATAACCTTGACAATACCGACTTTCAGGGGTTTTTGGGCTGGTTCGACACGCTGGCCGAACCCAACGCGGCCGGCCCGGTGCCGCAGAACCGGGGTCAACTTGTAACCTTGGTCGATGCCGCTCTTGTCGGTCTGGGTGCGTCCGGTTTCGTGGATGCCCCCCATTCGGTAGGTCGGCGGCAGACCACGCAGAATGCCATCATGGGCAGGGTTGGCAACGGTACACCGGTAACGCTTGTGTGGTCGTCGCCCACCCGGCTGGAAATAAACGTGGGCGCGGGTGTTTACACCTTTGCAATTGACTTTGACTACCCCGTTTTTGACTTTACTGTAATCTACGATGCCAACTGGGAATCGGGCGCACCCGGCCCCGCGCCTCTTATGGTGTACGCCGGCCAGATGCTTACGCTTCCCAGTGCGCCCGGTACCAGGGGCGGTTATAGATTTATCGGATGGAACACCCAGGACAACGGCGGCGGGAGGCTGCATCTTGGCGGCTCGCCGTTTACTGTTACCGGCAATGTTACCCTGTATGCTACATGGTCATGGATACCTCCCGTGGCCCCTCCGGCTCTTCACCTGGTAACCCTTGACCATGGCACTGGCACAGGAGGCCCGCTGACGATAGGCTCCGTGCCTGCCGGTACCGAAATAATTCTTCCGCCTCTGCCCGGTGCGTTTTCCAATCCGGGTTCCGGCTTTTCCGGTTGGAGTGATGACGGCATTGGAACGCTGCCCGCAGGCGCTCCGTTCATAGTTACCGGGCCTACTACCCTGACAGCTCAATGGATGGCGGCGGTTCCCGAACCCGTGTATCACACGGTAACTCTTAACCCCAACGGCGGTATAGGGGCACCGATTACTATGCGGGTGCTTTCCGGTTCCACCATAACGCTTCCCTCCAGCGGCTTTACCTGGCAATGGCATACCTTAGAAGGCTGGGCAGCAACAGAGGTTGGGGTAAATGGAACGCCCACCCACGGCACGAACGTTTCTTTAGTAAACGTTACCGAAAACATCATCCTTCATGCGGTGTGGCGCAGGAACACGTATACGGTAACTTTTAACATAAACAACGGAAGCGGTAATGCTCCCTTAGCTCGACAAGTGGCCAGCGGAAATACCACAATGCTACCCGGCACAGACGGGTTTAGCAGGTACAACCATATCTTTATCGGCTGGAATACCCGACCCGAAGGCGGCGCGGGAACACGGCTTGGTTTTGCCCCGTTCCTTGTTACCGCACCTATCACCCTGTACGCCGAATGGGTTTCGACAGTTTCCGTTCTTTATACAGTAACCTTTGAACCGAACGGAGGAGTCGGCACCGATATTGTATCGTCTCCCGTGCCGCGCGGAACCTCTATAATTCTGCCTGGCGGCGGGTTTACCAGAGTTAATTATACCTTTGTGGGCTGGAGCACCCAGGCTACCGGGGGAAGTTTGCTGCCTGGGAATTCCTCGTTCACCGTGGACTCAAACATCACCCTGTACGCCCAATGGGAACATACCGGCGACACGCCCCCGCCCTTTTTTACCGTATGGTTTTACCCCAGCGGCGGAACGGAAAATGCGTTCTCGCTAATCCCCGTCCCCTCCGGGACGTCGATAACGCTGCCTTCCGGCGGGTTTACCCGTGAAGGATTTTGGGTATTGATCGGCTGGGCGAGAACCCAGACCGATACGGTAGACTATGCACCGGGTCATATTTTTCCCGTTCTTGCGGATACCGTTCTTTACGCAGTGTGGGAGGCAGTCCCTGCTACCACCAGCCAGTTAAATATTACATTTGAATCCATAACCAGCCGTGTTGAGGAAACGCTTGAAGTGTCGCCGGCATTCACTGGTAGTGTTATTCAACTCAGCATGACCGGAGCTGGCGGGGTGCCTACAAGCAGGACATTTACAATAACCGGTACTAATCTTGCCGGTGGCACCTTTAATTGGTTTGTCGGAAACACTCCAGTTACCGGAGACACACCAAACAGCATTGAACTAAGTATTTCAAACCGCAGGTTAACTTCCGGCGGTTTGGATATACTTGTAAGGCCCGGGGTTCGCAACTTAAATGTGGAAGTACTCATTGGCGGCGTTCCGTATAATCTGCAGATACCGGTTACGGTGGTTGAGTAAAATAAGGAGGAAGAGAGATGAAAAGAAAGGCCATTTGCATTGGGAGCATGTTAAAGATTGCATTGACGGCTCTTTGTTCGGTGTTGTTGTTTGCCGGTTGCCCGATTCAGTCGGAGCAAAATCATGGTTCCGATTCTTACATGGGGATTTTTATACTGCGTATCGACGGCGACCACTCCCAGGGCAGGACGATTATGCCTGTTGCCGGTTACACGCATATCAGGCTTCACTTTGTGCCCGCTCCCGGCAATAATAATGATCCTGTCAGTGTCAACAGGGCGTGGGCTAACCGCGGGGACCCAATATACTTGATGGCAGGAGACTACTTTTTAACAGTGTACGGCTTTACAAGCCCACCGAATGAACCTGCGGCAGACAACTGGGCAGCAAGCTCGATAGTACGTCCTGTAATCATTGTGCCGGGAGTGCCAATCGAAGACAGTATTTCCTTGAGGCCTCGCGGGGCATTAACCGGCGGAACTGGTGTTTTTGGTTGGGATGTCAGTTTTCCTTTAGGGGTAACCGTGGCAAGCATGTATCTTGAAAGGCTTGGCGACACACCCGATTCGGACTATACCGGCCGGCACTACTTTTATGGCGGAACAGGAGGACAGACAGGTGAAACATCGGCGGCAGGAGATATGCGGCGAAACATCGGCAGTCTTACGCTTCCTTCCGGCTTTTACCGCGTAATTTTTAACTTGGCAAAAGCCGGCAGAGACCCCCTTGTTTGGCGCGAAACCCTGCATGTTTTCCAAAACATGACAAGCCAATACACAATGGTGTTTACTTCCCAGCACTTTAGTACGCGGATTGTTACGGTTACGTTTAATTACAACAATCCGGGACGCCCGAATTCAGTGTTGACCGTCTTTTACGATGAAATAGATCATGTGCCGACCGGGCTTAATGCCAGACCTACTGAACAGTTTACATTCAGGGGTTGGCATAGAACCCAGGCTTGCGCGAACAAACGCGGTGCCGGTGGTTGTTGTACGTTTGGGCCTGGTCACGAAGTAGCCGAAGGAGCAACTCTATACGCCGGTTGGCGCATTGCCGCCGGTCCATGGAATTTTAGCGATGAAGACGGCTTTACCACTGCCGACTTGGTAGAACCCGTGGGCGATGACCTTGAATATGGCTGGTGGGTACGTGCTCCGATTACCGGCAGATGGATAAGCGGCAGAGTGCAACCGCTTGGAGACGAGGGCGGAACCCTCCCTATGCCGCCGCTGGCTTTGGGGTTTAATTTTTTATCTGCTGCTGCTGGTGCTGGTACAATTTATGATGAGGATGGAGTTGCAATTACGGTAATAGGTTTGACTACGAGTTCGAACCTCAACCCTGTCTGGCACCGGTTGCCTCCTGAACTCGGCGGTGCGGTATATCCAGCACCACAAACTGACGGAGCTGAATGGCGCATTACTAGATCAGCCACTGTTACTACCCCCGCCAACAACCGTAATTTTAATAGTGCAATAGATGGTGCTAACAGGATGTTTCCGCATGTCCGCTATACTGTTGACAGAGCAGCAACAGTACAAACCGCAGTTAGAGATTTAATTCGCGGTGCAGTTGAATTCAGTATAGAAAGCGAAGGGGAAAACGATGACAGAGTTGAGTTTGTAGTTGTCGAAGCAGGGTTTGATTTTGACGCATTGCGGGCAATCCCTAACATCTTGCCTCATGCGGCTGGAAGAATTTCAGCATTGGACGATGATTTAGCCGGCTACTTGACTACTGAATTAACGCGGTTGCGAGAATTATTCCCGTCATACACAGAGGTTCAGATCAATGCGGCTCTTAATGTATATGCGCAAAGTTTCATTGATGAAATTGAAGTCCGAGCCACACAGGTTGAAAGGGTTTATTGGGATGTCCCAACTGCTAATTTTGATACTGCTTTTAGGGATGCCTGGCTGGTGCATTATGGAAATAATGCCGGCAATCACAACTTCGGCAATGGTCCTGACATGACAGTTCAATTTAGAAACATACCTACGGGTATTGCGATTGACCGCTGGCGCGTATCTGTAGAGTGGTATATCCCTAACAGACTTCATGAGAATGACAACAGGAGATTGGCTTATGATAGGCATATGCCATTTATGGTAGAGTACATTACTGCTGGTACCAATTTTAGAGCGCCTATTGCGACGGATCTCACCCAAGGTTGGAGAGATACATCACTAATTTCTCCTGCGCCCGGTGCAATTGTATCAACCCCTACAATCCGTGTGTCCCAGGGAGCAGCTGCTGTATTTGGATCAGCTAATCCAGGTGCAACAAATTCTGCGCCAACAAGACGAGTTCGCCTTGAGTTAGACGTGCCCGTAAATTACATCATAGTACCCGGAGCAACTTCTCCCGTATTTGACCCTGTTCTTTTTCAAGCGATCGGCGGTGGTATCTATTGGAGAGCCCCGGTCACCGCAAACCCGCGTACTACTCTTGGCCATACTATAACAAGGTTCAGAGATTTTAATGCCGGTGGCAATAATACCACAGGGTCGATACAGTATTCCACTATTGCAATAGGACATCAACCTTTTCTGGACGTTCTCGGATATCGGCCTCCTTTACATACATGGGTACCCGCTTGTGATGCAAGTGATTGTGATTGTCCGCACATAATGGGCGGCTTTGACGATTATTACATTCTGGACCCCATAGAAGGCAACATTGTTAGTGGTGGTATTGTGGTTGGAACTTATACAATCAGCATACCTAAGGATGCTGATTATGTTGTACTAGACGGCTCCGGTTTTACCAGAGTGAACGCACGTATTGACTTTACCTTGGACGAAGATATCTACCAACTGGTTACTAACATGACCGTTAATGGTAGCCAGGTACAGGGCAGCGGACGAAACAGGCACTTTGTTTTTGAAGGCACCACCACTAGGCACCACGACTTGGACATTAGGATTACGTTTTGAAAATGTGTCCGGGTATATGACGGACTCGATGAACGGGATGAGCGAATAGGGAGGACTTTGGAGGTAAAGGTGGGGTTCCCCTGTAACATGGTCTGGACTCTTTTGGGTTTTTGATAGAAGATGGTAACGGTGCTAACCCTCCCCCCCGGGGGGGAGGGTTAGCGATTGCAGGAGGAGGTTACAAAAAGTACTCTGGCACGAAGTTTATATCAGGAGGAACGAGATATGAAACATATGCAAGCAAAACTTATTCGACGAAGACCGTCGCGGGAAACCCGTTTTGCGTTTTTTGCCCTGCTGCTTGCGGCGGCGGGCCTTTCGATCCTGTCCGGGTGTCGAAACCCGTTAAACCGATCCGGGGACAGGCCGGACGAGCCGGCCATGGGTACCTTTGTGCTTACAATCGGCGGCCGGGATATGTCCCGTACCATCGCGCCGGATTGGCCGGGAAACGACAACGTGAGTTTCACTCTTGCGTTTACTTCCCTTTCCACGCCGCCACACAGTTTTAATGTGACTAACTGGAATCCCGGTACACCCGGTAACCCCGGCACCCCCGTTCCACTGCTTTCCGGGACCTGGTCCCTTACCGTGACGGTATTCCCGCGCACCGGCAATACCGCCCTCCCGATCGCGAGGGGTAATCTGCCGCCCTTTGACGTAAGCCCTACGGGAGTTACCCCCGGCACCGTTACCCTCATGCCGATTATCTACCCCGACTCTCCCCCCGGGATCTTTTCCTGGGCCATTGTCGAGGATAACATCACAGTCACCAACACGCACCTTCTGATTACCCGGCTTGATGGTACCATAGTGTACGACAAGCCCGATGCGGGCGTTATCGGAAGCATTTACACGCTGCTCCCCGGCACCTACAACGTGGTCTTTACGCTTACCGTTGCCGGCGACAGGGAAAACGCGGTAATGCGCGAGGTTCTTCGCATATACTCGAACATGAGAAGCCAGTTTGACGCGAAACTTACCGACCTGCATTTTCCCACGACGCTGCTCAACGTAATTCTGGGAGCGTGGAGCAATTACAATGTCCCGAACAGCACGGGAAACGCCCCGGGAAGTATCCGGGCATACCTTCTATACCGGGGCCTGCAGACCGGGCATTTCGGGCTTCTTGATCCCGCCATAACGGGCCTTGGTTTCCTTGACGGTTTCGATCCTGCCGACTTTCAGGCCTTTCTTGACTGGTTCGACACTCTGTCCCGCACGGGCTCCGGTTCCGGCTCCGGCCCCGGCCCCATACCCTACGACCTGCCTTCGCTGGCAAGGCTGGTCGATGCCGCGCTGGTCGGCGTGGCTATGCTCGGTAATCCGGGCTCTCCCGTTTACCGCCCGGCTCTGGGCAACCGGCTCGATACGCAGGACCATATCCGCGCGCTGGCCGTTAACAACCGGAACGTCGCGGACTTCGTAACGTTTGCATGGCAAGGCGTAAACGATCCGGTAAGCGTGACCGTGGGCGGCTACACCTTCCCGGTTTTCTTTGCAACCCCGGTTTACGATTTTACCGTTACCTTCCATGCCAACGATGCCGGTGGCGGAATCGTTGCGCCGCCCCTCGTCCGGGTGTACGGCGGTCAGCTTCTGCGGCTTGACGGGCTTACCCGGCCCGGCTTTACCTTTGCCGGCTGGAACACCCAGAGCAACGGCGGCGGCAGACAGTACATCGGATTCGTGGAGGTTAGGGCAAACCTAAACCTGTTTGCCAGATGGATACCGCATCCTGTGGTCGGCACCCCCAATCCGAATCTTGTAACGATAACCCTTAATCCGGGTTACTCCGGCTTGGACACAACCACGGTTAGCGTACTGCCCGGCATGGAGATAATTCTTCCGCAGCTTGCCAGATCGGGTTACGGCTTTGAAGGCTGGAGGAATCCCGCCGGCAATCTTTTCGCCGGGGGTACCCTGTTTACCGTTAACGAGAATGTCACGCTTACGGGAAACTGGACG
>Ga0209755_10005033_pt1 | contig 15274 bp, 19 predicted proteins | sample TergutCo191P1_FD_187301 | JGI IMG/M metagenome (GOLD analysis project Ga0209755, IMG submission 187301) | Cornitermes sp. P1 segment gut microbial communities from Petit-Saut dam, French Guiana - Co191P1 (SPAdes) (version 2) | ecosystem: Host-associated > Arthropoda: Insects > Digestive system... | reverse complement strand
TTCCGCATTGTTCGCAATTAACCGCAGCAGTAAAGATTAATAGAACGCCGAATACCGTTGTTAGCACGGTGTTTGGTGTGCGGCGTCCGGCTTCAGGCTTCCCCCTGCTGCCGGGCGCCTTTTTTTTGTTGTGGGGGGAAGGGAAAGAGGAAAGATTTTTTGCCACGAACACTCACGAACTTTTACTTCGAAGTCTTTTTTTATAAACTAGGAAATATCTGATAACTACGATATATTTCTTTAGTTAAAGATATAGATTTCGTAGCGCAGGTTCGCGTGGTTAGTGTGGTTCGTGTTAAAATTCTTGGAATATGTACACGCAGTGTGTTTTTATTTGGCGGGTTCGTGGTAAAATTCTTCGAATATGCTAAAGGGTGTAGGCTCGAAAATGCTTTCACCTTTAATTGTATAATTCTATGTATTTTTAACTATAAAATATTTCTTATTCACTTCCATGCAATATTTAATTGTTTTAAATGTGTTGCACAATCAGATAAATATAAATTTATTAAATTTTGATATGTTATACCTGTTTCTTCCGCTTGTTTCTTGAAATAATTTATTGTATCCAGATCAATCCTTATAGAAATTTGTTTCCGTAATTTTTTTATATACGGATTTGGTTTTGCTTTTGAAAAATCATATTCTTTTCTCATTTTAATTTCCCCCATACTCTCTCTTTTCTTTTGTTGTTGCTTTTCTTGACGAAAATATCCTTATCGTATCTTCATTTTCTTCATAGCAATGGCATACAATTAGTAATTTCATTAATTTACTAATTCCAATAATAATGAATCTGTCCTCTTCAATGGAATGATCCGGATCATGTATTATTTTAGCATTTGGATCATAAAAAACCGTTTCAGCTTCTTGAAATGATACTTTATGCTCTTTAATATTGAGTTGGTTTTTATTCTCATCCCATATAAAATTCATAATTATATTATAATTATAATATAATTATTTGTCAATGGTGTCAGTCACCTACGCTACATATTGAATATTGACCTTCCCTATCTCCTGATAATTTTTCAAGATGATTTGAAGGGGGTACTTTTAAATCATCAAGCTTGCCTGAACGATTAATCATCGCAAGACGAATAATTGACGATTTTAAAGGGATAATTTTTTGAATATCCTATAGTATATAAAGATATGCTATAAGTGTCAAGGTATAAGCGCCATGGACGCAATGGTCACGCCAAGAGTCAGGCACTCAAACCGCCTAGTATACCATTACGTAAAGAAATACTTGAAATTGATGATTTTTTCGTTTAATATAAAGAACTATAAAGAGAAATAAAGATGAGTTTAAGCAAAATCCTTCAATCGCCGGACATTCTCTCCATGATAAGAGGGAAAACGTTTGATGAGGTAAAAGAAATATTATTAGCGCAAGGCAGCGAGTATTATGCCGATAACCAGCAGGAAAGCGAAACGATTAAGCAGAATCTCGCAAGTTTCGGTTTGCCTTCGGACTCAGATACTGTGAAACGCGTTCAGGAACATATAATTTATCATTATGCGGAAAAAATACTTCCATTGGCAGGAACACCTGAACAGCTTGCGGATTTTATAGAAAAGCGGGTAGATTTCATGCAGACAAAGGATTTGCTTGCAGACGCTTTGCAAAGAGGATCTGTCTTGCTTGCCGTGTCTCACTTCGGCGGAGTGGAATGTACTGTTCCGGCGACAGCGTATTTGAAATTTCCCATAAATCCAGTGCTTAAGTTTACTACGCAAAATTTTTCCAACAAGCTTCACGCCTATGCAAAAGTAGTGGAAGAAAGCGGTTTGTTTGCACCCATAAAATTTATTGAAATAGGCAAACCAGGGTCGCAAAACGCGTTGTCCATGGCGAGAGTTTTAAATACGAAAGAAATTCTTTTTACTGTGTTTGACGAAGAAACTCAGCACTCCAAGCCGGTTAAACTCTTTAATAGAAATATTCTTGGAGGTTCGGGGCTTGATAGGCTGCTTGAATTCGCGCACGGGAACGTCTCCGTCTTCAATTCGTTTATGATAAGAGACGGAGGTAACTATAAAATGCAGCTTATGCCCGTAGATATTAAAGCGGAAAATCCGATTCAGCAAATGTTTTATAATCTGCAAAGCGTGCTTGAAAAGCATTTTGAACAATGGTACTTCCTGCATGAGAAAATACCATTCGCCGGCTAATCGTTGTTACATAAAAAAGCAAAAATTAATCAATAACGCAATGCCAGCGCCGCCTGTGCATGTTGTTTTAATACTGGTTATCTATTTACACTAATTCCTGAAACTGTGTATCGGCGCCGGTATCCTTCCGCCGCGGTTGATAAACGCGTCACTGCTTGCACTGTTAATCGCCATGATTGGAGAGCCGCCCAAAAGACCGCCGAACTCTGCCCAATCACCCGCTTTTTTACCGGGGACGGGAATTACGCGCACAGCTGTTGTTTTATTGTTCACCATGCCGATTGCCATTTCGTCGGCGATTATCGCGGCGATTGTGGCGGCGGTGGTGTCGCCGGGAAGCGGGATCATATCGAGACCTACAGAGCATACGCAGGTCATGGCTTCTAATTTATCTAAAGAGAGACAACCGCTTTTTACAGCTTCTACCATGCCTTCGTCTTCGGAGACTGGAATAAAAGCGCCGGAAAAACCGCCGACATGGGTCGATGCCATTATGCCGCCTTTTTTTACCATGTCGGTTAACATCGCAAGAGCCGCTGTTGTGCCGTGGGTTCCGGCGGTTTGCAACCCCATTTCTTCCAATATTCGCGCGACAGAATCACCGACTGCCGGGGTCGGCGCTAAGGATAAATCTAAAATGCCGAAAGGAACTCCGATCCGTTTTGCCGCTTCCATTCCTACGAGCTGTCCCATTCTGGTAATTTTAAACGCTGTTTTTTTAATAGTGTCGGCTAACACGTCAAAGTTAGCGCCGCGGCAGTTTTCGAGAGCGGCTTTTATAACGCCGGGACCTGAAACGCCTACGTTTAAAACGCTTTCCGACTCCCCTACTCCGTGAAACGCGCCTGCCATAAACGGGTTGTCTTCGGGAGCGTTGCAAAAAACGACAAGTTTTGCGCAGCCGATTCCGTCCTTGTCTGCGGTTGCTTCTGCGGTTTTTTTGATTATTTCACCCATAAGACGCACAGCGTCCATGTTGATGCCGCTTTTGCTGGAAGCGACGTTAACAGAAGCGCAGACCTGCCCGGTTTGTGATAATGCGGCAGGCAAAGAGCGGATTAGTTTTTCATCGCCAGACGACAACCCTTTTTGAACAAGAGCCGAAAATCCGCCGATAAAATCAACGCCGAGCTCTTTGGCAGTTTCGTCAAGTGTTTTTGCAAATGGCGTATAATCATCTTCTTCGCAGGAAGAAGCGACAATCGCAATCGGGGTAACAGAAATTCTTTTATTAATAATCGGAACGCCGTATTCAGTCTCAATATCGCAGCCTGTTTTTACTAAAGGCCCTGCTACACGCAAAAGTTTTTCGCGGATTTTCTTGCGTGTAGCTTCACCTGTAGAACATACGCAATCTAAAAGCGATACGCCAAGCGTAATGGCGCGAATATCCAGCTTGTAGCGCATAAACATATCGACAGTTTCTTTAATCTCAAACGGCGTAAATAACATATATCACCTTTATATAATTTCCATGAAGAAAACCGCAGGTTTTCTTCCAAGAATATAAAAAAATTACTTTGTATTTTTTTATATTCTATGCATCGCGGAGAATACTTTTTCGTGCATCAAACTTATGCTTACATTTAACGTATCGCCAAGCGCATCCAGCTCTTTTTTGATTTCTTCCAATGCTTTGGAGCTTGACCCCAAACTGACCATCATCATCATTACAAAGTTTCCGCTTAAAACAGTCTGCGAAATGTCCTCGATGTTAATGCCGCGTTCCGCGAGAAACGCGGAGACTTTGGCGATTATTCCTACTTTGTCTGATCCTACTACCGTTATTATCGCGTTCATAAACTTCTTAATATCCTTTCCGCTTCGGATTTGCTTGAATAATTGGGATTACGGCTGACTAAATCCTGCAAATATTTTTTAGCATCGTCGTTTTCCCCCAATGTAAGACATGTCATTCCAAGTTCGTAAATTGCGTCCCAGTTGTTAGGCTCCATTCGCACCAAAGCAAGATATGAAGCTTGCGCTTTCTGATGATCTCCCGAACGAGCGTAGGCTCGTGAAAGATTTAATCTCACCGTAGGATCATTCTGCTTTATGGATAACGCTCTATCGTAATGAACAATGCTGGAAGCCCAGTTCTCCTGCTTTGCGTAAACAGCGCCCAGGTTATTATTGACTTCAAAATTATTAGGCTCCACGTTCAACGCTTCGTTAAGGTACATAACGGCTTCTGTTAAATTATTATTTTGAAGCAGGATGCTTCCAAGATTAATCCTGGGGCGTATATATCTTGAATCATGAGAAGCGGCTGATTTATACGCTGTTATAGCCTGCTCAACGGCGCCTAACGATTCGCACGCAAGACCAAGAGTATACAGGTAAGTGGCATTGGACGAATTTGCATCTACCGCGATTCTTGCATATTGAACAGCTTCGCTGTATTTTTTTAATTCATGCTTAACAACCGCCATGTTGTAATTTGTCTGAGGATCAGTCGAATTTATCTGAAGCGCGTGGGCAAACACTCTTTCCGATTCAACATAATTACCTGCCTGTATGTATGCGGCGGCTAATTCACAAACAGCGTTAAAATCATTTGGATTATGCTGCAGCGCGCTTGTAAACGCGGTAACAGCTCCTTTAGTGTCACCTTTTGCCAAAAGTATCCTTCCAATTTCCCTGTGAGCGGCGGCATAATCGGCTCTTATCGCAACAGCCTGGCGGTACGCTGCAAGAGCGTCATCCTGCCTGTTAAGCGCGCGCAATGTTCCGCCAAGGTTGTACCACGACGGCTCGTAATTACGGTTTATCCTGACAGCGTTCTGGAATGAGTCTCTGGCTTCAAGGTAACGTCTTGATAAAAATAAAACTCTTCCCAATTCATGGTGGTATATATAATTGTTAGGATCCAAACGGGACGCTTCCCTGAACTCGGTTATTGCCCTGTCATTCTGCCTTGCGTCACGCGCAATTTTGCCAAGCACAAAATGCGGCAAGTCCTGGCTTGAATCTTTTGTAACAGCGTCATTGGCATACTGCGCCGCGCTGCTTATAGCCCCTCGCCCTGAACTTGAATCAGCGTTAGCCGAACCGTATTCGTAGTACGCGTCGGATATTTCAGATAACTTCTGCGATTCAAAGCGCGATTCACCTGACGGAATCGACCTTCTCGCTTCGTTAAAAAGCTGATTCGCGCCGTCTAAATCACCGGATGAAAGGCGCGCCTTGCCGTCCGCGACAAGGTTATTTACCTTTCTCATCATCTCCTGAGTTTCGCGTGACGCTCTTGCAAGCTCTTCCTCCTGCGCTTTCTTCCGCGCGGCTTCCGCTTCCGCGGCGGCGGCTAAAGCGGCTCTGCGTTCCGCGGCAGCGGCTTCCGCTTCCAGCGACGCGGCTGACGAAACGGCGGAAAGGGTTTGGGCTCTTTGCAGATTGGAAGCCAGCTGCGCATTGTGTCTTTGCTGTTCTTCTAAAAATCTACGCTGCGCTTCAATTAACGCGTCTGTGCTGTTGGTATTGCTGCGATCGATGCTTAAAATGGCGCGCTGAAGAGCGCGGGCATCTTCATCATCGGGATTGTTAATTAAAAGACCGTCCAGCAGATTTAACGCGCGGTCATACTCGCCGCTTTGCGCGTAAGTTTCGGCAAGCCTGATTGTGTTTATCCTTCTTGCGTCATTTGCGCCCGCGGATGAATCATCGGAATCGTCTTTGCCGCATGTCATTAACAGAATTATTACTGTAACTGCAATGACAACTAACGAAACCCCGGATATAATCAATATCTTTTTTTTATCCATTTTTTAAATCCCCCCTCTAACCTATAACCTAATCAAGAACGAACTCGCCTTCATATTGTTCAACACTTTCCGTGCCGGAAGTAAAACTCTTGCTGGATTCAGCCGCCGACTGAAGAGAAGCTGATACAGAATCCAAAAGCCGCTGCCTTTCTTCGGCAATGCGCCGCGCTTCTTCTTCAGCCATCATCCTTCGTAACTCCGCCGCCGCGGCTTCGCTTCTGATCAAATTAATCATCTGTAAAATATTTGGTCTCTGCGCGGATCGCGGTTCCAGTACCAGAAACTGCTCGTAATCAGTAACCGCGTTTTGCAGATTTTCGGCTTTTATCCTTGTATTCGCTCTGCCAAGATACGCATTGGGAAACGAAGGATCCAACCCTATTGCCTGTGAATAAAACTGCTCTGCCATATCGACATTCCCTCTTCGAAAATATACATTCCCAAGATTGGTAGCTACACTGGCGGCAAGCTTGCCGGCCGACGGCAGAATCCGCCTGTAAATGGTAATGGCATCGTCCTGCCTGCCTAACTGCTCATATACAATGCCAAGGTAAAGAAAAGGAACCGGGTTTGCCAGGTCTTCGGCAACTGCCCTCTCCAGGAAAACCACCGCCTGCGAAGGATTATTCTGCATGAATAGCTCCTCCCCTTTGGCGAAATTGGACTGCCCGTAGCAAAAAACCGTCAAAATGAGCAATATGCAGCTCAAAATGATTTTTTTCATCTCTTTCACCTTCCTATATTCTATATAATACATTAAATTGGTAATATAGCCTATATAAATATCGACATAAAAGGACATTGTATTGAAAATACTCTGTATATCCGATAAAATCGACCCTCTGGTGTATTCACCGCAGATTAAGGAACGTTTTTCGGATATCGATATAATCCTGTGCGCCGGGGATCTGCCGCTTAACTACCTGGATTATATAATTTCCAGCCTGAACAAGCCGCTTTTCTTTATATTCGGCAATCATCATGTTGAGGAACTTCGTCATTATAAACGAAACTGGAACAGTTCGCTGATACAGTATGATTCAGGGTACATGGGCTGCGGCGCTGTTCATTTGGGATCAAAAATAGTAAAGGAAGAAAATGTTATTCTGGCGGGGCTTGGCGGATGCATGCGCTACAATAACGGATTTAATCAATATACGGATTTTGAGATGAAAATGGAAATGATCAAACTCATCCCGCGCCTTTTGTGGAACAGGCTTGTTCATGGGCGCTATCTTGATATACTTTTAACTCATGCTCCGCCGTGCGGAATTCATGATAAAAAAGACAAGTGTCATACGGGGTTTAAATCTTTTTTATGGTTTATGAAAGTTTTTAAACCCAGGTACCTTGTACACGGACATATACATTTATATGATTTAAATGATAAAAGAAATACTGAATGGAATAAAACAACAGTTATAAACGCATTCAATCATTATGTTATTAGTATGGGAGATAATAATGGAAGGTGATGTAATCTCACAGCAGGCTTATGCGGATTTTTCGCGCGCCAGAGGCAAAGCGATACTTTCGCAGCTGCAAAATTTTTTAAACACAGACCGCGACAGACTTCTTTCGTTTAACGATGTTAAAGATATTTTAAAACCAAGAAATGAAGTTTACAGAGGAAGTCAGACTGTCCCGATAGAAATGGTTGTCGGAAGCGAAGGCAGATACCACGATTTTAATAAATATTTTCTGCCGCGCAAGGAACATCTTCGTCAGCGCTGGCAAAGAGTTGACGAAGCGCATATCAAAGATATTATCCTGCCCCCTATTCTGCTTTACGAAATCGGCGGCGTTTATTTTGTCCGTGACGGAAACCACCGCGTATCGGTAGCGAAAATGCAGGGTGTTGAATATATTGACGCGGATGTAATAAGTCTTACAACAGAAATCAATATTGAACCGTATATGACAACAGAAGAACTAACATCTTCTCTTATTGTTTATGAAAAAAGCATTTTTTACTGCGAAACATTATTCGGCGATCTGACTGATTACTGGGATTTAAATTTCAGCACTCCGGGACGTTACGATGTAATATACAATCATATACTTGTTCATAAATATTACTTAAACGAGGATATCGAAGAAGAAATACATTTTAACGATGCTCTTGTATCATGGTATAACAATGTGTATAATCCTGTCATAAAGATAATTCGGGCTCAATGGCTGCTCGTTCATTTCCCCAAAAGAACAGAAGCGGATCTTTATGTATGGATAATAAAACACTGGGATTTTTTAAAAAAGAAATACGGCGCGTATTCGCTTTCGGAAGCAGCCGGTGATTTTTCAAGAAAGTACGGAAAGAGCCAGGGGAAGTTCCTTAGGTTTCTTGCGTTGTTTATAGAAAGATTATTAAAAGGCAAGGGAGCAAAAGTTTAGCAATGGCGGTTTTGTCGATTCAGTCACATGTTGTTTACGGATATGCAGGAAATACTGCCGCGGTTTTCCCGATGCAGCGCCTTGGTCATGAGGTATGGGCGATTAACACCGTTGATTTTTCGAATCACACCGGTTACGGCGCGTGGAGAGGCAAAGTCCACGAAGCGCAATTAACAGCGGAACTTATAAAAGGGCTGGAAGAAAGGGGTGCGCTTAAAAATTGCGAAGCTGTGTTGTCCGGTTATCTTGGAGACGCGGCGTCAGGCAGATCGATAATTGACGCTGTTAAAACAGCGCGAAGAGAAAATCCAAAAGCGCTCTACTGCTGCGATCCTGTAATGGGTGACACAGGCCGCGGTTTTTACGTTAAATCTGATATCCCAAAAATGTTTAAAGACGAACTTGTCCCGCTTGCAGACATTGTATGCCCGAATCAATTTGAACTGGAAACGCTGACAGGCATAAAAATAAAATCGATTGATGACGCAATTAAAGCAATTAATTTGCTTCATGGCATGGGGCCCTCCATTGTCCTTGTAACAAGTTATAAGGAAAAAGACGGAGAACTTGGTATGCTCGCTTCTGATAAAAAAAACCTGTATAAAACAACAACTTTGGAACTTCCGTTTGGGCAAAGCGCGGCCGGAACGGGTGATATGACAACATCCGTATTTTTATCGCGTTATTTAGAGACGCGCGATCTGTTAAAAACCCTGGAACTTTGCACAGCGTCTGTTTTTGGTATTTTAGAAATTAGTTATAAAGCATCTGGAGAGCGGACAGATTCTATGATAGAATTAAAAATTATAGAAGCGCAGGAGGAATTAAATTCTCCTTCATATACATTTAAAGCAATGGAGATAAAGACATGAAACCAAACGATGACTGGCAAAAAAACAGCCCTTACGACCGTTTTTCTTATTTTATCGCATCCAAAGTTGACCGCCACAAGGTGCTTTTAGGCACAATCGAAAAGCTAAAACTTAATTTTCTTGTTGTCACAATCGAAAAAAACAAACATTTCTTTATCGTACCTCAGGGTAAAAAAATACCAATGCCGCTTGGAAGCGGACTGCCGCTTATGAGCAAGAGCCCGTACATTTTCGTAGCCCATTATGATCGTGTAGAAGGTAGCCCCGGCGCGAATGATAACAGCATCGCGGTTTTCCACCTTTTGCGCGTAGCAATGCAGCTTAGCAAATTGTATGTTGATAACTGGATTATAATTTTTACAGACAAAGAAGAACTCGCGGCAGGAGAAAACCCCGAAAAGCAGGGTTCATTCGCGCTTGCTAAACAGTTGAGGGCATGGGGACTTGAAAAAGCGAAAATATTTAATTTTGACACCTGCGGCACAGGAGACACATTTGTTTTTTCAAATCTCGCTGACTCTATACTTGGGAACAGTGACAATCCCAATATTATTAAAGTAAAAACAGAGATTCAAAAGCTCAGATCCCATGTTTTAGAAACAGCTTACCGTCTTCGCCTGGACAAAGTGCTTCTCGCTCCAATCCCATTCAGCGATGATATGGGTTTTTTGCGCGCAGGACTTGCCGCGCAAACTGTTACTATGCTTCCCACCGATGAAGGCAATCAATATGAATCGCTTCTTCGAAGCCGCCCCGATTTTGTAAACCTGATTATCTCAGGCGGCATCAAAAATTCACAGGAAAGGAGATCGCTTCCAATCACATGGAAGAACATGAACACTCCCGCTGACACACCTGACCGCCTTACGCCGCAATTTTTTGATCAGTTTGTTAACTTTATTATGGAATTGATTGGGAAATAGTTTGTAAATTTATCATTTAGTATCGATGGGTAATCTCAAAAACACATATGCAATAAGATGTCTAAATGATATTAAATATTCATTTCATCTTTTTCGTTGTAGAATTATTTGATTAGAAAGTATTTCTATAATGTTTTCTAATTCATACTCCATATAAATCCACGACAATGCTTCTTCCCAATCCCGCAATAGCATACCGGAGTTTCTGATTGGTATCAGTTCTTCCGGGAAAACACGCTCTGTATAACCTGTATTCCAGTATATGTCTTCTACAAGGGCAAATCTGTCGTTCTCTTGAAACCAATCAACGGTTCTTTGTTTATTGCAGACAATTTCAGGAAACAATAGTAGTTTCCAATATTTCTTAAAATCTTTTATTGTTTGTCCGTTTGGAGCGTCTTTGATAGTATTCATCCATTCAACAATTGATAAAATGCGTTCATTCCGATTGCGCAGTGCGGATAATGCGTCGCCACTTGTAATGAATGTATTAAAACGTCTTATACGCCCTGATGATATTTGCAATGGTTCAATGTCTTTGTTTATTGAGAGAAAAACGTCGTTATCAAAAATTAATGTGCCTGTTCCTGATAAATCAATTGTGTATTTATTCCAGCCGTGTTCGCTTCCGGCAAGATATTCCAGTGATGTGAGATTGAATTCTCAGTTTTCGTCAGGCATTGAACCGCGTATTTTCATCATGGGAAAATCATTCAATGTAATTATTACAGATTGTTCATTGTTCCTGTTTTGTACAATTTCAATCTCAATATTTATTACTGAACCTTTCTTTTTTTTGGCACGATAACGTGCGATTCTTTTTTCTGAAAATTCAGAACCGTCTAATACACGTCCTGCCTTTTCCGCTACAGAAACACAACCTGTTTGCTTTGGTTATTCCGAAAAAACACATGGTTATTTTGAAAACTAAAGCATAAAAAAATATCGGTTTCCATACCTCTATTATTTGTTATTTGAAAAATATACCTGTAAGTGGATTACGCTTTCAGGTATCAGAGAAGGAAAAATAATTTGTTAGCCACCCAGCTGATGCCGCCGGACGGTGTTTTAGTTTTTTCTTAGGTATTACAGGGTTTACTCCGCAGAGGGAGTAGCGTAAAATTTTCTCCTGAGTGCAAGCCTACACAAATCTTTTAGAGAGCTTTACAAAGTGAAACTCCACACATATTAGAGCAAAGCCAGAGCTAGGAAGAAATTTTCCACTAAAAACAGTATTTAATATCAACTCCTTGACCTATAAGGCTTGGCTTATAAGACTGTTTAGGTTATAATATTAGAAAATTAAGATTTTTAGGGGGAAATAGGATGAGTTATAAAAATAAAACTTTTGTATCTTTTGATGGCGATACAGATATGCAGTATTACAGGCTTATGGAAGCATGGAAACAGAACGATAATATCCCATTCAACTTCTATAATGCCCATGACATTAACTCTGCAAGAGATACCAGCACGGAAGAGTCTATAAAGGCGCAGCTAATGGAACGACTAAGAAATACTAAGGTTTTTGTTTTACTTGTGGGTGAAAATACGCAGTACTTATACAAGTTTGTTCGTTGGGAAATTGAACAAGCGATTTCACGCAATCTTCCGATTATTGCCGTAAATCTAAATGGTAAAAGGTCTATGGATACAGATAGGTGTCCTCCATTGGTAAGAGATGAATTAGCGGTTCATATAAGTTTTAATGCACGAATTATGCAACATGCACTTGAAAATTGGCCTAATTCCCATGATACGTATAAAAGCCAGAAAATGACTGGGGCTTATTATTATAACGATGATGTTTATAAAGGATTTGGATTGTGAATCTACAGGAATTTTTTTTCCCAGTAAAATTTTTCTTGAAAACTATTTGTAAAAAGATATTCTTATCAATTCTTAGTTCATTTGGTGTATTGTGGCTTATTGTAGAAATTGGTACTTATTTTCTAGGTGAAACATCTTCAATAATAATTGGTATCAAAGAACATTGGCTAATTTTCCTAATCATGGGTCTTCTTATCGCAATAATTTTTGGAAAGCCAAAATTTACTATAGGAGGAAAGTTAAACAACCGAGATATTTCAGTTGAAATTTCTATTGGAGATTTTTTTAAACAGAATGGGGCATTGGTCATTAGTTCAAATACCACTTTTGACACCCATATTTCAAAGGACTTGATTTCGGAGAGAAGTATACAGGGGCAGTTTACAAAACAATTATATTATGGTGATGAAGCGCAACTTGATATGGATATATCAAATGGCTTACAAGATATTCAGCCTATAACATTGACAGGAAAAAGAATTGGAAAAAATAAGAAATACCCAATCGGAACAACGGTTAGGCTTAATCCAAAAAACAAAACCGCTTATATGTTGGCAATCGCCAATATAAATGAATATGGAGTTGCATCTGCTTCATATGAAGATTTAAAGCAGGCACTGGCATATCTTTGGTTATTTATTGGAAGCAGAGGTCTTAAAGATAATATCGTTATTCCAGTTATTGGAACTGGATTTTCAAGGTTACCACAGCCAAGAGAGGAAATAATAAGAGAAATTATAAAATCTTATATTGCGGCATGTTCAGAATTTACATTCTCTGATAAATTGACGATAATTATCAGTCCTTCTGATTATGAAAAATATAAAATGAATTTAGATGAATTGGAAAGTTTTATTACCCATCTGTGTAAATATAATGTCTTTTCAAATAATATTGAGAGAAATGGGCAGCAGATTGAAACCTAAGTCTACTCTATACTTAGCGTTTACGAATTATCCTGCTTAGTTTTTACATCATCTAATGTTTTAATAAATAATTGCCCATAAGCAGAAAGGCGGATATATTCTAAGTCATCTTTGTAGTTGATAGTGCCCAATTCAGGACCACCATCATGTCTTATTACAAGTTTTCGTACAACAAGGTTCATATTTATTAAAGATAGAAATACAGCTGTTAATTGTTCTTTTTGGGTTTCGTAGAGGATCTGAAATTCTTTAATTGATAATATGTCTTTCCAATTAGTGTCAACTTGAGGGATTAATTTTAATATCCTATATTCAATACTGCTTAATTGATTTACTAATCTTAACGCTTCGGTGAGATTATCAAAATCCATTTTTCCAGAACTAAATAGTGTTTCAATAAGAATCAAATGCTCTTTTACTCTCTCTCCATCTTCAAAAATTAGTGCATTACGGAGTAAGTCAGGGCAGATTAGTGCGGCTTCATAGTTTGTTTCTCCAGCTTGTTGTTTTTTCCAAATTTTATAAATTGTATCGATAATGAGTCTAAGTCTATCCTCTGCTTTTCTTCGTGAAAAGGCATTAACACCTATTTTAATAGTCGATAAGAAAGCTTGCAAAAGAATACCAACGTTAGGATTCCATAATGATATAGGCGTCAAGGCAACCTCTAAAGCTGGAAATATGTTATCAGGTGAAGACAATTCTTTATAAAATTTATCAAGAGATTTTTCCAAGTTTTCTGGATCAGTTTTACCTATATTGTTATTATCTTGATTTTTCTTAAACATTACAACATTTCCTTTGATGATGAATACAATAAATGACCTTCTCCCCCACAATATTGAAATGCCTTCTTTTTTGGATAATTAATAAATATTATAAAACGATGGGTGTTTTCATCAATGAACATTTTATATATTTTTTCATGCCCTCTTAAAACTGGCATTGTGCACAATCAACTATTGAATATTTTGGAAATATAATACTTTCCATATCTTCTAAAACATCACATTTCCAACTTTCTTTTGGCTTGTAGTCGCGGAAACGAGTAAAGATACTTTCAAAGGTTTCCATGACGCATAGCGGAAACAAATTATTCAAGTTTCCGGGGTCATAATAAAAATAAGCAACTATATGGTTGTCTTTCATTTTGTATTTATAATATCTTTGCATTTCTGAAATAACTTTCTCCTTAGGCTGAGATTGAATTGGAGTATTACTATATATTATTTGTTTATATCGCATTTTATAGTCTCCTTATTTATTTGTTAATTATTATCGTTTTTCATGTTTCTTTTTTTATAGTTATAATGAAGATATTCGCTTACCAACTGATTTGGCTGGAGTTATTATGCTCATTTGCAGACCCAATGCAGTAATGAGTTTTTGAATGGTGGTAAATTCAGGGTTGCCGCTTTTAGATATTCGTAGATATACTCCTCATTGTCCATGTGTTCGGTTACATCCCATTTTTTCAATTTTAGATTCATTTTTTTACCTTTTGTGAACAGTCAACTATAGTTGACAAACTGAACCTCCCCCGATAAAGTAGACATAAAGTTAAGACCGTGATAAACCCAAAGAGAGGGAATCATGGAAAAAAGAAGAAGAACGTACACAAAAGAGTTCAAGGAATCAGCGGTAGAGCTCTACCGAAACGGCGGGAAACCATACAATGATGTAGCGAAGGATCTTGGTATAAGCCCGGAAAATCTGAGACGATGGATCTGCGAAGAGGAAGAAGGGAGGGCAAGCGGTCTCAAAGTATTTCCCGGGCAAGGGAACCCCAGAGACGAAGAAGTGTATCGACTTAAAAAAGAAAACGCGGATCTTCGTGAAACGGTAGAAATACTAAAAAAAGCGACGGCCATCTTTGCGGCAAAAAAAACCCAATAGCGAAGTATCTGTTTATGAAAGAATATAATAAAAGATACAGCGTTAAAAAGATGGCCAGGGTATTGGGAATTAGCCGCAGCGGTTATTACGCATGGGTTTTGAAAGCGCCGAGCAAGCGAGAAAAAGAAGATATTGAACTTTCGAAAATGATAGCGAAGATATTTGAAGACCATTATGGGCGATATGGGAGTCCTCGTGTGTTTGAAGAGATGAAAGCCTGCGGGCGGCGAATTGGTCGAAAACGGGTAGCAAGATTGATGCGTGGAAGGGATTATTCGCAAGAAAACGCAGGAAATATATCAAAACAACCGAATCAAGCCATTCGTTTACACCTGCGCAAAATATCTTAAACAGGGATTTTTTCCCATCACAACCCGGAGAGAAATGGGTATCTGACATAACCTATGTAATGACGAACAGCGGGTGGCTGTATTTAACGGTAATAATTGATTTATGTGATCGTAAAGTAATTGGCTGGTCTATGGGAAATGAAT
>Ga0209755_10005032_pt1 | contig 15274 bp, 13 predicted proteins | sample TergutCo191P1_FD_187301 | JGI IMG/M metagenome (GOLD analysis project Ga0209755, IMG submission 187301) | Cornitermes sp. P1 segment gut microbial communities from Petit-Saut dam, French Guiana - Co191P1 (SPAdes) (version 2) | ecosystem: Host-associated > Arthropoda: Insects > Digestive system... | reverse complement strand
GTATTTCCGTTCCTATTTCGTTTCTCCATACCATGCTAAACCCCAAAATCAAAATCGAGCCAGAGCAGTTTAAGAAGTGTCCGTTTCTGTTGGTTCACCCCGAAAAAGATACATGGACAGATGTATCCTTAAGCCGCTTATTTTGTGACAGATTAGCGTGTGATAAAGAGATAGTCATGCTAAAAGGTGCAGGACATTTCCCGATTGAAGAGCAAGGACTTTTACAACTCGAAGAAAGTTGTTTGCGGTTTTTAAAGCAATTCTAATTAGATAAATAATACGGCAACACCTATGGATAGGGATGTCAGCAAATTAAAGTTTTATCATCATCTTCTGGAAAAAATATATTTTCAGAGAATCGCGATATTTACAATTTAAAGACCGAAACCACATCATTCAATCTTGCTTCATTTTTTATGGTTGCCATGCACGATGATTCTTCCGGTCTGCTTCGCACATACAAACATCGTCAAAACGATACGTTTATCACTCTTGATGAAGAATTATTAAATAAAGTGCTGTTATTGCACGGCGAACAAGTTGACTGAGTTTGGTGTTGCATTGACTGATGATGCGGTCAAAGGAAAAGGCTTTGGAACAGAGGCCATAAAGCTCCTAATTGACTATGGTTTTGTTTTTCGTTTCTCCCAATTTTTGCCATTTGACCCCCATTTTGACCCCATGAGGAAGCATCATAGATGAAACAGGATATAATTTGTATCAACAAAAGCCTTAGCTGCGCTCATTTGCTTCCTCCCTGTCAAACGTCCAGTTGCTTGTATCAATTTTAAGCGCAGAGAAATTTGCGCCTGTAAGCATACCTGCTTTGGCATTTGCGCCTATCTTGATGTTCAGCGGAACGATTGGAGTTACCGTGACCTTCACGTTCGACGGCATCTCTTTAATATATTGCTCAGGGATGCGTATAATTCCACTCTCAACGGTGCTGTTAAACTGAATTGCCTGTTGCATTATAAGTCCTCCATCCACAAACAGTCTATTTTCTTACAAAAAGCTCAAGTCTCATTATACAATGCAAACCGCCACATGACAATGACGATTTGCAAACTGACTACCTCGCTCCCTTGCTTATCGGTTTTCCAGCGTTTTCCTGCATCAAAAAAGCCCGTCAACCATTGCGGTTACGAGCTTTTTGTGGAGCTTTCGAGCGGACTTGAACCGCCGACCTCCCCCTTACCAAGGATAATCCCTACCGAGCATATCAGACCTTGAAACCCTTGCAAACACTACCTTTCTGTTTTTCGCTTCTAGCATTTTTTGCCATTTGACCCCCATTTTGACCCCCATGAGGATGAACTTAGATGAAACAGGATGGTATAGTATGTCAATTAGAACTTGAAAACATGGGCAGCACACCCGTCTCCGTATCCATCACTTTCTCTTGAAATGCCAAAATGGCATTTCAAGTTTACATACTATAAAACATTCATTATGTCTCTATGTCTTTGACCTGCCGCTCGTTCGCTTTTTCCCTGTCAAAACTCCAATCACTTGTGTCAATTTTTAACGCAGAAAAGTTAGATGATGTTAGCATCCCTGCCTTAGACTTTGCCCCCGCTATAATATTTGAAATTCCTATCTGTGCAACTGTAACCTTTTCAGTTGTCGGTATCGCTTCATCATGTATTATATTTAGTTTCTTCACTGACAATCACCTTCGGTATTGGGTGCTTGTTCACCCTCTTTTTCCAGTTTTGCCGAGAGAGTATCAATATACACCTCAACCGCTGAAAGAAAGTCTCTTGCACTTTCAAGCTGTGTAATAACTTCTGACTTACTGACTACATAATGAATATCATAATCACTTTTCGTTCGCACTTTGAAAGCACTGCCAACAATATCAGAGTAAGTATCAGCAAACACACCTGTCTTTACGAATACCCTTCTAAACTCTGATATATTCCCTGAATGTTTACTCGAAGAAAACCCGATTGTTGTAAGAACTGCGTGCATGGCATGATAAATACAGTAGTATGAACGGTTTACAGAATCTGCGTATGATTCAGCATTCAGAAGCAGCTCCGATGCTTTTAGGCATTTTTCCGCTTTTCCTAACCGTAACTCTATAATTGTACGAGTAAGTTCATCAAGCACTTAACAGCACCCCATCTCTCATTACATTTTGATAAAATGGGTCAGCAGGCAGGTATTTATAGAAAGTTTCACAATCCTTGACCAAAAGAGAAACTACAATATCAAATTCCATTCCCAAGCGATTTGTAAAACGAGTTAATACCATATCAAGTCTGTTCGCTTCATCAATCGGGATGTCAGCTAATACCATAATGTCAATGTCTGATTCATCAACATTCTCACCACGGGCATACGAGCCGTATAAGATAACCTTGTCTAGCTTGTCCCCAAAATTTTCTTTGGCTACCTGTACAACCTTTTCGGTTATATGGTCTATTGCTTTTGGATTACACATAACAACCTCTCACTTCCTATTAACAGCCACCTACATCAACATCTTCAAGATTCAAGTCTAATTATACAATGCAAACCGCCACTTGACAAGTGACGATTTGCAAACTGACTACCTCGCTCCTTTGCCTTTCGGCTTTCCGGCGTTTTCCTGCACGGCACCCTGTCGTTTCATAATGGTATACTGTGCAAGAACGCCTAGAAAAACATCTTTGTCCGATACGGTCAAGTCGTCCATTGGCTGACATAAAATATCCTCACAAACACTTAACACCATTTCAACGCTCTTTTTCTGCGGGAAACTCTTTGCCCGTCTGATAGCATCATCTATGCGCTCGGTGATTGATGATTTTTCAATAGCTTCTGATGTACCCATAATAATTCGTTCAAGCTCTACTGCTGTAATTCCGAGATGGCTGATATTCTGATGTTCGAGTTTCTCAAGCTGTGTTGTGGCTTCAATGTTTATGTAATGTGCGTACAATCGTAAAGTCGTCGCACCATCTTTATGACCCAGAAGCCTCGCCACATTCTGTGCAGCTACCCCTGCGTTTAATGCAGTAGTGGCATAGGTGTGGCGCAATGCGTGTATTGGCATATGTGGCAGACCTGCACGGTTAAGCACACGCCCTATTGACGAGCGTAAACCGCTCAGGTCATGAATGTTCCCCATATCTGTGGGGAACACAAGTGTATTCTCTTTCCACTTTTCCCCTGCACGAGTACGCATTTCTGAAACAAGCTGCGCCTGTCTGTCAAACATAACTTCTACACTTGGAAGCAGTGGCACTTTTCGGACACTGTTTTTCGTCTTTGGCGGGCCTATTTTAATTGAGACTTCGCCTGTATTTTTGTCTTTTCTACGTCCCGCCGTCTTAGTAATATCAATGTACTTTAGTTCCCTGTTAATATCATTCACATCAAGGGCGCAGAGTTCTCCAATCCTCATACCTGTTGCAAGGGCGACGGCAAACATATTTCCTGTATGGTAAAAAGGCAAGACTGATATAAACTGCTTTTGTTCTGATTTTGTCATAATACGCATCGCTTTATCTTCGACTTTTGGCGAGTTCGTTTCAAGTAAAGGGTTATTCCGAATCAAGCTGCTGATTTTTGCTTGCTGCAATGCCCCCGAAAGAATATTTTTTATTTTGATAATTGATGCCGCACTCAAATTCCGACCTCCCTTGTCCTTTGGCAACTGCAATCTATTATACATCATTTGTATATTCAAACCTGTGAGCTTTTTCAGTTTTATCTCACCAATAATTGGGTTTATGCTGATACTAATATTACTTCTATATGTTTCAAATGTAGTATCTCTCAACTCGGCAAGTTTATACTCATTCATCCAAAGCTCTAGCCACTCTGCAACCGTAGGGTTGTTTTTCACCAACATAGTCTCACCGCCGTTGATTTCAGCTTGAACAGTCCTGAGACGGTCTATAACAAACTTCTGTGATTTATTTATTATCGACTTGCGTTGTTTTTTCGGGTCGGGTTCTCTTGGGTCGTAGTACCTCGCTTCCCATCTGCCATCAGCACGTTTCCTGATGCTACCTTCCCCGCTTGCTCTTGTTTTAGCCATAACTCGTAGTTTCCTCCCTATTGTGCAAATAACACTGATTGTTCCCTTGCTTGTTCTTCTGCCCACAAATGGAGTGAGTGCAGTGGTATGATGATTCGCTTACCTATATAAAAGCAAGGAAATCCCTCAGTTTTGGTTAATTGATAAGCTGTTGCTCTGGCGATTGACAAAATATGTGCCATATCGTCTACTGAAATATACTCAGTGGGTTTTGTTATGGGTTCTATGGCTTGCTCAATTTCGTTTATGTTCTGTTCATTTTCCATTTTGTTATCCTCCAAGATTCCTGTGATTTGGATTGCTGCAAATCCGAATATACCGAATTAGCATTGACATTTATTCAGGAAACAGAAAAATGGACAGAGCAATACCCCTGTCGAACAAGCCACTTTGCTTAAAAGCTATCTACACTATTGCCTTTTACGGAGTGCAAACGCTCTATCCATTTTTCTATTTCCCAAAAGGATGCTGCGGACTGTTTTCATTTAGCTGATGGTTAATATGTCCGTCACAGCCTGCAAATGTCCGCAGAATCCCCTTGTGCTTTTTTTAGTAATATCCCGTATTTATCGCTTACCCCCGGAACTTGACCTCCCAGTGAGGTCGGGCATAAACTCCAAGTTGCCTTTGGTGTTGGCATCATAGCACCGCTACGCCGCTTTTGCGGTAGCCGCAGTGACTTTCCCCCGTTCTGAGGGAACTGCCCCTTGTTGTGACACTAGCCGGGCAGAAGTAACATTGTGGGGACTGTGGATTATCGCAATCAAGCTCTACCAGTAAGCCTGTTCTTGCACCGGTGCTAATCGCTCTCCCACTATGCGGGGTCTTGGCGGCACTTGCTGTGTGTTGCTCTGCTCTTACACGAGCCTCATAGTCCTTACGTACTTGGGTTATGGATATGACCGCCCCGGGGTCGGTATTTTTCAAGGTATCCGAGGGATTAAAATTTATCCCTCTATAATAGAGCCGTGGGAAAAACCTATTCGGGGGTACTGCTAAAAAAAGATTTTATTTTTTTATCAGCAACTCTCAGGGATTCCCTGATTGTCGATTCATCTTTTCCGTCAATCCGTCCTATTTCCGAGCAGAAATACCCTTGTATGCGATTGAGGACAAAATATCTCCGCTGTAATTCGGTAAGTGCAGCCAGTGCCTTTTTCAAATCAGCAGAAAACTCAATGCCTGCAAAAACTTCACCGTTTCCGTTACAAAAGCCTACGCCATGTGACGAGTCCTCATATGAAACAGGTGAGCCAACCGCATACTTGTGGTCGGAGCGTATATGCCTGCGTTCATCAAGCCACATACGGTAATCACCGCCCCTGCCGTTTTCGCTAAGTTCCCCGAAGTGGATGCGGAAAATGTCCGCTTCGCTCATGCCAATCTTGAGCCATTCTTGCCGCTCATGCTCAAAATGCTCTATAAGCCGTCTGCGTGACAGCCTTGTTATATCTATTCTGCTCATATGCCGTTCCTCCGCTTAATTTTTGTGGATACCAAAAATCAAACGGTGGCGGTGGGCTGCGGCAACGATGCTGTTGGGGTGTCAGAAAAAACAAAAGTCCGCTCCTATCACTAAACTGTGAAGCGGAGCGGGGGCTGTCGGCAAATAAGTAAGCCGGAGCAAAGGGTCAGCGATTTTTCAATCACTGCTCCGCTTCACTCCGGCCATTTGGATATACGTTGCCCTACACTGTGTAAACAGTCAGGGATCGAGACCGTTGCACGGAAGTTGAAAGCTTGCGCCCCAAAAATTCGGGCGCGTACTATATTTTACTGAGGTTTAATGACTCATAAGGGCTGTGCTGCCCTCAACTGTGGATGAAAGTGGTATTACCACTACACTTCGGCAATGCGGGCATTTGTATCTCAGTTTAACCATTTGTTCAGGTAGTTCCGAAACGTCAAATACTCGCTTTTCGCATACCGGACATGAGACTATGTATACAGAGTGCTCATCCATTGATGTGGTGTTCGCTTCTTTTATAGGGGTACATTCCCCCTGTGCCTGCTTCATACTTTGGAGTAACAGCTTACCCACCTCCCGTTTAGAATGTCCAATTAAGTATATATTCTATCGTTTTTTATCGCTGATTTTCATTATAAGGGATTAAGTAACTCACATGTCAATAGGTTTTGTGAGAAAAGTTAAACACCACAAATCAAGCAATTGCAACGTGTTCATAAATCTTTAATAATATTATTGTTAAGAAAAAGGGTTTGAGTTACTCCACCCCTATGAGGTTTTAATGAACTTCAGCGCAAAAAAATCTCCCAATTAAAATATCGGGAGGTTAGGGTAATTATACTTTCATTCACAAAAAATTATAGAATTTCTTAACATATAAAGTGCCCATTAAAGGCTAAGTGATGTATGATGCGTTTATTATTGCTAAATCATCGTGACGGATGCGGTGGTCTGCAATAAGTATTGCGAAGGCTTCCTGTCCCATGCATGGCAGGGCAGAAAATGCCCTCCTTGTCATAGTATCTGAGTGTAGCCACGGGTAATCCCACTATCTCAGAAAATTCCTTGATGGTAAAATATTCCTTATCAAAATTCATATTGCTCATGCTTTACCTCCATTCTTATGTCTGAAGCACAGAAAAATGGAGAGCATCACTAATGAAATACTCGCAACTATGCTGTTGTTGTGCGCATTAACACGTCTTGTGAGTTCGTGTCGGTGTTCTTCTGCTCCTACCTGCAATAATACAGTTTTTCTGCAAGTGCAATGTAGGATAAAATTGCCCTCCTATTCTGATATTTTTTCCTCTTGTGAATTTTTACTGTGTAGTATACTGTGAATAGGCAACACGCATTGAAATATCGTATAAACACGAGTTGCTGTACCGTTCTATAATGACGATGCGCACTATAGACTGACATTGAGGTGAGTTTATAGTGCGTATTGATAAACATGAGCTAGGGGCTATCATAAAAAATGCCCGAATAGAAAGAGGTTTAACACAGGAATCCCTTGCTGAGAAAGTTGACATAGGCGCACGGCATCTGATGTCGATTGAGAACGAAGGCCGCGCACCTAGTTTCAGGGTGCTTTATGGGTTGATTCGGGAGCTTAACATATCTGCCGACACCATTTTTTATCCGGAAAAACCATCAGAAGATTTGATGCTCAATGAAATAATCCGCATCCTCAAAGATTGTGATGAACGCTCTTTGAAAATTGTTCATGCGACAGTGCGAGCAGCGTTAGATAGCCAAACAGAGGACTGTCGAGAAGTTAACGATTAAACTATGCCGAGATAGATTATTTGCGTAACATCAATAGCCTTATCTGCATTGGAGATAGGTCATATTGTGTAACCGACAGTAGCGGGCGACCGGAGACGGTCGCCATTACGTCAGCCTACAAACTCCGCATAAAACTCGGTGTCAAATCCTCATCATCGCCATCACTATCTACACGTACCACAAGGGCGCGTTCCAGTTCTTCTGTTGCTCTGCGGTCTATGAAAACTTCTGCCGGTCGGGTGGAGGTTGCTGTTGCTGTTATGCCTGTTGTGCCTGCGCTTGCGGCTTTTATGAAATTCCGTAGCATTTCTGCCATTTCTGCGCGTGTGGCGTTGCCCTGCGGATTGAACGCATTATCATCATCACCGCTGATTATCCCGGCTTCAAACATGGCGTTGACCGCTTGCCGTGCCTCTGCGCTTATTGACAAATTATCCGCAAATCTGCCTGTTTGGACTTGCGGCAGTGAAATGTCCATGTACTCCGCAAGATTAAAGAGCATGACCGCCATTTGCTCACGGGTTATGTTGTTGCCGGGTGCGAACTCATAATCATCTGTGCCGAGAACAATGCCGCTGCCCGCCGCCCATCTTACGGCGTTTTCGTACCATGTGCCGTATGTTACATCTTCAAAGTCGTTTGGTAGGTTGTCTGTGCTTGGCTCTCCCGCCATGAGGAACAGCACCGTCACCAGCTTTGACCTTGTTACCGGAATATTCGGGGCGAAAGTGTCGTCTTGCGTTTCGTCAAAGAGGTTTTCCGTGTCGAGGTAACGGAGCGATTCAAAGAACCAGTCGGCATACGCAATTTGGGCAAGTGGGTTTACCCAGTCTGAATCTGTCGGCGGGGTTGTGGTGGGCTGTCCGTCCGTTTCCGAGCCGCCGTCAAAGCCTACGGCGTATACGGAGAGATTATCCGTGCTGAAAGTCACCGTACCTGTAGCCGCGTTAAAGGTGCTTTCCTTTGCCGCTATTTCTCCATCTTCATTTAGATACCATACAGCGACAGGGAGTTCGCCGGAGAAATGGGTGGTTACGGTGACAAGCCCGTCAAAACTGCGGATTCGCTCTGTGCCTGATGATATGGCAATATGAAACAGAGCATCATCACTGTCACGCACCTCATATTGCTCAGCGTTGGTCAGCGTGCTGATTTCTATGTGGTTAAGTGTGATTTTGATAGTTTCCTCTGCCTGCTCCGCTGTGCTTGCCGCCGCTTCCGCATCGAATGTGATTGTGCCTTGCTGTAGGCGGATTTCCACGTCAAATCCTGCGTTTGCAAATTGAGTTAATGCCGCTGCCGGGATTTGTATGCTTGTTATGTCGGAAACATTTGATAAGTCAATCAGCACCGTGTCACTAAAATTTCCGGTTTGGGTTGCGTTTATAATCCGTGTTACTGTTACATCGGGTAAATTCAGAGTTGCAATGCCGTTTTGCACGGTAAAAGTTAAAATTGCGCCGTTTATTCTGGTGGTGGGCAATACGAGCGCTGTGGGTGCTTCGGGTGCTGTAACGCCTTGATTGACACCGTTGCCATCGTTTTGGCCGTTGCCGCCGTTTTGACCGTTGCCGTTGTTTTGGTCGTTGCCGCCGTTTTGGCCGTTGCCGCCGTTTTGACCGTTGCCGTTGCCATTATCGGGGGTCTCCGCCGCCGACACCACAATCGTGTGCGATACTCCCGGGGCGGGGTAAACATTTGCGTTTCCGGCTTGGTTTGCCGTGATGGTGACTGTTCCCTCTGTGAGCAACGTGAGTGTGCCGCCTGTTACTGTTGCTATTCTCTCATCACTACTTTCAAAATCTACAGCAAGCCCTGATGTTGCTGTGGCATTTAGCTGTTCGCTGCTGCCCACACGGTTTATTGTAGGCGGTGTAAATGTGACTGTCTGTGTGCGTCTTGTGATTTCAAAGTTGATTATTTGGTCGGTCACTTCGAAAGTTCCGCCGCCGTCTGCTGATACGGTCAGGGTGTAGAGTCCCGCATTTGTAGGTGCTGATATTACATTGCCGCCGCTGTTTCGCCATGTGAATATCGGGGTTAAGCCTGTCACCTGTTCGCGCGGAGTCGTGTCGGTGCGGGTGAATACCGCTGTGCCGCTGTGGGTTATTGCGTTGCCGTTATATGGGCGGTTTGTTACGGTAATGCCGCTGATGGTTACGGGTATTATGTCTGTTACGGTCACTAGGCGGGTCACTTGGAGGTCGCTCGGCAAAGTCAGCCATGCGGGGGGATTTATATAGATGATTGTGCCTGTAAAGGTCTGACTGTTATTAACGGCTGTTAGGTCTAAGATTTGGCCGCCTGTTGTCCAGTTGATTGTGTATGATACGCTCACGCTACCCACCATGATACTGCCGCTTGTGGGAAGTGCCACCTCTCCCAAATCCGCCGCCGTTGCAGCATCATTTGCGCCTTGTACAACAAAGGTATCGGCAAAGAGCGGATTGACGGCTGTGGTCGGGGTGATTGTGACAGTTGCACTTGTGGTAATGCCGCCTGTTGCGATATTGGCATTGCCTGTCAATGTGCCTGTGAATGTGTATATTGCTTGCTGCGGAGAGCCTAGATCAGTGTCGGTGGGTGTCCATGTGATAGGCAAAGTAGCCGAGCCACCGCTGTCCAGTGCAACATTTACAAATGCAGGCAATCCCGCAAGCGTTGCAATCGCCGCAGTTGTGGTTGCGTTTCTTGCCTGATAGGCTGTGCGGGTTACATCGTTCACCGGGGTGATGTCGTTGACGGTGGCTTGGTTGATGTTGATATTACCAAGCGGAATAATGGCGGCGGTAAAATTCGTCCCTTCCGCAATATTCGCCCGCACTTGATGCGTTCCCGCGTTTGTGGGTGAAGTTGTTGTCCAGTTGGCTGTGCCTTGCGGTGCGTATTCGACCGTGATTAAACCAAGCCCAGTTACGCCGCTTGCCGCTTCTACGGTTGCAATGCGGGGGTTGCCGTCAAAGGTCGATGTTGCCGGGAGGGTGTAATTCAAATGCGCAAAGGTTGTCGTTACCCTGTTAACAACTGTTAATACAGCAGGGTTTGAATAGGCAACGTGTGTCGTTTCGCCGTCAATTTCCATGCCTATTGTAACTTCAACCCGCAAACGGTACATATTCCCGTTCATGTCTGCCGTTACATTGGTAAGCGGCAAATTAGAGGTCATAAAGTCATTTGCGCCCGTAAGGGTTGTTGCTGTTCCTATGTTGTTCCAGTTTGCGCCGCTGTTTGTGCTGACTTGCCATTGCAATTGGGCATTGGGGAAACCGCTGCCGCCGCTGTTAAACGTAACATTGTCGCCAACATCTGCGGTTTGATTGGCTGGTTGGAAGGCGCTAGGTATTGAGGGCAAAATGTGTCTTGTTACCGAAAATGTTTGTTGTGCATTAGGGGCAACGCCATTTGAAGCGGTAATTGTGAAGGTATGTGTGCCGGAACCCCTGATAACCGTTAAAAGCCCGGTTACAGGGTCAATTTCAAAATCCCATTGAAACATGGGTGGTACGCCGCTTAACGAAAACGTAGGTGCGGGGTAGCCCGTTGCCGTAACTTGAAAAGTTTGCGTGTTGGGTCGGCCGCCGTCGAAAACCATTAAATAGTTGTTTGCGGAGGTTATAATTGGCGCGGCGGGTGCGCGCCCGAAATTCACCACCACATCAAGAACCTCTGTAACTGCCAGCGTAAGCGTGTTTTGTGGTGTTCCGGCTTGTGGTGTGTCGTTCACATACCAACTTGTCACAACAAAGCCGCTGTCGGGCGTGGCTGTAAAGAGAACATTACTGCCTTCTGCTACATCATCGCCGCTGTTTATGGCATCGCCGCCGACTGATGCCGCAACCGTGCCGTTCGCTCCTGCGCCGAAAGTCACTTCATGCAGGGGAGGAGGGTTCACCGTCACCCCCGACACGGGGATAAATGTTGCGTTCGCGCTATTTGCAATGCCGCTTGTGCCACTTTGCACCGTCCAAGTTGCCGTTGCATCTGCGATTAAAGAATGGACTGTAGCATTTACAGCCGTTCCTGCATTAACCGGCGTTGTGGGTAGTGCGTTGCTTCTGTGGTCGATAATAACGCCGTTACCTGTTGGGTTAAATGCTCCCGGAATTGTAGGGTTGCCCGATATAAACACGAGCGAATTGTTTTGAGCCGAAATTGCGTTCCCTGTACCGTATCGGGCGAGAGTAACGCCATCTGTAATGTGTACAGTGGCATTTCCATTAGCTATCACAATTGTTTGAGCAGGGGTGAGATGTCGCCTTTCAATTCTGCCGCCTGTGATTAAAACATTAGCGCTGTTGCCTGCACTAAATGTGAAACCCAGTGCCGAATACAAAGTGCCGCCGCTCATAGTCATGCGAACAGAACCGCCTACGATAAGGGCAGCTGCCGAGTTGCCGCCGCTGCTTGTGTTTTCAATAACGCCGCCTGTAAGATTAAAAGAGCCGCTACCCTCAACGAAAATCAAGATACCTGGGAACTGTCCGGAATAATTAGCGTTCCATGTAAGTGTGCTGTTTTCGGGGATGTAAATCGTAAGCATTTCATTCACGCCTGTAAGTTCGCCTGTGACGGTGACATTGCCGCTTGCAAGTGCGGTTGTGACTGCCTGTTGGAAACCCGTAACGGTGGTGTGGCGGCTTTCTCCCGCCGTGCCCTCGTTGATAATCAGTTCGGGCGGCATTATCACTTGACCTGTGCCTACAATTGTACCGCTTCCTGTGATTGTACCGTTTACGCTGTTAATCGTGCCGTAATTTTGAATCGTACCATTATTCGTGATTATACCGTTATTTATAAGAGTGAGGCTTTCGTGAATCGTTATTGTCTCGCCAACAGGTACAATCACATTTCCGATGTTGTTGATTTTAATTGTGCGGGGGTCTGTGCCATCAGTTCTTCCGAACGCTCCGCTGATATTTACCTCTCCGCTAATGGCGATATTACGGTTTGCTGTAGCACCTTCATGTCGAATAGAATAAACGCCGGAAATTGTTCCGCCGTTTATTTGAATATTGCCGCCGACATCCCAAAGATTAATCGCCCATGAATTAAAGGAAGTGATTTCACCGGAACTAAGCGTTAGGCTTCCATCAGAATTAATCCCTCCGCCATTACCTGTATTGCGAATAATCCCGCCATTCACCGTCACATAGACAGCAGATGATGTATTAGCTATTGCGGCAGAGCCTCCTTGATGTGTAACCGAACCTATTAATTCAAAAGCACCGTTCCCTTGTAGTTGCAAGTTTTGCATAGTACCGGCTCCGCGGGCTGTATGTGCTACCCAATGTACGGTTGACGTTTGAGGTATTGCAATAATAATATGCATACTTCCGGTTAGTGGGACAGGCTCTGTTAATGTACCGCCTGCGATAGTTACATTAGCATTTTCAGGAATGGTAAGAGTGCCGCTTGCGCCTGTTGTTATGGTTATAGTTTGACCATCCTGTATGTTGGTAATCAGGTCGCCATTGCCGTTCCATGTGTGGTCAACAAACGGCATCACCGCCGCCAATGACGCAGCTTCACCCACTTGCAAAAACAGCGCATAAGGGCTTTCCACCCACTCCCCATAAGAATAAGCCCGAAGCGTCCACACGCCCATGTCGGCGGCGGTCACTTCGTCAAAGCGGAGGTTCATTTGCACAGGCACACCCGACACCCAATTTACATCGGTGCTTGTGGAAAACGTGCCTTTGTCCGTGCGGCGTTCGCCGTCCAGATACCAGACAAGCGCAACGCTGTTGCCGAGTTCGTCCGTGGTTTCGGGGTCGGTTGGTTCGGGTGGTGTATAGGGGGTGGTTTCGCCGCCTGTCTGCTGTGTTGCTTCGTAGCCGTATGTGTCGCTACTGCCTGTGTAACCGACTTCAACGGTTGGTGGGTTTTCTTCGGGGTTTACGGTGCTTTCGCCGCCGTCCGTGTGGCTGCTATAGTTTACGTTGCTATCGCCGTCACTCGGATATCCGCCGCTGTTTTCGTAGCCGCTGTTATATGCTCCGTCTTGCGGCTCGTCATCGTCGGGCGGCTGTGGGTCAGGCGGCACAGGCGGGCTTTCCGCCACAAGTCCTCCGCGGCTTGTAATGGTTACATTTTGGCTGAATACAAGGTTTTCTTGCCCCTCTTCAGCTTCATAAATACAGGGGAAGTTCCCTTCCGTGAAGTCCACATAGTAATCGCCGAGCGGTATGCCGATTGGCTCTCCCGATGTAAATGTAACTTGCATGGGGTCTGCTGCTAACGCCGTGATGGGTACAGTTCCCATCATAAGCAGAATAGCCAGCATTACTGCGAGTGTTTTTTTGAATATTTTTGTTGTTTTTGTGGTCATTGTCATGCTCTCCCTATTTCCGGCTCATTCGGTATTGCCGATAAATTATGCTGTTGATGTAGTTGCCCGCTGTTGGTGCTTGGCGTTTTCTACTGCGCCACCGTCCTGTCCTTTTTCATTGCGTAACATAACCTTGTCCATCAGTTCGGTTATTTCAGTTAAATAGCAGGTTGTCTTTGATATATAGTCATCCGCTCCGGCGGCAATACCCATATCAGCCGCTAATTCATATGTGTAGAAAGACTGCAAGATGATGTGCGCTTGCTGTTAAACTCATGAAAAGCTGACAGCAAATCGGCATTTTCATCAGAATCGTGCCGGGATTTTTCATAACCGAAATAATTGCCTACTATTTTCCATAGCTGTTTAACGCTCCATTTAAGATTCAACATCTTGGAAAGCCAAAAAGGCGGCTGTCCTCTTGCGAAAAATCGCAAAGAACAGCCGCCTTTTTTGCTTTGATTATATTTATTTTTAAGGCACGACAAAATGGCAGAGTTACAACTCTGCTTGCTTGCTTGCTTGCTTGCTTGCTTGCTTGCTTGCTTGCTTGCTTGCTTGCTTGCTTGCTTGCTTGCTTGCTTGCTTGCTTGCTTGCTTGCTTGCTTAGAATCATTGTTTCACAGGCAAACATATTTGTCAACCCCTTTCTTAGAAATTTGCCGAAATTTTTCAATTTTTCAAAAAAAAACGCCCTGCCGGTGCTATTTTAGCATTTAGCAGGGGCAAAATGGGTTTTCTCTCAAAATTGATAGAAAAGTTGATGTATAAATTTTTTTCAAACACGCCCTATGGTGTATCCCTTGCTACGCACTTTAATTATTTCATATCCTGCTCCCTCAATGCTTCGTCTAAGCCGGGATATTGCGTTTTGGACTGCTCTGTTATCATTGCCCATCGGCTGCCCCCATATTTTTTCGTACAGAGCCGCTTCATCCAAAATTTTGTCCTCATTTTGCACGAACAGGAGCAGCAGGGAAAATTCATTTTGGGACAAACGGATGGTTTTGCCGTTTACCACAACCTCGTTTGACGGGATTTTAATTACAAGATTGCCCTTTGTTATGGTATCGGGAACTGAATCAGACCGCCGTAAAATGGCGGCTATCCGCACAATCAACTCATCTATGTCATAAGGCTTTGACAAGTAATCATCACCACCTGCTCTAAGACCTTCCAGCCTTTCATCCTTTTGTCCGAGAGCGGTTAAAAACAAAACAGGCGTTTTGCCCTCACGGCGAAGCTCCTTGCAGAAACTTATGCCGTCGCCGTCGGGCAGCATTATGTCAAGGACGATAAGGTCGGGCGATTCCCGCTCGTATAGAATTTTGGCTTGGTTTACGGTCTCCGCTTCAAGCACACGGTAGCCTTCAAGCTTCAGGGCTTCGCTGTTTGCATCCATGATATGGGGGTTATCCTCTACGAGCAAAAGCGTGGAGTGATTTTGCAATTGAGAACTATTTTTCATTTTGAGCCTCCTTACGGTTTTCTTCAGGGTTTTCCACATTGAACAGCGGCAGGGTAAACCATACCACCGTACCTCGGGATTCTTTTCCACTTTCAATTCCAATGCTTCCGCCGTATGATTCGATTAACTCTTTAGCAATAGACAGACCCAAGCCTGTGCCGCCGTCACCGCTGACACCACGCTCAAAAA
>Ga0209755_10005031_pt1 | contig 15275 bp, 11 predicted proteins | sample TergutCo191P1_FD_187301 | JGI IMG/M metagenome (GOLD analysis project Ga0209755, IMG submission 187301) | Cornitermes sp. P1 segment gut microbial communities from Petit-Saut dam, French Guiana - Co191P1 (SPAdes) (version 2) | ecosystem: Host-associated > Arthropoda: Insects > Digestive system... | reverse complement strand
ATTGTATCAAGAATTTTATCTAGGACATCCTTTTCTTTCTCTTTCTTTTTTCGTGCCATGACCATGTCTTCTCCTCTGGTATTTCTACCATTTTAATGGTCATTTACACATTTTTTAAGACAAGCTCGGTTTTAATTCATGGTATAGAAAATTCATGTTCTGGAGCTAACCGCCAACGTGTTCCGGTATTTTCATAAAAATGGACTTTATCATTTATAACCACTGCCATAGCGCCGGATAATACAATACTAAAAACTGATTTATATCCATTCGGCAATGTAAAATCATAACCATTCATTAACTGCCAATTAGTTCCGGAATATTGATAAAGCTGCACTCTATTATCAATAACTACTGCCATCGTTCCGCCGCTAAAATCAAAAACTGAGTCATATCTATTCGGTAACATAAAATCATAGCCACGTATTAACTGCCAATTAGCGCCGGTATATTCATAAACCTGAACCTTATTATTAATAATTACTGCCATATTGCCGCCGTTAAAATCAAATACAGAATCATATCCATTCGGCAATGTAAAATCAAGGCCGCGCATTAACTGCCAATTATTCCTGATATATTCATAAAATTGAACCTTACCATCTTTAACTACTGATAAATTGTTACCGCTAAAAACAGAATCACATCCACTCGGTATTGTAAAGTCAAAACCGCTCATTAACTGCCAACTATTTCCGGTATTTTGATAAAATTGAACCTTATTATCCTTAGAGACAGCCAGACCGCCGAACCCAGTTCCAAAAACACTATTATTAACATTCTTTATATTATTTACAGTTGTATTTCCGGTTTCATTTATTACAACATCAGAACTAGCATTTAAATTTCCTGTTTCGTTATTTATCTCTGATTGTGAATTGTTTGTCTTTGTACAAGACATGTTCATAATATTTATTAAAATAAAAATAATAAATAATTTTCTACTATTCTGCATGTTTATCTCCTTAATAAAATTTGTAATTTATAAATCTAAGGTAGCTTTCCCGAAATCTGATGTTTTGGGAAAGCCTCTATTTACACAAAAATCATGATCTGTCCTTCCTAATTGGGTATGAAAACCTGTGTAGGAACATATATTATTGATATATCTCCCAGCAAATTAACGCCATCCATATCCATATATATCCCACTATACTCCCCCCAAACCCAGAGCGAACCGTCTGTTTTTATTGCCATAGTATGCGAACCACCTGTTGTAACTGAAGCCCAGTCTGTATCTGTTCCTATTCTGGTAGGTGTATTTAAACGAAAAGTATCTCTACCATAACCAAGTTGACCACTATCATTATATCCCCAAGCCCAGAGTGAGCCATCTGTTTTAATCGCCGCAGTATGCGCATCATTATAACCACCTGTTGAAACTGAAGCCCAGTCTGTATCTGATCCTATTCTAGTAGGTGTATTTCTACTATATGTACCATCGCTAAGTATTCCATTACTATATCCCCAAGCCCATAACGAACCGTCTGTTTTAATTGCTACAGTGTGCCTTAGACCAGCAGAAACAGTTTTCCAGTTTTTATCTGATCCTATTCTTGTAGGTATATATCTATCAGTATTTGTACCATCACCAAGCTGACCATAATCTTCATTATATCCCCAAGCCCAGAGCGAGCCGTCTGTTTTTATAGCTACGGTGTGTAATTCTCCAGCAGAAACAATTTTCCAGTTTACTTCTGTTCCTATTCTTATAGGCGTACTTCTATCAGTATCTGTACCATCGCCAAGCTGACCATACCAATTATATCCCCAAGCCCATAACGAGCCATCTTTTTTAATTGCTACAATATGCGATCCACCTGTTGAAACTGATGCCCAGTTTGTATCTGATCCTACTCTGGCAGGTGCATTTCTGCTAGTATGTGTACTAATTGTACCATCTCCAAGTTGATTACCCCATGCCCATAACGAACCGTCTGTTTTAATTGCTACAGAATGCAAACCATCTGTTGAAACTGAAGCCCAGTTTATATCTTGTACTATTCTGGTAGGAGTATTTCTACTAGTATGTGTACCATCGCCAAGCTGACCATATTTATTATTTCCCCAAGCCCATAACGAACCGTCTTTTATAGCCATATTAGTATCAATTCCTGCTGACACACTGGAAACAATGAAGGGTATACATATACAAGTATAATTATTGCAAATTGCACAAATATTACATTTATAACAAAATCTATCTTCATAAATATGACTATAATATTTTTGTATTTCCTTTTCACCACATGAGTAGCATGTTCTTTCTTGCTCACTATATTCATGACAATTTTCATTATAAGTTTTATTATTCCAATCGCCATAATTATGTATATGTATTTTCATAGTTAAGCTTGCACCTATTTCTGTTAATACAGTAAAAATTAATGACGGAGGGTTCTTTCCTTTTAATGTAAGCGTAATGTTGTCTCCATTCTTTGTTATTGTAAAAAGTTCATCCATTTCAATAGCAGAATAACGCGGGGTAGTATCAATTAACCTGATTTCATTTCCGGTAACATTCCATGTTCCTGTTATCGGTTGTTCATCTTCTATTTCTTTGGTAATTTTATATGTTTTATCTGTGTTAAAAACCCAAGTATAATTAATTGGGTCTTTGCTAAATTTATATGTCCCCGCAATATCAAAGTCTGTTGTTGGAGTTCCATTATTGGAAGGCGGATCATCACATGTAGTTATTGATAAAACAACTGCCATCGAAAGAATAATAGCTAATAAATTAATAAACTTTTTCATAAAAGATTCCTCCATTTTTCAGCTTATAGCAAACTATAGATAATCATAGGCAAATTGTCAACATCTTTGTGAAAGTTATTATTGACAATATGAAAAAAAACTCAGATTCTATTCGTGAGGTTTTTGCCAAAAATTTAAAGAATTATAGGGAAATTTTGAAATATTCTCAGGAAAAACTTGCGGAAAAAGCCGGATTGTCGGTGCAATCCATAAAGGACATTGAGACCTGCAGGCGGTGGGTCAGCGATAGTACACTAACAAATCTGTCAAAAGCTTTAAATGTTTCGGAATTTCAGCTTTTTCTGCCGGAAAAATTTGATAATAAATACAGTAAATTTACGTTAAAAACCATTATGGTACTAAAGGAAAAACTAAAAACAAGCATGGACGATCAATTTGAAAATATCATCAGAACAGGCGATTTATTATGAATCATCATTATTTAGAAAAATTTACATATAACTAAATTAGGTTGTTCCAAAACTCAGGTTAGTTTTGTAACAAGCTCAATTAATCAAAATTTGATTATTTCTTTTTCTCAAGTTTCTTTTTTGCTAGTTTCTGGGATTCCTTTGCCGATTCTTTTTCGTTTTCAAGGCGGCGCCATGCGCTGTTCCACGCGAAATTGCTAAGTTCGCTTTGGGTGCCGTCTAAAAAACGAAACGCTCTTTCTTCTTCTTCGGTTATTTCACCTTCATGATAGCGTTTGTAAAGTTCCTCTCTTTTCTTAACAAGTTTCAGGCGTTCTTTTGATATCCGAAGTACATCTTCCCATTTTTTTAATTTTTCATAAGCGCCGCATTGAGATGCAAGCCAGCTAGGGTTAATGATAAGGTCAAGCTGGCTTTCATTTTTTAACGCTTCCGCGCATACGGCTATGATCCCTTTGTAATCATTCGCTTCTTCGCAAGTTCTATAACGGTTATACAATTCGTCGTTTTTTTCATATTCCTGTTTACGTTTAAGCGCTTTCCCGCTGTCCCACTTTGCGTATATTTCATCCAGCTTGCTTACAGCTTCCTGCTTTTTGTTATCTTTTACAGCTTCGTCTTTTTCATGATAACTAATATCAGTTAAATCATCGTCAAGGCAAAAGGACAGCATTTGCGCGTAATACGCCAAACCGGGTTTCCAGTCAGGTTTTAATTTATAAACTTTCTCAATCGCTTTAACGGCTTCTTTATAATAACTTAAGTCATCGCCGTAAAATTTCGCGAGCTCATACCAGCCGGAGGCGCACTTGGGGGCTTTCTTTAAAATTTTCGGGTATAGAGTATACATCGCGTATCTTCTCCAGTAAGTGGACGAAAATGAAGACGGGTCTCCTTCTTTTCCGAAATTATAAAATTCTGCGCGCATGGAAGGCCCCATATCAAGGTCAGGTTCTTCATATTCCAAATCCCAATTCATTTTCTCTTCCGCTTCTTTTAACGTACCCGCGGCGCTTTCGTAGTCGCCTAACACGGCGTGCGCGATTGCGAGAATATCCCATCCGTCACGCTCATCTGGGAACAGGGTAGTCCTTATTATATTAACTTTGAGAACCTCTTTCCATTTGCCCAGATAACACAATGAACTGCTTAACCTTTCGTACCATACGGGGGATTTTTTTGTCTCGTCATTTTCAAGCATCTCTTTACATAACTCGACAAGCTCAGGATGCCTTGATTGCTGCCAATATATTCTCGCTAGGTCTTCGGGCGTATCTTCTTTCTTTTTTTTCTCAACCGGCATTTTGGCGCGTTTCTTTTTTAATATATTCACTACATCGGAAAGATTATTATTTACAGCGATCGACAACGGCGTGTTATTATTTGAATCTGTAAAGTTAACATTAGCGCCTTTTTTGATTAAAAGTTTAATTAGTTCTAAAATACCTTCAGGACTTTCTCCTTTAACCGGCCCGTCTTGTGTAATAAAACCGTATTTTATCGCCATTGTAAGCGGCGATAAGTCATCTAAAATAGTTGAGCTTAATAGGTTTGGATCCGCTCCGTGTTCCAAAAGTAATACAGCCTTTTTTACGGCAATTTCGCTAAACGGAGTAATATAACCGGAATCTTCATCATCATCTTCTTCATTTTCATTTTCATCTTCAATGTAACCCGGTCTAAGAGAATGAATTAGAGGAGTCAAGTCGGTTTCATCATCAATAAATAGACCGGAATTATCAGGGTCGGCTCCAAGCTCTAGTATTATTTGCAATAATTCTATATTTTCGCAATCGCGGGCGGTTTGATTTAAAAGGATATTTGAACGATCACGCGCGTTTATATTAAGATCCGCGCCATTATCAACAAGGAATTTCAATAATTTTTTTATGTCTTTTATTCTTTTTACGGCGTTTTTAGATGTTATTAAATAAAGCGGCGTAGGACCCCAATGCGCAAACTGCGGGTTAAGATGAGTATTAAGTAAAGAGTAGACATGTAATGTTGGTCCTGTCAATTTCTTTTGAGGGAAACCAGGTTTTGATCTTTTAGAGAAAATTGTCTTTAAAAAAGATTCAGGAATTTGCAATTTTGAATTTGCGGCTTCATTTATTAAACGTTTTAATAGATCGTATTCCTCATATACAGCGAGAACAGTTGCAAACTCAGTATAATCGCTTATATATTGAAAGTTTAGACATTCGCCTATGGGTTTGGCTGTTTCGTCTTTTATTAATTCCATCATCTTTACATACGGCGCCATTCTCTCTTCAAACGGCTGAGCTATTTGCTTGTCTCTGCATACATCGAGAAGCGAATCATAAAAAATTTTAAAATCATCATCGTCATCGGCAAACTCCATTGCCTTTAGAAAACAGGCGATTGCTTTATCCCATTCCTTATTATATTGATGTAATTTCGCTTCTTTGTTATAAACATGTGCGTTTTCCAATTTTGATTTTTCTTTCTTTTTCATATAAATGCTCCTTATTGTTTGTTAATCGTAATCTATATCTAATATTATACTAACATCTTTTGTTTTATTATTATATACCGCGTATATCATGGCGTCATACCAGTTTCTCCAGCCGTAAGGACCGTCTCCGTCGTTTTCTAAATACAACTGAAAGAGAGGCGTTGAATCTTTATCATTAATATCGGGAGCCCAGCTATTTGACATATTTGCAAAGTATCCGCCAAGATATGATTCTGTACACGGCTCTTTAAGTCCAAGATCTTTACAGAGTTTTTTAATTACAAACTCTCCCTTGTGAGGATGAATCTTGTCCGCGATGGCGGCGGCTTCATGAAAATCTCTGTTTAAATAATAGGCTTCATGTACAATGTCCGCGTTTTCAAAGGAAAGAACCATGTAACCGATGCTGTTTTCCATGTAGTCATAATCATCTTCATTGAACTCTTCTTCTTCATTTTCGTTATCATCGTTACTGACATAAGGGAAGTCAATCAATACGGCGTTTTCCGTGTTAAGCTCGCGATAAATAGTGACATGACCTTCCTCTTTTTCAAAGTCATAAAAAAGCTGCAAAAGTTTTACGCATTCAGGCAAAGCGATTGATCCGCCGCTGTCCTGAAAAATTTGGAAAATAAATTGCATAGGATCGCCATTTTCATTACACGGCCAGTTTCCTCCTTTTTCAAAATACGGAACTCCTCCTATATGGGAAGAGAGCATCTGCTTCATGGGAAGAGGTGTCTTGCATTTTTCCGGTTTAAAGAAAGTTGCCTTGCGGGAGAGAGCGCGAAGTTCATTTGCTAGCTCTTCCTCGCACTTTTTTCTTTCTTCTCCCTTAAGAGGCGGATTCTTTTTCGCGAACTTTTCTTCCGCTATGACTCGTTCTTTTTCTTCTTTCTCGTTTCGTTTAATATTTTCTATTATTTTTGCGGCTTCTTCATAACCCAAATCAGCGGCTTTTTGGTATAGTTCCATCGCCTTATTTTTATCAAGAGGATAACCGCCCATACCGCATGAATAATTGAACGCAGCTTTACACATAGTCTGCGGATGATTCATCTTTACAAGTAAATCTGTTAATACTTTTCCTTCCGGCGTTGTCATTACCGCGATTACAAAATCATTTCTTAAATCGTATGCGGCATCAAGGTGTCCAAGAAGAGCCGCTTCAATTCGCATATCATAACGTGTCATATCGCGTGTTTTTTTTGCTGATTGATACAATTCTTCCGCTTTTGACGCGTTTTCTTTATCAAGCGGCGTTAATCCTCGTTTAAGAAGAGAATCGGCAAACGCTTCGTGGTATTTTTTATTGCCAAAATCAGCTCGGGATGCCTTGAAAAAATTACGCACCGCCTTGTCATAATCTTTTTTATACATGGCTAAAACCGCAATATTAAAATATTCTTTTGCCCTTTTTTCTTCTTCTTTCATTTAACGCTCCATTTTATGCTATAAAATGACTTAATGCCTTTTTTCTTTATAATCTTCAACACCACGCGTCATGTCTTCCATCATCATCGGGTTCAATCAGTTCATCAGGTAAAAGCGCGTTATGTTTTAGCAGTATTTCTTCTACATCCGATAGATCATTTTTTTGCGCGATTGATAACGGAGTATTGCCGTCGGAATCCAAAAAATTTATATTAGCTCCTTTTTCTATTAAGAGTTCGATTAATTCCAAAACACCGTCCGCCGCTTTCCCGCCTTCAGGGCCGTCATCTGTAACAAAACCGAACTTTATAGCTATTACAAGCGGCGGATAATTTAACAATTCAGGACTAGCGAGATTGGGATCCGCGCCGTATTCCAAAAGGAGTTTAGCCCTCTTAACAGCGTCATCATCGAAAGGATGATTCTCGTCATCTTCCTGCGAGTATTTCATCATAAGCGCGTGAACAAGCGGCGGCCAATGGCAGTCGCTGTCAAAACTTAATTTATTTGGATTCGCGTAAAGTTCAAGCAATGCATTTAAAATTTCAAGAGAGCTGTCATGATACGTCTGATTCCAAAGCGCGGTAGTGCCGTCTCCCGCGGCCGCGTTTACATCAGAGTATTTTTTCGCAAGGTGCGTCAACATTCTTTTTGGATCTTTCATTGAGTTCCACGCTTTTCTGCTTGTAATAAAGTAGAGCGGTGTAGGCTCCCAATACGCGAACTGAGGGCTCACGTTATAATTTAATACGTTAAAACTGAAAACGGTATATTTACCGCCGCCTGCTTCTTTTATATATCTGTCAAGTAATTCATATTCCTCAAACAGCGCGAAAGCCGCCGCAAACTCTGCTATTTCTTCCCTTGTTTCACATTTAACAATTTTGTATATAGGCTGCGCAGGTTCGTTTTTTATTTTTTTTATTAATTCCGCGTATGGAGCCATCCGCTCTTCTAATGTTTGACCTATTTGTTTCTCCCCGCACGCATAGCGCAGCTTTGAACGCAAATATTTAATTATATCTTCATCTTCTCTTTCAGCTAACGTACAAGCCTCTTGGAAATCGTCGATTGCCGCATCCCAGTTTTTACGGGCGCTGTATATGCATCCGCGTTCATAATAAATCGACGCGGTTTCGTAATTAGAGTATTCCTTTTCATTCTTCCATTCTTCTTCCATACAGGAAATATCTTTTCCCAGAATATCGTATAACTTTAATTTAGTACGATAGATATTTTCTTCTCTAATAATATATTCAATACCGTTAAGAATTAAACGTTTACCTGTTAAATTATAATCACTGTTTGTAACAGCCGTATTATCATCAAACTTGAGATTGTATATTAATAGTTCGCGGATAAGATCAGAATGTATTCCGTTAGCTGCCATTGAAAAGACTGTTTTTAAAACATGATTATCGTCTTTTTTTATGAACGCCTTAATTGACCATATACCTTCCTGTGCGGCATATTCTGCAAGTTCAAGGATTCTGTCTGCTAACGCATCACACTCATCTTTATTAAAATTAATATCAGTTTCATTCATCGGATATTTCTTGTTCATGAAATTCGCAAACCTTTTTATGTTTAACACATATTGATTGTCTTTGCGGCCGGCGAAAGCGCGTCTGTAAAATAAACAAAGTGTTTCAAAAGCTCCTTTGCAGCCCTTTTCCACAGCCGCTTCAAGCGATGCCAGCCTGTAAAGAGGGGAGTTACCGCCCGTTTTTAATTGGCTCTGCTGAGGCTCAAGATCGGAGCGCTCGATTTCCGTCAATATTGAAGTAAAGTAATCAGCCTTATCGGGACATTCCTCCATCAATTTTTGAAAATCCTGTCCATCAAAATCCTTTTTTAATACCTGTCCCATAAAAATTCCCTTTAATTATTTTATTATTTATTGTATAATATTTCTGCTATAACCGTTCGTAAGCGGCACAGCCGGAAAAAACACAATCCTATATAAATATCTCATCAAAAGTGAAAAAAAAACATTGAGAATTGTTACCAAAACATGGAAAATTGTTGCGTTATTACATAGTTTATTAAAACATTTTATTTTGATATAATTAGTTATGGAAATAATAGAGGTGACGGACAATAAAGAGCAATATATGGATTTACTTCTGCTCGGCGATGAGCAGGAAAGCATGATAAAGAAATATTTACAAAGGGGCAGCCTGTTTGCCCTTTATGAAGACTACGATTTAAAAACCGCCGCGGTTGTTACCAAAGAGGATGATGATACATACGAAATAAAAAACATCGCGACTCTGGAAATGTATCAGCGTAAAGGATATGGGAGCGGCATGATTAAACATCTAATTCAATACTATAAAAGCAAATGCAAATGCCTATTAGTCGGCACAGGCGAGAGCGAGAAAATTCTTCTTTTTTACGAAAATCTTGGGTTTAAATATTCGCACACAGTAAAAGATTTTTTTATTAACAATTACGACCACCCGATTATAGAGAACGGCGAACAGTTGAAGGATATGATTTATTTGAAGATGATGTTTTAACAGCGAACTACGATAACTTTTTTTTACCGCTAACCACACTAACCTCGCTAGCTTTTTGTTTGATGTTTTTGAAGGAACTTCTTGATTTTTCTTAATGCGGTAAATCTTGATAATTAAAATGTTTTGTTATATATTGATACTTGGAGGATTTATGAAAAAAACGCTGTTTTTTCTTTTAGTCATGTTGATTGGGTCTTTTATTTTTGCGCAGCAGAATGTTTCCGCTCCGCAAAAATTCGCTCTTGTAATCGGGAATTCGGCTTATAGCGGGATTAGTCCTTTAAGAAACCCGGTAAATGACGCCAACGACATGGAAACGGCGCTGCGCGGTTTGGGTTTTACCGTCGAAAAAGTTTTGAACGGAAATCTTGAGCAAATGGAAATCGCGCTTGAAAATCTTGGAAGAAGACTTATCAGCAATACCAACTCCTACGGTTTTTTCTTTTACGCGGGCCACGGCGTACAGGCAAACGGTGAAAATTATCTTATCCCTGTAGACGCAAGCGCGATCAGAAATGAATCCAATTTACGCTCCCGCGCCGTTTCGCTTGATTCCGTTTTGACAACGCTGTCTAATGCCAGAAATACGCTTAACATGGTAGTCCTTGACGCCTGCCGTGACAATCCGTTCGGCTGGGCAAGATCGGGCTCAAGAGGACTTTCTGTTGTAACAGGCGCTCCGTCAGGCACCATCGTTATGTTCGCCGCCGGAGCCGGTCAGCAAGCCGCGGACGGAGAAGGCCGCAACGGTCTGTTTACGAGCCACCTTTTACAAAACCTCCGCACCCAAAGCTTCAGCGTTTTTGAAATGTTCGACAGAACGATGACTACAGTGATAAACGCCACAAACGGCAATCAGCACCCCGAGTTATCATTAAGAGCCGGAGGAACGGCATCCATATACCTCGGCACACGCCCCGCCGTTACGCCAACACCCGCGCCGACAGTACAACCAACACCCGCACCAGCGCCAGCCGCAGCAGTGCAGCCGACACCCGCACCGGCAGTACAGCCACCGGCAGCAAACACCGCAGTCCCCGCGGACTTTGTACGCATACAAGGCGGAACATTTACGATGGGTAGCCCCGCGAATGAGGAAGGAAGAAGCATTGATGGCAGAGAAGGACCTCAGAGGCAGGTAACGGTAAGTTCCTTTATGATGAACAGATACGAAATAACGCAGAGGGAATATCAGGAAGTGATGGGAACAAACCCTAGCAGATTTACAAGAAATTTAAACCATCCGGTAGAACAAGTAAGCTGGTTTGACGCTGTAGAATACTGTAACAGGAGAAGCCAGAGAGAAGGATTAACACCTGCGTATACAATAAGCGGCAGCGGAGGTAACAGGACAGTAACATGGAACAGGAACACTAACGGATACAGACTACCGACCGAAGCGGAATGGGAATACGCATGCAGAGCCGGGACAACCACAGCTTATTATACGGGAGCGAACATAAGCAATAACACAGGCTGGTATGATGCCAACAGCGGGAATGCAACAAGACCTGTAGGGCAGTTACCTGCGAACGCATGGGGACTTTATGACATGCACGGAAATGTATCGGAGTGGTGCTGGGATTTATACGGAAATTACCCTGCCGGAGCGCAGAGTGATCCAACAGGCGCGTCCTCGGGGTCTTACCGCGCGATACGCAGCAGTAGCTGGGCCGAATTTGCCGTTAACGTCCGTTCCGCGTGCCGGTTCGGCCTCGCTCCGACTAGCCGGAACAGCCACATTGGTTTCCGCGTCGTCCGCAATTAGTTTGGAAAAAATGGCAGCTGCTATCGAATTTCAAAAATGGTAGCTGCTACCAGATCTGTTCGTCTCTGTTAGTGTGGTTCGCGGCTAAAAATTTCTCCGTGTCCTCCGCGAACTCCGAGCCTCTGTGTGAAAAAAAAATAACACGCAATGACAGTCACCGATTTCGTCCTGTAATATTTTCTAAAACCTCTTGTAACAAAATACTATAATTACTATAATAAACCAATGGCTGAAAAAACAGTTATAAAAAATATAAGGAGGAATGTAATGAGAAAAACATTCAAAACTTTATTAATTATCACCATTTTTGTGGTAATGACATTTTCAATGGGTTCTTGCGCTTCCTTTATGGATGAGGTTGTGTTGGGTACATTTCGGGAATTTGGAAGTGAAATGTCGCAGACTTTTACGCAGACAGTGTCGCTTATCGGTATTTGGCGGTTAGGTGAATTTAGTTGGTTATTTGACACTAATGGTACAGGTACGATGAGATATACAAATGGCTCATTAAGATTTACATGGACTACAGACGGCGATCAATTATCTATAACAACTGAAGGCGCCAGCACCCCAATGGTTTATACATTCAGCATAAGAGACAATGAACTTACATTGCGGTCTAATGATTCAAGTATTACATATACCCGCTCGTAGGCCGGTAACTGTCACTTTTTAGTAATAAATTATTCTGATAACTAAAGTTATTGAACCGGTTACGCGCAGTGACAGGCATCGGTTTCATCTGGTTAGGTCTAATGGTTTTAGAATATTTATGGATGGCAATGTACAATCACCTGCATCATTCATGTTTTGCCTGTTATGTAAAGTAAAAAATTTGGATGTAATAAAACATCTAATGCTTAAAATGCCTCTTCCCTGTAAACACCATCGCAATCCCGAACTTGTCACAGGCTTCAATTGACATTTTGTCGTTGACTGAGCCTCCGGGCTGGATGATGGCTTTTACGCCGGCGGCGGCCGCAGCTTCGACAATATCGTTAAACGGGAAAAAAGCGTCGGAAGCAAGAACCCTTGCCGGTTCCTTGTCGTTCCAGGGAATCTCCGCCGCGGACTCAATTACAGACGCGCCTCTTTCAAGAGCCTGTCTTGCCGGCCAGATGCGGTTTACCTGTCCGCCTCCGATGCCTGTAGCAGCAAGGTCTTTAACAATGATGATCGCGTTGGATTTTACAAATGTGACAGCTCTCATGCCGAAAATCATGTCGGCGATGTCGCGCTCCTGTACAGATGCTTGTGTGACAACTTCCCATTTGTCAAAAAGAGAGCGATCGCTTTGCTGCGTAAGAATGCCGCCGTCAATTGAAATATACTCGTAAGGTTCTTTCGGCGCTTTATCAAGTTTTATAATGCGGAGATTTTTTTTCTTTTTAAGGATCTCAAGCGCCTCTTCGTCAAAATCCGGAGCCGCAACAATCTCAAGGAAGAGTTCTCCGAACTTCGCCGCGACAGACGCGTCAACTTTCGCGTTACACGCAATTATTCCGCCGAATATCGATACAGGATCGCAGGCGAACACCTTGTTATAAGCCTCAAGGAGAGTACCGCCGAGAGCGATTCCGCAGGGAGTGTTGTGTTTAACGGCGGCGCATGAAATTTTCTGTCCGCTTGAATGTGCCGGGACAAACTTGCGTACGTCTTCTTCTCCCGCGGGCAGTGTTCCGTCTGCCGGAAGTCCGAAAGCGCAGGCGGCTTTCCACGCGACATCAAGGTCTCTTATATTGTTGTAGCCCATTTCCTTGCCGTGAAGCTGCTTCATTCCACCGAGTACACCGGGACGATCCGCGTTTAAATATAATGCCGCGGATTGATGGCTGTTTTCACCGTAACGCAGCGGCTGTCCCATTTTTAACGACATCGGCAGGTACGGTGGATATTCCTCTTCAAGCAGAAAACGCGCAATCGCTCCGTCATACGCGGATGTAAGATTAAAGACCTTGCCCGCGAGACGTTTTCTGAAATCCGCCGAAACATTTCCGTTCTTTAAACCTTCTATCGTTTGCGCGTAATCATCAGGATCAGTCAAGACTATTACATCATTAAAATTTTTAGCGGCGGAGCGCAGCATACCGGGGCCGCCTATATCAATAAATTCAACTGTTTCTTCAAGCGAAAGCCCTGCTTGAACTTTTTCAAAAAAAGGATATAGGTTTACGCAAACCACATCGATTGCTTGAAGATTATTTTCTTTTAGGGTGTCAACATGAGATTGAACATCGCGGCGGGCGAGAATTCCTGCGTGGATTGCCGGATGCAGCGTTTTAACACGTCCGTCAAGACACTCGGGGAACCCTGTTACCTGAGCCACATCTATTACAGGAATATTATTTTCCTGTAAATATTTGGAAGTTCCGCCGGTCGAGATTATTTCCCAGCCGCAATTATTTAAAAAAGATGCCAGTTCGATAACGCCGTTTTTGTAAAATACGCTTATAAGTGCTCGTTTTTTCATATTTCTCTCATGTAATTAAATTGCTTGTCATTAGCTGTCATACGACATCTTGCCATTTTAATATATAAATACAAACATGGCAAGCTAATGGACTGGGAGCTGGCGAAACCTATACTAAGAGTCTGCCTACGAGCCCTGACCACTAAAATCAATTTTATGATCTTTTATAATATTTTAGAAAGATTTTGTGGTCAGGTCTCTCCGGCAGGGAACGGTATAAATGGTTTCACCAGCTCCCAGTCCCTTAGCTTGCCATGCGTGTATTGTTTAACTTCACCACATTTAGCGTCGTTATGCGACATGGTATACTAGGCGATTTTAGTGCCTGATACCGTGACTTTTATTTTAATACCTGATTTACATTTTTCTTGAAAAAATACTATAATTAAAAAGACAAAAAAATGAAACAACAGACAGATATTGAAAATATTACAGATTTAATAAACAGATTAACAGAAAAATTGGACACAATGTCAGTTCCCATTGATGAAAGGAAATTCTCTATGGATGAGTACAGAAAGGTATTTCCTCGAGGATCAGTAAAAACCCCTATTGGAGAAGTAAAAATTGGAAAAAATCAATTTTCAAAACTTGCAGAAAAGGATAATGGAAAACGACAGGGATTAATCGGAGCAATGTATCAAACTTTATCCGATCCTATTGTAATAATTCAAGAAGAAGAGAATGGAAGAAGCGCGTATATTTTTATCAAATCATTTAAAATAGACGGCAAAACCGATATCATTGTTTCAGTAGTGGTAACGATAGAAGATCAAAAAGTGGCAATATCCACTTATAAACGTAAAAAACGTGAAGTAATAAGTAAAATAAAAAAGGCTGGTGTCATGACTTATGAAAAAAGCCACGGGACCAGCCCGACGAACGGGATAGACCCGCCATCTTTAATATAACCTAATATTTATAAACTGTCAATGAAATTATAAATCACCGGTTTTAATAGCATTTGAGCCTGTCCGATTTAATGTGTAAATGACAGAATATCATAAGAACGGAACCCGTTCTTTTCCAAACTCAATGGCGAGTTGATTTAACGCTCGCCCCCAATCTCTTATCGGCATCGTCCATTTTTCAGAAACGTTTCTGATCGCCAGATAGAGTATCTTGAATATAGCATCATCTGTCGGAAATGACGAGCGGTTTTTTGTAACTTTTCGCAATTGATAATTTAACGATTCAACAGCGTTAGTTGTATAAATCACCTTGCGAATTTCTGGAGAATATTTGAAAAACTCACTCAAGTCATCCCAGCGATCATTCCAAGATTTGTAAATCATCGGATATTTGTCATTCCATTTTTTACCGAAATCTTCAAGCGCGTCTTTTGCCGCAGTTTCTGTGTTAGCTGAATAAACGGCTTTTAAATCGGCGCATACTTTTTTAAGGTCTTTATACGAGA